>Ga0209515_10000110_pt1 | contig 150113 bp, 146 predicted proteins | sample Subgroupgradi54m_FD_187454 | JGI IMG/M metagenome (GOLD analysis project Ga0209515, IMG submission 187454) | Subsurface groundwater microbial communities from S. Glens Falls, New York, USA - GMW60B uncontaminated upgradient, 5.4 m (SPAdes)... ... | reverse complement strand
TACTTGTCATAATCAAGGAATTATATCAAAAAGTCCCATAGTTTACAATCATTAAAGGGTTTAGATATCAAGCCAATCAAAAGGTTAAAGTAAGAATTCAAAGCTCCGAGGGATGGAGGAAGTTAGAGACTTTTGGTTTACTATATAGGCATTGAGACAAGCAGGGACTAAGGAACTGTGTTCAGAATTATTACCAACTTCCAAATCTGTCCTGAACTTCAAGAAAACTCATTAGCTTGCTTCCTGCTTGGAATTCTTTATCTAAGATATCTACCAACCTTTCTCTGTCTTGAGTGCCTTTCATTCTTGTTGTGATTATCCTATATTGGCCGTACATCTCTTTTAGTTTTTCAAAAGATCTGCTACCTGGCTTTTTGTTTGTATCGACTCCCACAAATAGATCTTTAAGACAATCATCTAATTCAATTATTTGGCTATTATCAAGAGTAAGCCCTAATCTAGCAGATTTAATATATAAAAGTATCCCTTCGAAAGTGGACTTATCCATAAAACCTGACTGAATATATTTACCGCCTTCCCCTAACATCAATGCCGCATTTAGTAGAATCACTCTCGAGAAACGACCTGCTATTTGACTTGAGGCATTCGTGATACCTCTTTTTATTTCAGCTGGAACATTCCCTCTCGTCAATTCTTCAAAAGAGTATGGAATAGTTGGCCTAACTGGATTTACGCATAAAACAAAGTCAAAGGGTATATCTGCTTCAAGAATGTTATAGGAATCCGTCAGGCTGTGGTTGACAGTTCTTCCTGGTGATTTGGTTAATGCAGTACTGTCCAAATCAATATTCACGTAGTCAACAAGACTGCCAAATTCCGCTTGGGACATTGGTCCGAAAAACGCCTCACACTGCTGTTTTATAGCTTGACCAACAGTACCACTACCACCGCCTAGATCTAAAACTTTTATTGGCCGTATGGAAAAGTCGGGATGATTTTCTATATCAATTTTACTCACCACCGCTTGATAAATCGGTCTTGCAGCTTCTGACGAAGATATTTGTTCGAACTCAATCATAATTAGAGGATTATATCACGAGAAGAAAATATATCAAACTACATCAGCTCCGCGAATAGGATTCGAACCTAGCATATTTGAGATAGTTATCCGAACTACGTAAGCGCTAATTATTTTCCCCCATTGATCTCTTTTTGTAATTATTTTTTCTTTTCGAGGCTTAGGTATTATGAATTTGAACTTGAATTATAAAAGTGGGATAGTGAATTGTGTATCCCTAAACTTAACATTTTTAGATTATATCATTTGGCAACACAGTGGACTATGTGAGAACTATAGTAATTGTTATTGATAAATTGTGGAACGATGTCCAGAATTTATGATATAGATTTTTTTATCTTTTTTGTTAATCTTGTAGATTATTCTATAAACCCCTATTTTATAGGAATATCTTCCAGTAAGTTCCCTCGTTAATGGTTTTCCAAGATGAGGATTTTCTTTGAGTGCATCAATTGCTTCAGCAATTCCTTTTCTATATATTTTTGCTATGGTTTTAAGACCTTTTCTTGCTACAGGAGCAACAATGACGCGGTACATTAGTCTAAATCAAGCTCTTTCTTTACATCTTCCCACGGAATCCCTTTTCCATCACTTATTTCTTTTTCTCCTTGCTTAATTGCTTTAAGAAGCTCTAAATCACTCATGATATCATTTGTTTCTTTCCACGATTCATATTCAGCTGCAGAAATAATAACTGCTGCAGGAGATCCATTCACAGTAATAATATATTCTTCTAATTTTTTATTTGCGTTTTCAACAAGATCTGCCAATTCTTCTCTTGCTTTTGTTATAGGTAATGTGTGTGTCATAATAAAATATTACAGAATTATGTACATAATGTCAACTACCAATTTTATTACTAAGCCTAAGATAGAATTTGAGTCTAACCATAGCTTGCAATTCTGGATTCGAACCAAGCTTGCTTTGTCGGTACTTGTGAACGGATAATTCTGCCCTTCTCATCTCTTTCTACAATATTCCTCTCTTTATTTGGAGGCGGAAGAATGAAATTAAACTTGAATTGTAAAAGTGGGATTGTGAATTGTGTATTCCGATTAAAAGCATTTTTTGATTATATCAGATAATTTTGAGTTAAACGCTGGCTCCACCTGATAAGAATATTAGAATTTGAAGATGTCTCTATTCCTATCTTCTCAATCTAAAATTATATCTTTTTCCCCTTTTATATATTGACGAATCAATAAACTAATCAATGTCTGATAGGCTATACCATTCCTCTTGGCTTTAGATTTAACTTTTATCAAGTCTTCTTTCTTAACCCGTAAAGTGATGCTCTTAGTTTCTTGTAGCTCACGATAATTCTTTACTGCTTCCTGAAACAGCTGTTTTGTATCCCCTAAATCAGAGGTATGGGTAAATTCACCTTTAGATAAGGCATCTTCAATTTGTTGTTCATCTTTATCAAGCGTAATCTTCATTTCTTCATTCCTCCTTTCATATATTTATCTGTCAAAACCCTACTAAGATAAACTGTTTTTAGAAAAACTGTTTTCTTTTTTGGATCTATTACATAAGGCACAGCATAAACATATTCTTTTATCTTTATTACTAATATTCTTTGATGAGAATACTTTTGACTGCCATGTTTCAAATCACCCAGGATTTTCTCTTCTTCAATTGCTTGCAAAACATCGTCAAAGCATAGCCCTCTTGTTTCTAGTAGTAATAAATTATTCTCTTCAGAAAACTCAATTCGATAACCCTTATACTTCACTAATATAGTATACTCTTCGTACATACATTGTCAATACATATTTGTAGGTGTAATTGAATTGACTATTCTCCCCCATTGATCTCTTTTTGTAATTATTTTTTCTTTTCGAGGCTTAGGTATTATGAATTTGAACTTGAATTATAAAAGTGGAATTTTAAATTGCGTATCCTATGACTTAACATTCTTCGAATATAACAAAAGCAGGAAAGTATTCTAGGGGTTTATGCATAACCGGGGAAAAAATCAATTTTAATTTGAGAAGAAGGAATTTTCATATCTTTTAAGACTTGCTCAAATCTTGCTACCATTTCGTGCGACCCAGAAAGATAAAACAACCGCTCATTATAATCAGGGACTTCATCGGCAATCATTCTTGCATTAATTCTTCCTGTTTTTCCTTTCCAATCTTGTGGAATAGAATCGACATCTGTCAGGGTATAAATAATTTTTACTCCGAGATTTCTTTGCACCGAATCGAAAATATCAGCGGCATACATAATTTCATTTGCTAGTTTGTTGGAATACAGAAGAACTATATCTCTTCTTTCATTCATATCCAATAAATACTTCAATATACTTCTGTATGGAGTTATTCCGATTCCTCCTGCAATAAATACAAGTTTTTGATTTTTGTTTTTGGGAAGGATAAAATCACCTGCGATCTGAGACGCCGTTATATTTTCTCCCTGACTTAAGAAATTCATCGCTCTTTTGTAACTGCTTCCATTTTTGTAAAATTTTACGCCAAGTATTATGTTGTTTTCGGTAGGAGATGATGCAATTGTAAAGTAACGTCTACTTCCCCTCTCGTCTATCTCTTTATGCGGCAGCATCCACTCCATGTATTGACCAGGGATAAATGCCAATTTTTTTTCAGGAAAGAAAACAAAATCTATGGTATCAAACGACACTTGTATTTTTTCTACAAGCTTTAACGAAAACCTTGACCATGGACTTATAAAATAAGAGAAGACATTCCCAATACAAAGAGCCATTTCAGGAGTAAGAATTAGACCTAATAGTCTTATCTGCGGTGTCGTATATAAAACTGCAACTAATCCCCCGTACCATCCTCGAAGTTTCTTTGTTGTAGGCGATGTAAGAGGCTCCGTAAGCATGACGAATGCGAAAAAGAAAAGTGCTGAGCGAAAAACGCTTTGATTAAGTAAATTAAGAGCCGAGAAAAAATCTCCGCCATGAAGAAATGGCGCTGCACATGTAAAGATGGAAACAATAACAAGAAACGTAAAAACCAAATTCTCTCTTTGGATTTTTCGCGCAAGTAAAAGCCCACCGATAAAAACTACTGGAAAAAGGGCAGGTGTTCCAACCCACCAAGTTGCTGTGTGTTCAGGTGATAGGAGAGAAAATGCCGCCACTGATCCTGCTGCCGGATTGAAGATATGGCGCTTTTCTATAACCGGCAGATATTTTATTCCCATTGCGAGCATAGATGCAAGGACAAAGAAAACAGAATTATCAGGAAATTTAACAGGAATTATCAAAACCAAAATAAAAGCTGTGATGAAAACAGATTCGGAGTTGGTATTTGTATTGAAAATCCATGCAAAAACATGATTGGCAATATAGCAGACAAGAATAACGATAATAGTTTCAAATAATATATCGGTAGGATTATAGGAAAGGACTCCAATAAAGCTTAAGAAAATAGCGGCTCCGACTATTGCCATCAAATAGTACAAAGTCAGCTTGTACATTGTTATCTTATCCAAAAAATTATCAACAGTGTCCATACTAATTTACGACAAATTTTTCAAAACCGCTTGTAAAATGTCCTCTCTTATCTTTTGTTACCATATATGCCTCAAAACCTTTTAAGGATTCTACGAACTGTATTCCCCTTACTCCCATTGCAAAAGCAGCCGTTGCGAAGCGATCTGCGTCATGGATACTTGGACCAATAACTGTAATCCCTGCAATTTCTTTTGCTTTTTTATTGCCAATTGGATCATAAATATGATCTCCTCTGATATATGTTCCTGATGTTGCAATTCCTTTATTTGTCATATTTAAAATTTTGATAATTTCATTCCTATTGAATGGATTCTCTATTCCCACCCGCCACAATTTTTCTTCTCTGTTTAAACCGCAAACTTGTATATCCCCCGCGATCTCTATATAAAAATTTCTGTACCCTTTTTGCTTAAGCTTCCTAGCGGCTTGCCAAATTGAGTATCCTTTAACCAATCCTGATGGATCAAGTCTTTTACCTGTTTTAATGTTGAAATATCCATTTGTTTCTTTTTTTGTCTTCTCGCAAAGCGCCAAAATCCTTTTCATCAAGGTGCTATAATCCCGCACCTTTAGTTTTCCTCTATTTATTTTTTCGATCTCGCTATTCTTTTTGTAAGTACTAAACTGCGCATCAATTTCCCGAAAATAAGAAAAAATTTCTTCTATATTTTTCTCTTTTGCGCTTATATCAACAATCTCTATTGCAATCGGCATGCCCATAATAAATGCTGTTTTTTTCATAATTATTTTGCTTTAGAAAGCGCAGATCCTAACGACCTTACGAATGCAGGACTTGAGTCAGACGCACCAGAAACAAGATCTACATTTGCACTCTGAGCTCGTATTGCTTCTGATTTTAGTATCGGCATTGCCTGTTGATTAATAAATCTTGATGTTCCGTTATCGTTTGGATATTGGAGAAAAATTACATCATTTAATCTTCCCCCTGTTATAACTGCTTGAACCTGAATGTATCCATAAAATGCATCCTCAACCGAACCAGTATAAGAACCGTCTTTGTATAGAGAGGGACTGTTATTTGGCATTGATGAAGGAGTTTGAGAAGAGCCGGAGTTCTGGATCGATGGCAACTGTGGGGAATTATTGTTCGAGGAAGTATTCGAATTCCCTATCACACGCGTTGCGTCATCCGCCCGAATATTTTTTAAAAACACTAAAAGGAAAAAGCCACCAAGCACAGTTATTATCTGTAAATATTTCTTCATACTTTTATTCTACTCTAATATGCCAAGCTGAAAAAACCCTGAAGTTCTAATGAATAAATTTCACAATTCGGATTCCGAGCATATTGATTAACATCTAAAATAGAGTAAGCTGAAAAGAATAGAGCGGGAACGATTAAATTTTCTTAATTATTGTCTTACTGTCATCTTTACCTTTTCTGCTGGCAAGCAGGTCTTCTATGTCGTATCCTAATTTTTTAATCTTGTGCCTAACTTGATCTGCGAGATGATATCTTTTTTTCTTTCTAAGCTCTTCTCTCTTATCAACTAGCTCCATAATTTTCTGAGGAATCGTCTCATCTTTCTTTTTTACGTAATTTTTTGCATTTTCCAAATCAAGTCCTAAGATTTTATCGAATTTAAAAAGACTTTCTGCACGAGCCGATGTTGGATAATCAGATTTAATTAGATCCCAAACAATACCTAAAGCTTTTGGAATATTTAAATCGTCGTTGATCGCCTCAAAAAATCTTTCTTCATATTCTGCGCATCCGATTTTTGGGGCATCGTACTGGGAGGCAATTTCTCTTAAATGATTTAAAGCAGTTTGGGCAGCCTCCAAAGCCTTAAAAGTAAAATTCATTTTTGATTTGTAGTGAATAGTCAAAGTCAAGTATCGAAAAGCCAAAGGATCAAATTTCTTCTTTTCAAGATCTGAAATAGTATGAACATTTCCTTTTGATCTTGACATTTTTTCATCATCTATTAAAAGATAACCGCCATGAACCCAATAATTTGTAAATTTCTTGCCGGTTGCAGCCTCGCTTTGCGCAATTTCATCCTCGTGATGCGGAAAAACAAGATCTTCTCCGCCTGTATGAATATCAAAGGTATCTCCCAAGTATTTAATACTCATAGCAGAGCATTCTATATGCCAACCCGGAAATCCCATTCCCCACGGACTTTCCCATTTCATAAACCTATCTTTTTCCGCTTTTTTCCAAAGCGCAAAATCTATACTGTCTTTTTTATCAGTTTCCAAAGATACCCTAACGGCTCTTAACAAATTATCCATTTTATCTAAGGTGTTCCCCGAAAGCTTCCCATAATTTTTAAACTTTTTAACATTAAAGTAAACAGTTCCATCAACTTGATACGCAAAGCCTTTTTTAAGAAGGATTTTTATAATCTCTATCATCTCCTTAACGTTTTCTGTGGCTTTTGCGTAGACGGTTGCAGGTAAAATATTTAGTTTTTTTTCGTCCTCAAGATAAATTTTTGTAAAATGCTGCGCAATTTGCGAAGGAGTTTTTCCTTCCGCAATTGCCTCTTCTATTATCGGATCTATTTGCTTATGATCGGCACCGATATTTCGCATGTGTCCTACGTCAGTTATATTTTTAACATGAACTACTCTATACCCGTTATACATTAAAACCCGTCTTAGAATGTCGGCTCCAATATATGTTCTCAGATTCCCGATGTGAACTTCTCTGTAAACCGTAGGGCCGCAAGTGTAAATACAAGCTTTATCTCTATCAATCGGCTTAAACTCTTCAATTTTTCGGGAGAAAGTATTATAAATTCTTAACATAAGAGGTTTATCCCCCTGCGCCGGGATATTTTTCAACCCCTTGCTGTGTCTTTTGAATAAGCGGTGGTGGTTTATCTTTTTCCTTCTTCTGCAAATCCTGCATTTCCTGCATTTTTTCTCGCTCGATTTTCTCAGCCGGTTTTTCTTCTTCCTTCTGTTTAGGGAGATTTACTAAAGGATCGTAATAAACTTCTCTATGGAGCTGTTGTCGAAGCTCTTCAAGCTTTTTTTTCTTTTCTATCCCTTGCGGAGTATTATCTTCTGGCTGTTGGGAATTCTGATTTACTGATTTATCTGACGCACTATCTGTATTTTGATCAGTCTTTCCATATAGCTCTTTCACAACATCTTGGGTATTTTTATCTCGTACTCCTGCAATTTGTGAGGCCGCCGCTTTTCCTGCATCTGATATTGCTCCTATAGTAGATTTACCCGCCTGTTTTGCTTTCGAACCTCCTGTTTCTAAAACTTCTTCAAAAACCGTGTCATTACCCATAAACCTGCCGTCCTTCCATTGCTCGTTGAAGAGTTACCTCATCGGCGTACTCAATATCTGAGCCTACCGGCAATCCCCGCCCAATTCTTGTGACTCTTAAGCTTGAATCTTGAGCTATTAACTGCTTTAAGATGTACATCGCCGTTGCCTCTCCCTCCATCGTAGGATTAGTTGCTAAAATTATTTCTTTGATAGTTGATCTCCCAGAACCATTCGATGAGCCTTTAACTCTTTCCAAAAGTTGTTTAATATATATTTCATCCGGCCCGATATTATTTAATGGATCAATTCTTCCATGAAGAACATGATAAAATCCGTTGTACTTTCCGTTTTTTTCCATCGAAAGAACATCTAAGGGGTTTTCAATAACACAAATTATTGAACCATCCCTCCTATCATCTGAGCAGATATCACATGGATCGGACTCACCAACCGAAAAACAGATCGAACATAAAACTGTATCCTTCTTAAGGGTTTGGACTGCCTGGGAAAATTTATCTAGTTCACCTTGTGGAACATGTAGAAGATAAAAAGTTAAACGCTGGGCAGTTTTTGGCCCAACCCCCGGCAGTCTTTCAAAAGATTCAATCAGATTTTGTATTGCTTTTGGTAATTTCATAATAAAGTTTTAAACTTAGACCACAAATCTCAAAATTACAGATCATATCTAAAATCTTTCTAGAATAGAAATTATAATATTTAAGACCTAAGTTCTTCTGCTATCAACCCTGACATCGATAAAATTGCAAGTTTTGAAAATTTTTTCTCTTTGAGAACTTCAATTGAATCTGTTACAAAAATTTTTGATACTTTTGAATTTTCTAAAATATTTCTTGAACTATTGGAAAAAACCGGATGGGTTGCAAAAACAAAACTTTCTTGTATTCCAGACTTTATTAAAAGATCTACTGCCGCATCTATTGTTCTTCCTGTTGAAATCATATCATCAACAATAATAGCTCTTTTGGCTGTTTTTTTCCACTGTGAGGAATCTATATCTATCTTATTTGATTTTATATTCCCGGTTTTCAAATCCCGATCTTTTACTATCGAGATATATGGCATGTCTGAAAGCATTTCCGATAAGATTTTGATTCTTCTTATCCCTCCCATATCCGGAGAGACAAGAATAGTATCATTAAACTCAAAAAAATTCGACTTGCCACTTGTAATTTCTTTGATTTTTTCCGCAAAGACAGAAAGGGCGGAAAGATGAACTATTGGGATTGAAAAAAGCTCGGGTATTTTTATTGAGTGAAGATCAAAAGTTATTAATTTATCCATTCCAATCGACTCTAAAGTTTCTATAATCACCTCAAGAGAAACTGCCTCACCGTCTCGAAAAACATGATCCTGTCTTTGATATCCAAGATACGGAACAACTGCTGTCACCGATTTTGCTCCGCTTCTTTTCAACGCATCTACAATAAAAAATAACTCCATGTAATAAACATCAGGCGTTGGAGAAGTTGACTGAACAACAACAGTATCCTCATCTACTACCCTATCGACAACCCGAACTCTTCTCTCTCCGTCTGGGAAAATAAAAATTTCAAGAGGCGATAAGTTTATATTTAAGCTCTTTGCAACCTTTTGAGCTAAGAGTTTGTTTGAGGAACCTGAAAAAATCTTCATCACCTAATTGTACTATGAACCTCTACTTTTTTCTAGGTCTACAGCGAGATCGAGAATTAATCCCGATAAGATCGGTCAGGAATCTTGAAGATTTATTGGCCGCCGCCAAGAAGACCTTGCAGCCCTCCGCCCATTTGTGAAAGTTTTTTAGCAGCAACCTCCTGAGATTTTTTTATTGCCTCATTTACTGCATCTTTCGTATCATTATCCGATTTTCCATTGGTATTAAGCTCTTTAATTTTTTGATCTCCTGTTATAACGATATCAACGCCGTTTTTTGAAACACTTACTTCTTCTCCAGCAAGCTCCTTTTGAATTTGCATTGCCTGATCTCTCATTTTTTTAATATCCTTAAGCTGTTGAAACGGATTCATAAAATATCACCCCCTAAGATTCTAGCACAATTGAAACCAATGTTTTTCTTTCGGCAATTGCTTCTAAAGCGTCTTCGATTATTTCCCGACTTTTCTTATCTTCAAGTTTTTCTTTATGAAATTTAAATTTTGCTTCAATTACGAATTTTTTTCCATCATAGCTCTTTAAACTGCATCCTCTTAAGACTCCTGCAAGAGAATGATTTTGTGATTTTATTCTATCAATAAGTTGAGCAAGAATGTCTTGGCGCGGGGAGCTTTTTACAAAATTTTCACTGGTCGCATTTGCGCCATTAGTTTTTTGGTTTGAGGATGAAGTCTTCCTAGCGCTGTGGCTACGAAAATTTTTTTGAGCGATCTGAGTATCTTCGCTTGGAATAGTAAGTGTTGTCCTATTTTGATCCTGCATACTCCATTCTAAGATTGCGATCTCCAGAGGCAGTTGTGGTAAAACAGAATATTTAAGCTTTGAATGAGATTTTGTTAATAAGTCCATTAGCATTTTTATATCTTCTATGCCCAGATCTACGTCTGATTTTTCCTGCGAGACCCCAATCTTTATAAGCAACAATTCATGAAATTTAAACATAAGCCTTTCCATGAAGTATTTTATATCGACTCCGCCCTCCGTAAGTTTTCCCACCAGAGATATTGCTTCTTTTGTATGTTTACCTACAATGAATTTAATCATCATCTCTATTTGATAATCAATATTTGTCACTCTATAAATCTTTTCAATCATCTCTTTTGTAATTTTTTTATTTCCTGCTTCTGCTGCAATATCCTCTAAAATTTTTACACCGTCTCTAAAACTTCCATCGGAAAATTCCGAAATCTTAAAAAGTGCCTCTTTATCTATAGAAATTTTTTCTCTTTTTGAAATTCTTAGAAATGACCGAACCAACTCTTCGAAAGTTGCCTTTTTGAAGGCAATATGGAAACAGCGCGATGCGATTGTCTGTGGAACCTTATGAGGTTCGGTCGTACAAAGTATAAAAATTACGTGACTTGGAGGCTCTTCTAAAGTTTTAAGAAGCGCATTGAAGGCTTCTGTAGTTAACATATGAACCTCATCGATAATATATACTTTCTTTAAAGCAAGGGCTGGAGAAAGTTTAATTTTCTCCCGAAGATCTCTTATTTCGTCTATTCCTCTATTTGATGCGCCGTCAATTTCTAAAACATCTATATTTGTTCCGTTTGTTATGGAGATGCACTGATGGCATTTATTGCAGGGTTCCCAGACTCCTTTCAATTTTTTTCCTTTTGAGTAATCATTGATTTCTTCACAGTTAACTGCTTTTGCAACAATTCGGGCAGCAGAGGTCTTCCCAAGCCCTTTGGGACCAGTAAAAAGGAGCGCATGAAAGGAAGACGGTCTTGAAAGAATAGAAATTAATTTATCTCTAACATCTTTACTATCCAGCTCTTCTAAGGTATTCGGTCTGTACTTGCGGTAAAAAACCATAAGCGCTTAGCTTGAAATCCTAAATCCTAAATATTTGAATTTTGATCATTTGATATTATTTAGAAATTAGTGCCTTGATATTTTATTCGTGATTTATTCCGAGTAAGTTCATTATTCCGTGCTCCACAAGTTGCTCAATCTTTTCATCTACCAGAATATCCTCGGCCGCTGCTTCTTTTATAACTTGCGGATAAGATATAACTACATCGCCTAAAAAAAGCGAATCGGTGGGATTTTTGGCAGGCTCTCCTTCGGCTTGAGAAAATGAGAGAACATTTCTTGTTTTATCTTCTCCTTTATACTTTTTGCTAATCTGTCGCATTTTTCTATCACCTACAATAGCAATAGAAACCTCAACTTTTCCAGCGACTCCCTGTTTTTTCAACAGATTGTTTACCAAAGATCTAATGCGTTTTCTGTTAACTTTGTACCTGCTTTCCACAAAAATTGGGACTTGGACTTCTTCCATACTATACCCATGTTTTTTTCATTCGCCTAGCTTCTTCTTGTTTTTGTTTTTTGGCAAGTGATGGCTTTAGATAAAATTCCCTTCTTTTCGCCTCTTGAATTATTCCACCCGCAATTACTTTTCTTGAAAATTTTCGAATTAAAGCCTCATCAGATTCTCCCGGCTGTTTTTTAACAACCACCATATTAGAATAAACACCCCCTTTTGATCTTTACCTATTCTACTCCATTGAAAGTTTTTTTCCAATAGGACCAACTAGATGAAAATGAAGATGATCTATGATTTGCGCTCCTCCTCCATTTACAACAACCCTGTATCCGCTGTTTTCCAGTTTTTGATCTTTTACCATTTTTTGAATAACATCTTTTACTTTTTCCAAGATAGATAAGTCCTTAAAATCCAAAAAATCTTTTGTGTGTTTTTTTGGAGCTATTAAAATATGTATAGGAGCAATTGGATTTATATCGGGAAACGCCATTACATCTTTATCTTCGTAGGAAAATTCTTTTGGAATTTCATGATTTGCAATTTTGCAAAAAATACAATCCATAGATCAGTTGCTAGCCACTAGTTGTTTAAATCTTTTCTAGAATTTTTATTATATCATCTAAAGATAGCTTCGTCGGTCTCATTTTTGGATTTTTTACCGAACCGTTTAAAAGCATTTTACGACCCACATGAAGAAACCAAGTTGCATCCGGATCTATTTTTTTTAATTTTTCATAAACTAAAGTTAAATCTATATCCAAGTTTTGAGTTTTGAGTTTTGAGTTTTGAGTCTGGGAAGGCCTCGCTTTTATGCGAACATAACCCTTTCTAGGATCTTTACGAACAACAATTATATATCCCATTTTTTGAGAAAGTTTTATAACGGTGTCGTTAATTGTTTCAAATCCCATTCCATAGCCAAATCTCGTTTTAAATTTTTTTCCTTTTTCCGAAATTTCCCGCTCTGCCCAAATTCTGTTTTCAAACTCGTGTAAGACTGCATCAAGACATTGCACCACGAAATCTACATAATATCCGTCTTGATCGGGTTTTTGAATTTTAAGACCGTCTAAAATTCCCACTAAAGAAAACTCGTGATAATCTGCAGTTGAGTCTTTCCAAAAAACTTCTTTGAAATGATCAATATCAACTATAACTTTCACCATTCTTTCTACGGCTTCCATCCGCTCCTTTACTCTTTTTGAACCCTTACCGCTGAACTCTGAGCCCTGAACCCTTTTGACAAAGTCGAAAGTAAGACTTGCCGCGCAAACATTTGTGTCTGCAGTTTGATGATGATCCAATGGTCCAAGCCCCGTATCCGCATGAATAACCTTATTATCGTCAATGATTTCAATTGGAGATTCCCGATCTGTCATTTGCCATTTACCAACTCGTTCTCCGGCTGGAACGAATCGGACTGTTGCATCTTCCCATCCCGGCAAAAATCTTTTTATAAGCCATACGGAAGTTATTGCATCAAGATCCGGTGAACTATGAACAACTATAATTCTCATTGCATTTAGTATACATTTTTTTTCTTCTTTAAAAAAGGTGCTTGACAAAAAAACAATAATCGACCACTATATAATTAGAGTATGAATCCCAAAACTTCGGGTTTGGATCCAAAGCTAAAAGAATCCTACGAGCGAGTAATGGGGACAGCAGGTCCAACAACTGCCGCCGCTAATACTTCTCCTGTTTCGGATAATGTACCCAAGTCTCAAACTCAAGTAGTTACAGCCAAAAACAGGACGAGGCTTTCTCCGATACTTATTGTTTTAGCAATCGTTTTGTTTTTTATAATTTATACAATTATCTGGGCAATAGTCTTTAAACTAAAACTACCTTTTTTACCCTAATCGTTTAATCGCCTCATCGATAAAATAATTTCTTGACCCTCGCATTCGATAGCCGCTAATGATAAATTTTTAAGCTAGTTCAAGTCAAGAAAATTGGGAGATAGGTTTTTCAAGAGGCGAGATTTTCGACTTTTTCTTGTTTTGCACTTTAACATCAACCTTTCCTTTTTCGCCGTGATTAATTGCATATTGCATTTTAACTGTGGGTTATACAAAATAAGCAATATCGTCAATGTAATCCACAAAACTTTGACATCAATAGAAACTTATAGTATAATCCACATCATAACCTTGATAGAAAAAGGCGAAGGCAACAACCATTAGAACCCTAGCTAATTTTCACCAAGACTTATGGTGAACTAGCGTCTTTATACAATCAAAGTTTAGTTGTAAGTTAAATAGGAGAAATTTCCATTATGCCAAAATCTGAAAATCCCAGTACGTGGTCACCTTTAACAAGAAAAGATAAGCGTGGGTTTAAATTCAGACCAGGATACGTCACGCCCGGTTTACAAGATAAAGTCATGGTTTTAAGAGCAAAGAATGACGTAACAGAGTATAAAGGTCCAAATCTCAACTTACCTTCGATGATAGTCATGATTGCTTATGAAGACGATAAATCCTACGTAAAAAATTTCAACTCAATTGATATCGAATTGGCGAGAGTAGATATAATGGAAGAAAGAGGTAGAAAAAACGGTTTCAAAGTTGTATACAACGAGCATCCCTCCCTGCCCCGAGACTATTTAACAAAGAAATACGGCCCATTGTCTTTAGATGATCTAACAAGACTCCCTAACCCACTCTCAAGAGAAGATCTTCAGAACATATTTACATTTTGGGCATGGTTGGGAGTGAAATCAACTGTTAAAGGGATAGACCGCACAAAAGCGAGTTTATTATATGGTCTTGTGGGAAATTTTGTAACAGGAAAAGATGATGGCTCAAGGCCAAACAGGCGCACCGAAAGAATTCGCGCAAGCCTTTTGGCGCCTTTGAGATTCTACAAAGAGCACTTGCTAAACTTTTCATCTGCTGAGGGTATTGATTTTCTGGTTAAATCATTCCCCGATTACGTTGATACGCTTGCCTTAATTTATAGTTTCGAAACTAGCGGGCTCTCACTTTCCAGCATTCAAAAGTTACTAATTCAAAGAAGGAAACAGTTGGAAAAGGATAGTAATGTTTCTCTTTATAATAAATTGTTTACTAGAACAATCGGTCGTTTGACGGTCAAAGCAATTGCAGACATTAAGAATCATAAATCTCTTAATACTTCTTGGGATTATTTATTCCATGAACCGGAACTCGACAGACCTGTAGAAGAGACTCTCGAGTCTAACTATGATCTTGCAAATTCGTCCAAAGATGGACTAGGAGAAGACTATAGAAGAACTCAACAGCTAATTGACTCCTGGCTCCAATACCACGCAAGAATAGCTACTCTGCTCACCACCGACCCTATTGATATTGCAATAGATGAGCACCCTTATATTTCTAATATTAGGATGATGGCAAGAACCAAAGAATCTACGCATTTTGTTCTTTTCTTCAAAGCTTCTGGTCTTTATCTTACGCTCGACATTGATTCAAAAGGCAGACTTTTTGGTCTTCCTTCAAATCTTGCCGTAAGATTCCCTCACGCCGACTCCGCAATTTTTGGAGACGTTCTATCTAATTTAATACCAAAACTGGAAAAAGTGTTTCCGGATACTGCTGAAGCAATAAGAAAAAAAGAAGAAAGAAAGGCTGAAAGAACTAGACTTCAGCTTGAGAAACCACTGATCCTTCCTCTGGAAACTCAGCCTCGTTTTCCGATTACTAAAATAGAACCTGAAGCCATAACTACACCTTCGAAGCCGCCCAAGAGAAAAACACGTCAAAGAGATAGCTACATTAGAGAATTTCAACTTTCTCCCGAACTGGAATCAGAGGTCTCGCAAACACGCCCAACAAGACTAGTCGACTATTCTGAAGATTTAGTAAAAGAGTTTATAGGTAAAAAAGCCCAAGCTCAAGATATAAACAGAGTTATGAATCATATAAGGCGCTGGGAATTTGGTAGTAACACAAATTTTAAAATTGTGCGAGAAAGAGAAGAAGGTTATACTGGCGGGGAATTCGGAGAAATTAAGACTGGACGTTGGAGAGCATTCGTAATACACAGAGGTAATAATGTGTGGGAAATTACCGATATTTCAAGAAGAGACGTAGCTGCAAGACATCTAAAAGATTAACTGCTGCTTAATACACTCAAAACTTCTGACACATTAGAAATCGTAGCTTTTTCTTCGTCTCTCCTCTTTATTTCGACTTCGCCCTTGCCAACTTTTTTGCTGACTACGAACCTTGTCGGTATGCCAATTAAATCTGCATCTGCAAATTTTTGCCCGGCGGACACTTCTTCTCTATCATCATACAAAACATCAATACCTGCGTCTTGTAATATTTGATAAACTTTATCCGCCTTTTCTTTTGCATTTCCCAAGACCAGAAGATGACAATCAAAAGGAGCAACGGATCCTGGCCAAACAATCCCCTTTTTGTCGTTATGAACCTCTACAATGGCAGCCATAGTTCTTGCAAGGCCTATTCCATAACAACCCATATAATAAGGCCTCTCTTCTCCGTTTTTATCCTTAAAGGACGCTCCTTTCATTTTCGAAGAATAATGAAATCCTAGCTGGAAAATATTTCCTACTTCAATTCCTTTCCTCGCAGTAAGTTTTTTTCCATCTTCAGTCTCGTAACCTTCTTTTGCCAAAGCTATGTCACCTTCCATATCTGCTTTATAATCACGATCGATATTCATATTAAACAAATCTCTGTGTTTTTTATTTGCTCCTCCATATGCATTTTTAATAGTTCTAAGAGATATATCCGAAGCAATTACGATCTCCACTCCTTTTGCAATTTTTTTAATGCCGACCGGAGATATGAATCCCGGTTCTGAGTGAATCTTTTCTCTAATCTCATCTTCAGTTGCGTGTCTTAATTGATAAGCCTTGACCAGATGCATAAGCTTTATCTCGTTAACATCGTAATCACCTCTGATGATTGCCAATATAAATCTGCCTTTCTCATCCACAAACAAAACATCTTTAATTTGCTGCCAAAGAGGTTTCTTGTGAAGCTTTACTCCGTCTTCCATTGTAGTCCCACGGACAGCTTCTACCTCCTCCAAAGCCATCTCCTTCTCTTTCAAGTTTTTTTCATCTCTTTTGAATTTGGCAACGTCCTCATGAGCATAATAGATTTCTCCATCTGTTAGAAATTTACTCTCTCCTATATCTCTTTCGACAATAAATTCATGACAGTACTCCCCACCGATGTAACCGTTGTCCGATTCAACTATAAGAGTCTTAAGACCGAGTCTTTGGAAAATTTTGGTGTAAGTGTTTTTCATGTTTTCATATTCTTTTTTAAAATCTTCTTCAGTTGCATGAAATGAATAAGCGTCTTTCATAACAAACTCCCGAAGTCTAAGAAGCCCTCCGCGAGGTCTCAACTCGTCTCTAAATTTTGTAGAAAATTGATACAAGTTAAATGGCAAATCTTTGTAGCTTAATTGAAATTTCCGAACCAGATCCATGAACATCTCTTCCGCCGTTCCGCCTAAGACAAACTCAGTTTCGTTTCTATCTTTTATTGCCATAAGCTCAAAACCTACGGAGTTGGTTCTATTTGTTTCTTTCCATAAAGATATGGGATGAAGAACTGGAGAAAGCATTTCTTGAGCACCTGCTTTATCCATTTCATCTTTTACTATTTGCTGAATTTTGTAGTGAGTTTTCCATCCTAATGGCAAAAGATAATATCGTCCTGCGGTACTTTCGCGAATGAAACCAGCTTTATAAAGAAGTCTGTGGGAATTTAAAACTGTATCTTTTGGAGCATTTTTAATTGTTTTTCCAAACAGCTTGGAATATTTCATAAAACGAGTATAGCATATTTATTTTCTCTTAATCTTTTTACTCTGAGATTGTCGAAAGGAATGTCCTCCGAAGGCGTTACGAAGAGCAGAGATCATTTTTGCAGTAAAGGAATTTTGAATATTCTGATCATCCTTTGATCTTTTCCTGTAGTTAAGAGATCTCTCAATAATCTCAACTGGAACATTTTCTTCTCTTGCCTGATCAACTGCCCAATCTGCTTCTCCCGATCTTTCGATAAAACCTGAAATACCAGATAGACTAGGATCTCTCACAAGAGCTTCGACTGACCTATCGAGCATAAATCCAGAGACTAGTGTCCCTTTTTGCCAAAGTTTTGCAACTTTAAGAAGATCAAACTTATATGGAGCTTTTTCTAAAACCTCAAATCCCTCTCCAAGACTTTGCATAATTCCATATTCTATTCCATTATGAATCATTTTTATAAAATGTCCCGCGCCTCCGTCTCCAAAATAATCATGTCCACCGCCAGGTTTTGCTAATGAGTCAAGAATTGGCCTAACATATTCATAAGCAGTTCTGTCTCCACCGACCATTAATGGATAACCTGCTTTCTCGGCAATTATTCCTCCTGAAACGCCAATTCCTAAAAATCTTATCCCTTTTATCTTCAGCTCTTTATTTCTTCTTTCGGAATCTTTAAAATGCGAATTACCGCCATCTATTACTATGTCTTCTTTTTCTACATATTTTAAAACTTCTTCTAAAATATTCTGCGTTGCTTCTCCCGCTGGAAGCATAAGCCAAACAACTCGGGGTTTCTCAAGTTTACTTATAAGATCTCCAATCGATTTAGCAACATTTAAATTTTGGGTTTTGGTCTTGATTTCTTCAATGGAAGTTTGTGATCTATTCCAAACAATAAGTTCGTGACCATCAGCGAGTAATTTTGAAGCCATACGGCTCCCCATCTTCCCCAATCCAATAAAACCAAGCCTCATATTGTAGTGTTTCTAAACCAATCATTTACAGCTTCTCTGTGTTTATATGCAATTAGTTTAGGCAAAGTTTCAGGCTTGTAAAAAGCATAGGTTTTATCTTCACTACTGAGTTTAAGCTCACCCTTGCTAATCCCGTGATAAATGATATCAATATGAATACCTCTTGGATCATTATCAATTCTCCACGCTCCTACAATTCCTTTTATTTCAATTTCCGAGAGACCCGTTTCTTCTTTTACCTCTCTTCTTATAGCGTCTTGCGGAGTTTCTCCATATCGTATAAAACCTCCTGGCAGACACCAATAATCTTTTAGCGGCTCGCTTGCTCTTTGCAACATGAGAATTCCTCCGTCTTCAGACAATATAATACTCACAACAGGCTTAGGATTATTCCAGAAGATAAATCCGCAATTAGAACATGCTGGATGGTATTCGCTATCAGTTACTTTCCTTTCAAGTTTGTTTTTGCAATTGGGACAAAATTGGTATTTTTCTTCTTCTGTAACTGGCATAATTATCTAAATTCTGCAAGCACTTCGTTTTTCATATGCTCAAAAGTCTTATTTTCTAGCTGTTGCTGTCGTAGTAAATTTCTTGCGAATTGAGGCATTTTATTAATCATAAAGCGTATCTTGTCTTTTGTTCTCTTTTCCCCTTCTACAGCATATAACCTAGGAGATATAGATGTAAAGAATGCAAGACTATCGGAGGCCACTAAAATATCCAGATCTCTATCATCATGGTTTTCTATTTCTATACCAGTATCATCATGATGCATGATTAGAAATCCTACACGATCCACAAAAACAGGGAGAATGCCCTTTTCAAGTAATAGTGGGCATACATAATCGGCGCTTCTTTTTGCATGAGCTTTTTTATGCTCTTCGTATGCCTTACTGTTTCTATCTCCTTCAAATCCTCCACCAACTCCAGGAGTAACAATCCTATCGATGTCATGAAGCACAGCTGCAGATTGAAGCTCTAGAGATGGATACTTCGAAAGTTTTCTTACCCATAAGAGCACGGATTCTGCATGTTCTTTCTCTCCACTAATACCTTGCATAATCTCTATATCTCTATGCTTGTTCTTCTCGCATGCTTGATTTAAAATAGCATATACATACTTCAAAACAACTTCACCAATCATATTAATTTTCAGTCTAACATATGGTTTATTTTTTTCAATATGATAAAATTCAAATTAATGACAGATATTGAGGATATTATTATCTCGATTATTGGCTCTCCGCTTTTTTCGAGCTTAAAAGATGTTGTCGAAAATAATGCATATCACGACCATGAAAAAGTTTATGACCATCTTTTAAAGACATTAGATGTTGCCAGAAAATCAATCGACGGAAATTTTATTAAAAATGAGAAGGCAAAAAAACTCTTTTTGAATTTTCTGGAAGAGCCTGTAGGCAACCTAAAAAATAAAGACGTTCTTCTTTTATTAGCATTACTTCATGATATTGGTAAGATCTTAAAGTATAAGGAGGACGGAAAAGAAGAATCAATCGTTCTCAAAAAGGAAGACGGAACGACGCTTTGCCCCGGGCATGAATATTGGGGATCTGCATTAACTTCTGAAGTTTTAAAAGAAGTTAATCTATCTCAAAATGTTATTGACTTTATTGAAAAAGGAATAAGACTACACGCAGATTTAGGAAAAGACTATTTTGAGACAAAGATAGGTTGGTCACTTGAAAAAATTATAGAAGATATAAAAGGAAGAGCAGAGGGCATATACAAAGAAATCCTTTTTAATATATACTGTGATTGTTTTTATGCAAAGCCTTTTCAACTTACAAAAGCGACCATTATAAATCTTTTCAACGAACCTTCTTTATATACCGAAAGAGAGTATTATATACCATGAAAATCCCCCTTTTTGATATCGATGGGGTTATAATCAGTAAAACTACAAACAAGCCTCATTCTGAGGCTTTTAATCATATTTTTAGAAGCATATATAACAAAAACGCTTCTCTTTCAGAAGTTAATACCGACGGAAAGATCGATAATCAAATAATAATCGAGGTTCTAAAACTCCATGGACTGTCAACTGAGGCAGTAAAAAAGAAGCTCAAAAAGGCTACACGAGAAATGGCTAACTATTTTTATTCACATGAACACAAGGGACAATATATTGCCTTAAACGGAGTAAAAGAACTTCTTAAAGACTTGAAAAATAGGAAAATCCCTGCTGGGGTATTATCTGGAAATGTAGAGGCAATAGGATGGAGAAAAATTGAAACAGCCGGTGTTAGGAGATATTTTGATTTTGGAGCTTTTGGCGATTCGGCTTTTAAAAGAGTTGATTTAATTAAAATTGCAAGAAAAAAAGCAGAAAAAAAATTAAATATTACTATTCCCTATAAAACTTTTGTAATAGTAGGAGATACTCCGCGTGATATTGAGTGCGCAATAGCTGGAAAAATTCAGTCTATTGCAGTAGCGTCTGGTCTGTTTTCCTTTGATGAATTAAAGAGAACAAAAGCAGATTTAGTTTTAAGATCGCTTGAGGAAAAAGAGAAAATTTTAAATTTTTTAAATCGTTAGACTATCTTATCTCCTGCTTTTACACCTTTTTGAGGCTCTAAAAGTACCGGCTGATCTTCTCCATCAACAGCCACAAGCATACCTTGACTTTCAATTCCTCGAAAAATTCTGGGCTCTAAGTTTACAATAAAAGGCACTTTCTTATCGATTAAATCCTTCGGCTCATACCACTTCGCAATTCCCGTAACTATTTGTCTTTTAAAGTCCCCGAAATCGACCTCCAACCTTAAAAGATTATCGGAATTATCGATTCTTTCTGTACTTAAAATCTCCCCGATTCTTATATCCATTTTCTTAAACTCATTAAAACTAATATTATTCATAACTAAAAACGCTGAACTCCAAGCAATTCTATAACCATTTTCGTCCGTCTCTTTCGATAAGTCTTTGTGCTTCCTTGGGTCCCCAAGTTTCCGGAGCGTAAAACTTTAGTCCAGATTTAGGTTCGCTAGACCATCCTTCTAAAATTTTTGTTATAAATTCCCAGGAACTTGCCAGCTCATCGCTTCTACTAAAAAGCATCTGATCACCTGAGAAAATATCTATAAGAACCTTTTCATATGCCGCTATTCCTTTCGTTTTAAATGACTCCTCGTATGTAAAATGCATGTCAACGGTTTCAAGAGCAAGTTTTGATCCAGGCTTTTTAGCAATAACGCGCAAATAAATCCCTTCATCCGGCTGAATTCTTATTGTTAAAACATTCCCCACCTCAGGACAGCCATATTCTTTAAATAAAATGTGGCAGGTCTGTATAAAAACTATAGAAATTGTAACTTCATCTTTTGGCATTTTCTTACCCGCTCTAACATAGAATGGTATTCCCTCAAGTCTTGGAGAATCGATATTGAATTTAAAGGCAGCAAAAGTTTCGGTATCGGAATTGGACATAACATCTTTCTCCTGACGATATCCCTCGTATTGACCGCGGACGACATATTTTGAGACTTCCGAAGACTCAATGCAATTTATTGATTTAATTGCTTTTACCCTGGCATCTCTTAAATCTTCTTTTGTAAAGCTTTTAGGCTGTTCCATTGCAACTGCCGCTATTAACTGCATTAGGTGATTCTGTCCTACATCTCTAAGCATTCCTACTCCATCAAAAAAATTACCTCTTCCCTCAATACCACTTTTTTCAGAAAGCGTAATTTGAACATGATCTATGTAATTATTGCTCCAAATTGGCTCAAAGATTCCGTTTGCAAACCGAAACGCAAGCATATTCTGCAAAGTCTCTTTCCCTAAGTAATGATCGACTCTAAAAATCTGTTTTTCGTCAAAAATTTTTGAGAGTTTTTCGTCAAGGGCAATCGCAGTTTCTAAATCTTTTCCAAAAGGCTTTTCAATAATTACTCTTGTCCATTTATTAGATTCTTGACCGCACCCTTCGGCAAGTTTTGTTGAAGAGAGAAAATTAAGAATTGTTTCGTAATTTTCAGGAGGTGTTGCTAGATAAAAAAATCGGGTTATGCATGCTCTCATTTGCTTATCAAAAAAGTTTAGTTTGTCGATAAGCTCAATATAGCCTTTTTCCTGCGTGAAATCCCCATTTTGATAATAAAGATGTTTTGAAAAATCCGACCATTCCGGCTTTTGCAAAAGCTCTCCAAAGTGGTCTCTGAATTCATCATCTGAATAATCTCTTCTTGAAAAACCTACAACAAAAAAATCTTTTGGTAAAAAGTTTTGCGTAAAAAGAGAAAAAAGAGCAGGAATTAATTTATTCTGCGCCAAATCTCCGGTTGCCCCAAAAATAATAATTGCAAAAGGACTATTCATATTTTTTTAAAAATACACGTGCAGGCGCAGCATCTGCGCCTTTTACCTTTATAGGCAGACACATAATTTCGTACTCTCCTTCCTCAACTTTGGACAAATCTAATCCCTCAACAATTACGACATCTTTTCCCAAAAATGCCAGGTGAACGGGGTGCCCAGGATTTCGACGTTTTTCAATTCCGAAAAAATCTGTTCCTACCAGTACTATTCCTCGATCAACCAAAAATCGCGCCGCCTCCTCAGAGATAGATACAAAATTCTCAAAATCTCGACGATCCTCTAACGAATTTATTGTTCTAAAAAGTATTCTATCTCCCGCTTCAATTTCTTCAGAACCTAAATCCGAAACCTGAATTTCTAAACTTTCAATCCCAGATACATCAATAACCCTGCAATGACCAACCAGTTTTAGAGGATCGATCTGATCCACTGTCTTCCCATTTAAAACAAAGTGGGACGGAGCATCAACATGAGTTCCCACGTGTGAGTAAATGCTTAAAATTGATTCCGCGACTCCATCATGCGGTATTGTCTTTGCATGCTCAAGACTTATCAGGGGTTGGCCGGGGTATTGAGGCATTCCTTTTTCAACCAGAGTAGATATATCAATAATTTTTACTGATTTCACTTTTCCATTATAACATCTATGAAAATGTTTCTTCCATTTTACGTATTACTGTTTTGGGAGGACTGGCTGGCCCGAGATAAAACGAATAATATCGCTTAACGTTATTATTGCAATAAGAGCCAAGAGAAGGGCCATTCCAATTGCATGTGCATAGCTTTCAAATTTTGTAGAAACTTTTCTGCCGGTTACCCCTTCAATTAAAATAAAAAAAAGTCTTCCCCCATCAAGAGCGGGAATTGGAAGAATGTTAAGTATTGCAAGATTCAAAGATAAAAGTGAAACAAAAGATAAAACAGCCAGAGGCCCGATTGCAACAAACTGCCCGGTTAATTGTGCTATTCCCAAAGGGCCCGCGACTCCTTTTGGCACTTGTGCATGAATAACTAATTGATAAACGACTCCTCCAAGTCCTGATAAAATTAACCAGGAATAATTGAGTGCTTGTACAAGTCCTACAAATGGCGCCTGATATAGCGGGTATCTTTTTGTAATAACGTCTGATGAAATTCCTACTCCAATAGGACCCTGACTGAATGGATAAATTTTTCTCGGCGTAACTTCTATATCTTCTTCCATCTTATTTTTCTGGAGAATTGTAAGTTTTAGCTTTTCTCCTAAATGTTGTTTTGTTGTAGAAACTAATTGAGAAGGACTTGTAATTTTTGCGCCATTAATGCTAATGATTTGGTCTCCTACTCTAAGTCCTGATCTTTGAGCAGGAGAGTCTTTTACAATTTCTGTTATAAAAACCTTGTCTCCGGGAGTCTGCACGCCTGATATTCCAAAAAAATAAGTGAGTATTAAAACGGCCAAAAGAAAATTCATTACAACTCCTGCCACCACAACCAAGGCTCTCTGCCAAACAGGTCTTGTGAAGAAAGCTCTTTTAGCATCTTCAACTTTCAAATTTCCACTCTCAATCTTTAACTCTACGTTTCCCGCTCCTGCTTCGTCTTCTCCGTAAAGTTTTACAAATCCTCCAATAGGCAAGAAGTTTATTGAATAAGTTGTTTCTCCTTTTTTAATTCCGAAAGCTCTCGGAGGCAAACCGAATCCGAACTCTTCAACTTTTATCCCAAGTTTTTTGGCAACAAAAAAATGTCCTGCTTCATGGATTAATACAAGAATTGTAAGTATTAAAAGGAAAACTAAAATTGTAACCACAAACATAGAATGAGAACTTAAGTTAACCTATTTTAGCACAGAAAGTATTTTTTAGTGCAAATTCGGTTTCCATCCTTCGACCGTATAATGAAGTCCTATTGTTCCAAGCTTAAGCCAATATTCCGTTTCTTTTTTACTTATATAGCTTGTTGCATCCGTTGAGCTTCCTCCCACCACATTTGCTGCATGCGCAAGCCTTACAAAAAGCGGCAAAAGTCTTAATTCATCCTGTGATAGTCTGATGCCTGCTTTTTTATACTCTGAAAGAGCCCATTCATATTTTTCTGAGAATTCTTCAAGATTATCCATATCAAATAAAATGTCACAACATAAAACTGCCATTTCCAAAATACGGGGATACCGGCGGGCAACTGAAAAATCAATCACATAAATTGGGTCACCACTATTGCGCATCTCGTTAGTAGATCTTATGTCTCCATGCACGAGAGTTTTTGGCAAAGCTTTAACATGCTCCTCTTCTCTACTTAATTCGTCTATTAAGTTCTCTATCAATGGTCGCTCGGATAGGGCAACTCGGCTTTTATTCTCATTATATTTTTTCCCGATATTTACAATCGCCCAACTGTCTTCATCTCCGCCCGGATCAACATCAATGGAGTTAATTTTTGCTGCCTGTCTTATAGTTTCTATCTGTTCTTCAAGCGTTGGTCGCTTTCCGCTTTCCCAAATGTTCCCGCCATCGAGATATTGCATTACGCACAGAAAAACTGTTGCCCCATCCATTGTTATTTGGGTCAAATTGTCGCCCACCTTGTTTTGATAAATTCTAGGGGTCCTAACACCACCTATTACTGCTTCTTTAATAATCCCAAGATACCGTTTGCAATCCATTTCACTTCTTCCTTTATAAAAACATTTAACAAAGAAGGTTCCACTGGTTGCTTTAAGAACTAGATTAAAGTCTTCGTAGCCGTTTTGCTTTACCTCATGGCTGACCCATTCACCAAAATTATAACCATCTGATACTATCTGGAGAAATGGTTTTAAATTTCCGTGATAGGCAATCCTTTCTTGTGGTCCTAAGGTGGTTCCCGAACGCTGTTCAATTTTTCTTCCAAAACTCATTTTCTTTGAAGGTCAGATTTGCATCAATTCTTCTTCTTTTTTCTTTCCCATTCCCTCTATTTCTTCCATTAATTCATCTGTTATTTTTTGTACTTCTTTTTCCATTCTTCCAGCTTCATCTTCAGAAACTGTCTTTTGTTCTTTCTGCTTTTTTATATCAGCCATTCCCTCGTGTCTTACCTGACGCATCATAATTCTTCCGTTCTCAAGTTTTTGGCGCATTAGGTGAATTAACTCTTGCCGTCTCTCTTCCGAGAGTCTTGGAATAGAAATTCTTATAAGTTGCCCGTCGATTACAGGATTTAAACCAACATTTGCCTCGGCAATTCCTTTTTGAATTTCTGAGGTTATCGAATTATCAAACGGTGTAATAACAAGTGTTTGTGGGTCGGAGGAGCCAATTGTGGCAAGCTCCATTACTCTAAGTCTTTGAGTCCCTCCATATGCATTTATAACTATATTTTCTACAAGAGAAGGGGCGGCTCGTCCGGTTCGGACAGTTGAAAGATCTGTTCTTAAAACATCGAGGATCTTTCGCATCTTCGACCGTGCGTCCTGAATTAGTTGATCCATTTGAGAAAAAGTATACGACAGATCCTTGAATTTAGCAAATTAAATTTCAAATCTCTCAATTTTTTTTATAACAATATTTTCTCCTAGTTTTGAGATTGCTTGCTTTACAAGATCTTGGATTGTTATCGATGGATCTCTTATATATTCTTGCTTTAAGAGCGAGTTAACATCCGAAGGAGCCATTGCGGCAGTCTGCATGGCAATTTCATGAGCCAGGTTTTTAAATTCACTTGTTCGTGCAACAAAATCCGTCTCACACAAAAGTTCAACCATTGTTCCCACTTTTCCATTTTGATGTATATACGCCTCCACAATCCCCTGCGCAGTTTCTCTATCGGCTTTCTTTTCTGCCTTTTCTATGCCGTGTTTTTTCATCCACTCAAGAGCCTTTTTATAATCGTTATTCGTCTCTTCCAAGGCTCTTCTTAAATCCGCAATAGAAGCGGAGGTCTCATTTCGAAGTTTCTTAAGAAGAGGCAGCTTTGCTTTTACCACTTTCTCCCCCTTTCGTTTTTTTAGTATTATTTCTTGAATCCGTTTCTGCTGGTACTTTTTCAATTGTCTTTTTTTTCTCAGCCTTTTTTTCTTTTTCCTCCCTTTTTAAAGCTTCTTTTTCTAGTTTATCTGCAGATTCTTTCGCTTTATTTTTTCCCTCTATCCAAGCATTTATGATGTAACCTGCTATAAGCTTTATCGATCCCGTTGCATCATCGTTTGCCGGAATTGGGTAATCAACTATCTCAGGGTTTGCATTGGTATCGGTTATGGCAACTGTAACAACTCCCAGTTTTCCCGCTTCATCAATCGCTAATTCCTCAAGATGGGAATCTATTACGAAGACCGCATCTGGAATTTTTTTAAGATCTGCAATTCCTCCATATAAAGATGTGAGTTTTTGTCTTTCTTTTTCCCATAAACCCACCTCTTTCTTAGTATATTTTGATCTTTCTTCCTCACTTGCAAGTTTCTCAGAAAGATCTTTTAGTTTTTTAAAATTCTTTACAACTTCGGAAAAATTAGTGAGAGTCCCTCCAACCCATCGCTGTGTTACAAAAAAAATCTCATTCTCTGTTTTACTTGAAATTTCCTGTTTTGCTCTTTTAACTTCTTCTTCTACGATTCCCTGCGCTTGTCTCTTGGTTCCTACAACGATCAAGCTGCCGTTCTTTTGAGCCAAGTTAAAAATGAATTTTCCAGCCTCTTCAAGACCTATTTTGGTTTTAGCAAGATCAATTATATGAATATTGTCGCGGGCTTCGAAAATGTAGTCTCGGGCTTTTGGATTTCCGCGCGTTACCTGATGTCCAAAATGGCATCCTGCCTCAAGAAGTTCTTCAAGCGTAATTTCTCTCATAAATTCTTTTATCCTCCACTCGAATAGGTCTTTTTGACCAGAATAGAGAATCGAGTGTGCGTGATGGAAACAAGAATATCAAATTTTGAATAAAAAAACAAGACTCTGATCGAATAGTTGGAATTTTTGGGCTCAGAATCAGAATAACTTTTTAAGGCACGGGAAATTTTTGACAGAATTCTTTTATTTCTCCGTTAATTGCCAAAAGACTTTTATTTTCCTTAACTCTTTTCTTAAAATCTTTCCAAAAATAACTTCTACTATCTTTTTCTTTTGGCAATTCATCTCCTTTTATTTCTTCCAAAACAGCATTAATCCATTTAGCAATTCCTATCATTTCTTTCTCTTTCATACCGCGAGTAGTTAGTGCAGGAGTTCCTATTCTAATACCTGATGGATAAAAAGGTGGCATCGGATCGTTTGGCACTGCGTTTTTATTAACGACTATTCCCGAAATCTCCAAGGCAAAAGCAGCTAAGGCGCCATTTACTTTTTTATTTGATAAATCAATTAAAATAAGATGGTTGTCTGTTCCTCCGCTTACTAAGCTGAATCCGAACTTTAAAAGTTCTTTTGAAAGCGCCTTTGCATTTTTGACGACTTGTTTTGAGTATTTTTTGAAATTTGGTTGAGCCGCTTCCAAAAGAGCTACTGCAATAGCCGCAGTTTGATTATCATGCGGTCCACCCTGTAACCCTGGAAATACTGCTTTATCAATCTTATCAGCTAATTCCGGATCTTTTTTTATTCCTTTATTTGTTATCATTAATATTGCTCCCCTGGGCCCCCTAAGAGTTTTATGAGTTGTTGTCATAATGATATGAGCATGAGAAACAGGGCTTTCATGAACACCTCCCACTATAAGACCCGCAATGTGAGAAATATCTGCGAGTAAATACGCATCAATGCTGTCTGCAATCTCTCCAAATCTTTTAAAATCTATAATTCGAGGATATGCAGTTGCCCCACAAACAATTATTTTTGGTTTTTCTTTTAAAGCAAGTTTTTTAACCTCGTCATAATCGATTAAACCGTTTTTATCCAAAAAATATGGCACCACTTTGAAATATTTTCCCGAAATTGAAACGGGCGATCCGTGCGTCAAGTGTCCTCCAAAAGCAAGAGAGAGCCCCATAATTTTATCTTCAAAAGGTTTAAGAAGAGCAAGATAAACCGCAGTATTTGCAGGAGATCCGGAATAAGGTTGCACATTTGCATGAGGCACTCCAAATAATTTTTTTGCTCGGTCTTGTGCTAAGATCTCTACATCATCTGCTAATCTTTGTCCCTGATAATACCTTTTCTTCGGGTATCCTTCTGAATATTTATAATTTAATATGCTTCCTAAAGCTTCCAACACGGCTTTGCTTGGATAATTGTTAGAGGGTATCAATTCCAAGGTGGAACTCGTACGCCCCTCCTCTTCTTTTATTAGCGTGTAGACCTTTGGATCCGTCCGTTTTAAATTTTTCATTTTTCCCTCTCCAGTTCTAAAAACCTAAACTTATATTTTCCTTCTTCTCCAAGCTCCTCGCTTACAACTCTTTTAAACTTTGAGTAGTCTGGAAAAAACGTATCAGCATTATAATCTCCTTCAACCTGAGTCAAGTATATTCTATCTACAACGCCCATATCAATCGCTTGTTGAAAGATTTGCGCCCCGCCTATTATAAAAATCTCGCTTTGTTCGTTCTCTTTTGCCTCAGAAAGCGCCTCCTCAAGCGATGTATTTATACTTACCCCTTCTGCCTTAAAATCGGGATTACGGGTTATCACCATATTTATTCTGTCGGGCAAAGGTTTACCTATATAACTTAAGATTGACTCAAAAGTTTTCCGTCCCATTATAATCGTATGCCCACTAGTAAGTCTTTTAAATCTTTTTAAGTCTTCCGGTATATGCCAGGGCAATCTGTTGTTCTTCCCGATCCCCCGCTTATCATCCATAGCAACAATAATACTAACTTTGAGTTCAGTCATTGCAATTATGCTTTTAAACCAGTATATTATATAACTTAAGAGGTGACAACATTCAACGAAACTTTAATTCCATATAGGCCCAATCGAAACCCTGACACGACTCCTGTTAAGGAGGTCTTCACAAATCCAGAAGCAGGTACAAATTGCGAGCTTTTAGTTCATGCAATTGTACAAGCGAGAGGTTTTGTCCTGCCTTCCGGAATCCGTTCTTCAGAACTGTATTACGATACTCAATACACTGAAACTATAGAAGATGTATCCCAAGCACAAACCGGGGACATAATAGGACTTGCTCCTCTTGAAAAAGTAGGATTTAAAGGAATTCATATGGGAGTTATCTGGCGGGATCAAACAAATAGGATACATATTGTTCACAATGCAAAACATACTGGCGCTGTTCAAACGCAAGACCTCGAAAAAGCAATGCAGTATCGGGGACATAAGAAGATTGCGTGGATCAAAAGACCAATTGTTCAAGCTTCTTCCTTTGTCGATTCAGAAGCTCTTAAAAAAATAGGCTTAGATTATCTTGCCTAAAATCCTCCTACCACTGTTACTTCTCCTTTAATCGGTGGGTGGGGATCGTATCCTTCAAGCGTAAAATCTTCAAATTTAAAATCATCAATATTTTTTACTTTGGGATTAAGTTTCATGGTCGGTAAGGGCTTCGGCTTTCTTCTCAATTGCTCTTTCACCGCTTCTATGTGATTTTCGTAAATATGGACATCACCCCAAGTGAGGATAAATTCTCCAGGAGCAAAACCAGTAATTTGAGCAATCATTAATGTAAGTAATGAGTAACTGGCAATGTTGAATGGCACACCCAGAAAAACATCAGCGCTTCTCATATAAAGCTCGAGTGAAAGTCTGTTCTTATCATCAACGTTTAGATGGAAAAAGGTATGGCAGGCAGGTAAAACGACGGATTCCCCTGGAAGAGCCATCTCATAAATATATTCTGGGTTCCAGGCAGAAACCACAATGTGCTTTCTTTGAGGAGTCTTCTTCAATTTCTCAATTGCCCAAGCGAGTTGATCTATCTTTCTACCATCGGCTGCTGGCCACTTCCGCCACATCACACCATAAACCGGGCCCAACTCTCCCCATTTTTTTGCAAATTTATCATCTTCCTTAATCTTTTGAATAAACTCCTCATGGGTTTTAATAGCTATCTCTTTTTTTGTTAATTTTGACTTTTGAATTTTGCCCGCCCCAGTTCGTTTATCGATTCCTGAGAATTTTAAATTTAGGGCTTCTTCATAACCCTTATACGCCCATTCATCCCAAATATGCACGTTATTATCTACTAAATACTTTATATTCGAATCGCCCTTAATAAACCAAAGTAGCTCATGAATTATTCCTCTTATAAAGACTTTTTTGGTGGTCAGCAAGGGAAGTCCCTGTGACAGATCAAAGCGGATTTGCCTGCCAAAAACACTCTTTAAACCAATTCCAGAGTTAAACTCGCGCTTGAGATGCCCGTTCTTTAGAATATCTTTTAGAAGATTTAAATATTGATATTCCGGATGGGATGACTTTGTCATAATATTATAGATATATACCAATAAATACTATTTTCCAGTAAGAAATTTATAAGCTGATTTATTTATTGGCTTATTTGCTATTTGGTATTATTGATTTCGCATGCTTTGCCAGACTCCTATTACGTTTCCTTCTGTGTCTTGTACATAAGCACTAAAACCCATATCTCCAACAGCTATTTTAGGCGTTACAACTTTTCCGCCTGCCTCTTCAATTGTCTTAAGATATTCATCGATATTGGGAACGTCAATTGTAATTACCGGACCCTTCACTTTATCTGACCTTTTCATCATGCCTCCGTTAATTGCACCCGGAGTCTGAGGCATTTGATTTTCATCGGTCGGAGTGGTCCTTACAATAACATAACCCATATCGGGGATATCCTGAAGCTGCCAGCCAAAAACCTGGCTGTAAAATTTCTTTGCTCTATCAAGATCATCAACTGGTACTTCAAAATGTACTACGCTATTCATATTTCTCACCTCCTCCTGCCCCTAGAAACCTCATGTAAAGCGGAGCCTTTCAACAGTTATTATAAGGCCTGAGATACCCAATGCAATATATCAAAAATGTAAGAAGTAGGTCAGACTTGTTTTTCTTTTTTCTTTGTTGTTACTCGTCCTCCCTGCCATTGGCCCCGATATTTACTTCCTCCACCTTTTATTTCATGAAACAAGACGTGAACAAATCTTGCTCCCATTTCAATTTCAACAGTTAGAGGCCCCTCGTTTTTCAGCCCAAATGTTAGTTCTCCTTGATATCCAGGCTGAATCGGGCCAGTTCTTATGAAGATTCCAGATCTAAAAGTTGTAGTTCTTGGTAGGATAACTGCAGAAAGATTAAGTGGAAGATTTATTTTCTCAATGGTTTTGACTAGATAGAAATCACCGGGTTTTATTTTTATTTTTCTTTTTTTCCCGCTTTCATATTTTTCAACAGTTTGAATTTCGGGTGTTTTCCGGTGCTCTTCTCCCAAGAATGCTTCGCCTGAAATTTTATAAACTTCCCCCAATCTTAAATCAAACCCTGCTCCTTCGGGATTGGTCAGTTCTCTTTTCGATAAACCCTCGACAAGTTTTTTTGTTTTAACCAACTCTAGTAATTTTTTCGGCCCCAATACCATAAATAAAAAATATTAACTTGTAACTTAAAAAGGAGGGTCAAAATTTTCGCTGTTCACATTTCGAGCTCTTTGATTAAATTATAGAATCAAGCAAGCTGCGAAACAAGAAAATTTTCGTCCCTACCGTAAATTTTTAATTTTTAAATCTTGAATCGTAAATTCAATTTTTTGATGATTTCCTTTGCAACAATTTCAACCGACCTGTTTCCGTTAATGATTGCTATATCGTTTGGAAATTCTTTTAAGAGCCAGTCATATCCTGATTTTATATTTTTAAGTTTTTCCGCCGTTTCGTAATATTCATTTTTCTTTTTCATTTTAGAAATTCTTGCAATCGCAACATCTTCTGAGATATCAATATAAAAAGTGGCATCAGGAGCTATAAATTGATGGTACATCGACAAAATACTCTGTGAAACCAGAAGTATTTTACTATTGTCTAGCTTTTGGTGATTCTCCATCTTATCCAAAACTCCATATGCTACAGATGACCAAAAACATCTATCGGAAATGACTATTTTTCCCTTTTTAAGATTTGGCTCTATAAGACTTTTCTGATGAATCTCCCGGTCTGCGGCAAATAGATATTGAAGGGAAACAGCTGGAAATTTTACTCTGCCTTTTATAAAATCGTGGATTAAGTTTCCGATTTGCTGATTCTGCGTAGGTTCTTTTGTAAGGATCACCTCTATCCTTTTTTTCTCCAGATATTTTTTTAAAATTTCTGTTTGTGTAGTTTTGCCGGCTCCATCTATTCCTTCAAAAGCAATATAAATCCCTTTATATGGATTTTTTCTGAATTCGATATCAAATTGAACATGATGCTTCATTTTTCCTCGTGTATTTTACTCTCTCCCGGCTCTTTTTGCGTCCTGTATTTTGCGGTTTTCTTTTGCGAATATGGAATTTCTGCTTCGCTTGACAACTGCTCAAAACTCATTGCGCAAATCCTCATGCCGGGGGTAAGTTTTACTGCCATTCTTCCTAAATTTCCAAGCTCCAAAACGCACTTCCCGTCCCATCCCGCATCAAAAATTGACGCCGTTGAATGCACAACTATTCCGAGTCGTCCCAAAGAAGATCTCCCTTCAAGTCTTCCCATCATATTCTTCGGAATCTTAACCTGCTCAAGCGTCACTGCCAAAACAAAATCTCCAGGCTGCATAATAAATCCCTCACCGTTTTTAACCACTACTTTTTTTGTTATTTCATTTGAGAAATTCTTTTTTGAAGGATCGATATACGGGTATTTACTGTGATCGAAAACCCGAAAAACATTTCCCAGTCGAAGATCAATGGAACAAGTTCCCAACTGTTTGGAAAAATCGGGGGAAGGAACTATAACAATTTTTTTTGAGGCGATAGCTTTTTTAAGATCTCTATCCGATAAAACCATAGACAAAGTTTACCATCAAAAAATAAAATTTGAAAGTACTATTTTGTCTTTTAAGGTATTGACAAAAGACAACTTTTTCTCTACCTTTAGAATATAAGGTTTTTATATGGATGACAACACAGAACGGAATTCACCCCAAGAACCTGTCCAAGAATCTGCTTCCTACACGAGACCTAGTAATTCTTCATCTAACTTTTTTGATAAATTTTCCTCTTTTTTCACCAAAAAAACTATAGCCGTTCTTGTTATTTTAGTCCTCATAATAGGAGTTGGAGCGGCAACTATTGCAGTTCAGCGCTCAACAGAAATAAGACAACGAGCAGCTTCTGTTCTCTGCGGTGATGTTAACGGGGATGGAGTAATAGACGCAAAAGATGACCTTCTAATCAAGCAGAGCATTGCAGGACTATTAACACTTACTCCGGCGCAAATAGCAGCTGCAGATGTTAACGGGGATGGAGTAATAGACGCAAAAGATGACCTTCTAATCCTTCAGTATATTGCAGGACTAATTTCGACTTTTCCTGGTGGCTGTCCTTCAGGCAGTGTGATCTCAGGGACTGTTTTTCTGGACAATAATGGAAATGGGGTTCAAGATTCAGGAGAGACGGATTACCCTGGAAATGCCACAATTACTCTGGAGGATGGTACACATGCTACGCAAGCATTTTTTGGTGGGATTAATGGTTACTATTTTACACACGTTGCAAGCGGGAGCCATAATGTAACTCTTACAGTGCCTCCCGGCTACACGGAAACCACCCCAATTAAGGTCTCAGTAACTGTACCTCCGAGTCCTGGCACATTTCACTTTGGCATAAAATCTACAAGTGTAGTAATCCCAACTCCAACTACTCCCCCCGGAGTAACTGCTGCCCCAACTCCAACTACTCCCCCCGGAGTAACTGCTGCCCCAACTCCAACTACTCCCCCCGGAGTAACTGCTGCCCCAACAGTCACACCATCTCCTTCTGTCCTCTGCGGTGATGTTAACGGGGATGGAGTAATAGACCCAAGAGATTCCTCTCTAATCCTTCAGTATGCTGCAGGATTAATAACATTTACTCCGGCGCAAATAGCAGCTGCAGATGTTAACGGGGATGGAGTAATAGACCCAAGAGATTCCTCTCTAATCCTTCAGTATGCTGCAGGAACAATTTCGACTTTTCCTGGTGGCTGTCCTTCAGGCAGTGTGATCTCAGGGACTGTTTTTCTGGACAATAATGGAAATGGGGTTCAAGATTCAGGAGAGACGGATTACCCTGGAAATGCCACAATTACTCTGGAGGATGGTACACATGCTACGCAAGCATTTTTTGGTGGGATTAATGGTTACTATTTTACACACGTTGCAAGCGGGAGCCATAATGTAACTCTTACAGTGCCTCCCGGCTACACGGAAACCACCCCAATTAAGGTCTCAGTAACTGTACCTCCGAGTCCTGGCACATTTCACTTTGGCATAAAATCTGGTGCAGGCGGAGGTACACAATTTGCGTTAACAATTGGTCTTGATGGATTAGGAACAACAGGAGATAACGCTACTCCCAACGACTCAAGCGGATCAAACAAGAGCCCAAAAAGACCTACAAGAAATGTAAAAGTTGAGGTTTTTGATGGAAATGGCAATTCGGTAGCAAATAAATCCGGCACGCTTGCCTACCAGACAGGCAGCGGTAAATTCACAGGAAATATAGACATGGGAACTCTTGCAAGCGGAAATTACACTGTAAAAGTAAAATCAGACGGGTATCTCAGAAGACTTATTCCCGGAATTCAAAATGTGACCGCAGGACAACCATATAATGTGTCTGCTGTAAATCTTGTCACAGGAGATATAAACGGAGATAATGCAATAAATATTCTGGACTACAATATTCTTATAAGCTGTTTTTCTGACCCTACTCAAACAGTCGATAGCCATGCTCTTTGCAATAGCAACGCTCAATACGCTGTGCTTTCGGATCTTGAGGATAATGGAGTTGTTAATCAGTTTGATTATAATTTAATCCTAAGAGAATTCTCTGTTCAAAACGGAGATTAAAATGACAATATTGACAATTGAATGGAAATACTTAATACTAAATGTAATTAAATTTTGAATTTTTGCCTTTTGAGCTCTAATTTTTTATCTTATGTCAAGACGCACTCTTATATTAATAGTAGTACTTTTCGGAATAACCGCGATTCTTTTGGCAATCGCATTAACCCCAAAACAACCTCCTGCTCCAATCCAACAAGTACCAACCCCTACCATTTCTTATGCACAAACTTTACTTAGAATAAATAACAATCCTACTGTAGTAAATTCTACCTCTTCTGCAGTCCCGATTTATTCAACAGATGTAACAATAACAACCGGAAATAATAAAGTAAATGCAGTCCAGCTTGAATTGGCTTTTGATGTAGCTCATCTTTATAACGTTGATATAAAACCAGGTTCACTTTTTCAAAATGGCGTAGAACTGCTTAAAAAAGTTAATAATCAAAACGGAACAATCTCCTACGCTATTGTCTCTCCCTTAGGTCAAAAAGGATTTTCAGGATCTGGAATAGTTGCTACGATAACCTTTGCTGAGAATGGCAAACCCGGAGATTTAGCACGAATAAAATTTCTACCAAAAACTCTGGTAACAGCGCTGGGCATAGACAAATCAGTGCTTAAAACCGCAGTCAGCGCAACGTTCGCAATTGCAGGAGCCTTACCCTCATCTTCCCAACAAGGCATAGGGAGTCCGTCAGGTCAACCGGTTTATTCCCGATAATCTCCTTTTTTCCAATTAACACTGTTTAGAAAGAGTCCGTATAAATCCTCGTCAATTGTAATTTTAATTTTTTCTAAATCTTTCTTGGATGGGTTTTTTTCTTTAAAAACGACTCTAGGAATTTGTTCTATTACTGCAATTGGTGTCTGCTCGTTTCCTTCGCCCATTGCAAGAGAAGATGCGCCGGCCAGATTGTCTATAATGCTTAACTTTGTATACTCAAGTCTTTTGCCAAAAACATCCTTTTCCCCAATATAATTTCTAAGCGGCTCAAATCCGCTGTAGGCAATCGAAAACCCTGTTACTCCCCATCTTAAAGGTGTAGTTCTTGAGTCGGTTATTATTACTCCCACCTTTTTAAGGTTAAACCTTACTTTGAGCCATTCTCTAATCCGATTAGCCGATTCTTGCGGATTTTTAGGCCATAATATGTAATAACTCCCGCCGTTTGATTCATCTATCCCTGCTGTTGCAACAAGTGTTCCGTGCGTTATGGTAAGACTTACATTATAAGGATTTTCATCTCTCGGGAGATAATATTGAGATTCTCTCTTTATTAACTCGTCTTTATCGATTGAACCGATTTTGACAATTCGCCCCTCGGTTATAGCAACAATTTTTGATGCGACTGCCACGATTGACTTCTCGGAAATTTTTGGAATATACATTGACAAGACTTTGAGAATATCATTGTCTTTTTTGGTAATTTTATGAGTTTTAATCCCTGTAACAATCATTAAAGTTCTTCTACCAATCAATTATCCCAATCAAAAGCGAATCTTTGTCGAGAAACAACGACTGTTTCCCAAGCTTTAAGAATTTCCGAACATGAAGGCAAAACAAGAGCGCCAGAAAAATTATGCTTCAGAGTATATTCGTTTGGAACAGCAACGCATATCATGCCCGCGGTAACTGCTGCATTTACTCCATTACTAGAGTCTTCAATTGCAATACAGTCCGTTGCATTAACACCTAGACGTGCTGCGACTTCAAGATATAAATCGGGATAAGGTTTTTTACGAAACCCCGCAATATCGTCTCCGGCAACAACAAATCGAAAACATTCTGCAATACCAAGAAGATCTAAATTGCGCAAAGCCTCTTCTCTACCGACCTGTGAGGAAACACCAAGAGGTATATCTGCTTCATGCAGCGCTCTTGCCAATAAGACAGCTTGCTTAATTGGGATTATGCCTTCGACTCTTTGTAGATCTTGATATATTTGGTTTCTTGCATTATTAACACGGTCAAAAATTTTATTAGTCAATGCCCTATTGTTATGTGAAAATGCTTCTTCGTAAAAAACACGAGGATCCCTAGATATGCCATGGTCGATATAAAAAGCTTTATCAATAAATACATCTACCGACTCCAGCGCCTTTTGATGTGCATTAAAATGGTAACGCTCGGAATCTATGAGAACTCCATCAACATCAAATACCACTGCTTTTGCTCTTCCTAATCTTTCTGCTAAAAAAGATATTCTTCCTTCTAGATGAGACAAAGGGTTATCCTCTGACATAATAGATGAATCTCTACAGGCTTGAATCTTGATCCATTTTGTGGGTGACGATGGAGTCGAACCATCCACCTCTTCTTTATCAGAGAAGCGTTCTACCGCTGAACTAGCCACCCGAGCCTCTTATTTTATCAAATCCCATACTTCTTGTGGAACCATTTCTTTCTTAAGATCCCCTCTTGGATCCCACACCAAACAATTTAATAAAATCTCTTGTATTAATCTTAATTTTTTGAGCTCATCAAGCATTTTCTTTGCTTCTTTAGGATTACCGCTTACAAATTTATAATAAAGAGCAACTAGCTGACTTAATCTATTGGAAACTGCCTGATAAGTTGCGATTATTTTTCCTTGCCGTGATCTTTTTTGGTAAGTTTTAAATTTTTTAAGGTTCTGCCACTCTCCTGCCCTAATTTCTATATCCAAATCAAGTTCTTTTTCAGAAAATCCCCCATCTCCCTTTTCTTGAGAGTTATCTTTTTCTTTATCCATTTTATTTTGCAAAAATATTGATAAGACCTATGACTCCAGCAATAACTCCACCCAAGATAGCTATATTCTTGAGTTTTTCAGTAAAACTTTTTGACTGTCCTTCTTTCATAATTTTAATTCCAAATCCTATTAGAGGCGCGAAGGGGACTTGCACCCCTGAATGACTGTTCTGCAAACAGCTGTGTTAGCTACTTCACCACCGCGCCATGTACAATTTGCTTTGAAATTTTAAGTGGCTTGAACGTTTTCTCCAATAGCGAACTAAGTTGCGCCAACATAGGACCAAGTATACCAAAAAAAATGATTCTTACCAACAAAAATCCACCCTTTGACATTGCTTAGGGTGGATTTTAATTTTGACGACCAGGAAGTGGTAGGAATACTGTTGAATAGAATTATTCTGCCCTAAGTATAGCGGGCAAAATCAAGCGCTATTCTCTCCCCGATTAAATCGGGGATTTTCGCTTGTGGCCTTTATACACTTTATCCCAAAAATTACAGTCTCAAAAAAGAAATTGTAATCACTCTGTTATGCACAGAGGGTTAGGTGTCTTCTCTCAATCTAATACTAAGCGCCCTACAAATGTAGAACAGTCGAAGTATTAGAAAGGAGGTGATCCATCCCCAGCTTCGGCTAGGGATACCTTGTTACGACTTAAGCCTCATCGCCGATTTTAGACTCTCCCGATTGAATCGGGATTCGTCTACCACCGACTTTGCTGCCTTGACGGATTGGAATAGTTTAAGGTTACTTTCCGTTTCCACCCGGCGAGCGGATTTCCCGCACCGGGCGAGCCGAAATGTCTTTTAACTCATTATGAAGTGTATTCATTGTGAGTTTTAAATACCATACTTTATCCAGTTCTTTTTTAGTCAATTTACGCGTATCCTGACGATTTTTTACTATCTCAGCGACACGAGCAAACCTTTCAAAAGATTTCTTTTTAACACCTTGTAAGGGATTATTCTTGAAAAATGGAATAATCACATTTTGGATGTCATCTTGCTTGGTAACTTCATAGACAAAGGTCATTTTCTTCTTATCGTTGCCCTGAAACTTCCTATATACATAGCCAATCTTGAAAAATACAAAAACTTTATTAAGAAGTTTTTTATTATCAAATCGTTGTGTAATGAAATATCTCAAAACTATCCGAAAATCAGTTCGTATCTGAACTAAAAAACAACCTTCTCCGTCCGTTAAACCAACAATATAATCTGGAGTTAACATTTCGTAGATTCCTTCCTCGTTTCATTATCATCTTAGCACAATTTAGACGAGTACTATGAATCTGCTGACTTCCTATTAAGCAATTACCTCTAACTAAATAGGATCTCCATGGGTTACATAAATAACTATTCCTAACATTCCATTTAAGTTATCTTACTAATCGTTAAATTTATCTCAAACCGCCCGGCTGAGATCATTTATTATGATAGCTCTTGTTAGAATGGACTGTTATTTGCCTCAGACCCTCCAGAACACCTGTTACCAGATTGTTCCTGTCATTCTTTTTTTTGGCTACTAAATCTTATAATAAGATTTAGATTAGATTTTAACTAATTAGCTATTTATGCTGCCATGCGCGCATTATCTATAGTACGTATTACATACTATAGGGCGGTGTGTACAAGACCCGAGAACGTATTCACCGCGGCTTGCTGATCCGCGATTACTACCAATTCCGACTTCATGAGGGCGGGTTTCAGCCCTCAATCTGAACTGAGGCGAAATTTGAGGGATTAGCTTGCCGTTACCGGCTTGCAACCCATTGTTTTTCGCCATTGTAGTGTGTGTGTAGCCCAGGGCATAAGGGCCGTGCTGACTTGACGTCTTCCCCTCCTTCCTTCCCTGCAAAGCAGGGACCGTCCCCAATGAATATTTAACATTGGGCGGGGGTTGCGCTCGTTTCCCCACTTAAGGGAACACCTCACGGCACGAGCTGACGACAGCCATGCAGCACCTGCATTACCATCTTGTATTGCTACAAGATCTTTCTTTGTTTCCAGAGAAATAAAACGGTAACATGTCAAGCCCTGGTGAGGTTTTTCGTTTTGTCTCGAATTGAACCACACGCTCCACTGGTTGTGCGGGTCCCCGTCAATTCCTTTGAGTTTTAGCCTTGCGGCCGTACTCCCCAGGCGGTTCGCTTAACGCGTTAGCTTGCGCCCCTCGCTTCGCGAAACCACCAACCTACTTAGTTAGTTTAGCTTCGCGAAACGAAGAGCTAGCGAACATCGTTTACGGCTAGGACTACACAGGTCTCTAATCTGTTTCGCTACCCTAGCTTTCGTGCCTCAGCGTCAGGGAAAAGCCCAGATGCCTGCCTTCGCCTTTGGTGTTCCAGCTGATATCAACGCATTTCACTGCTACACCAGCTGTTCCAGCATCCCTACCAATCCTCAAGTCTAGCAGTATCCAAACCTTTCCCATAGTTAAGCTATGGTATTTAAGCTTGGACTTACCAAACCGCCTACGCACACTTTACGCCCAATAAATCCGGATAACGCTTGCCTCCTACGTATTACCGAGACTTCTGGCACGTAGTTAGTAGAGGCTTATTCGCCAAGCCGTGAAGAGCTTGGCAAAAGGAGTTTACGACCCTAAGGCCTTCTTCCTCCACGCGGCGTCGCTGGGTCAGACTTTCGTCCATTGCCCAATATTCCTAGTTGCTGCCACCCGTAGGTGTACTGCCCGTGTCTCAGTGCAGTTGTGGCTGATCGACCTCTCAGTCCAGCTACCCGTCATCGCCTTGGTAGGCAATTACCCCACCAACAAGCTGATAGGACGCAGGCTCCTCTCTCGGCGCAAAGTTAATGCTTTACTCTTGCGAGACTATGGAATATTACCCATCCTTTCGGACGGCTATGTTCCACCCAGAGGTAGATTCCTACGCGTTACTCACCCGTCTGCCACTGAAGCCTTGCGGCTCCCGTTCGACTTGCATGCCTAAGGCACGCCGCCAGCGTTCATCCTGGACCAGGATCAAATCCTCAAAAAAAGTTCCTACCACTTCCTGATCGAGGAACATGTGAAAAACATGCTCCTTTTTTAAAAGTGCAATCCTGTCAAAGTGAATTTTTAATTATCAAAGAGCTTTTGAGATAAAAAATCCCGCCAAAGGCGGGTCTCTAAATTCCCGATTATATAAAATCGGAACCGACTTTTGGCGAAAAACTTTACATATCTTTAATTCATTTACCTGTTAAGGCATTGATGAACCAAAATCTATTATAACTTAATTAAAACCTTTGTCAAGAACTAACTGATTAGGCTGAGATATATTGGCAACACTTTTCTTTTAGAATGGAGTTTTTTATTTTACTATATCTGCTTTGCTCATAATATGAGTATCACCCTATCTAGTCCCGTTATTCATTTTCAAGGCTATTTTATTTATTTCTTGCTCTATTGCAGTATTTATAAAGTTCAAACGCTAGATAAATCTTTCTATAAAATCCTCTAACTTGTCAAATTTAGAAGTGCTACTGATGCTCTCTGCTTGTTCGTTAAGTTGTTTCATTCAATTATTTGTGCTACAATTGCGCCTAATTTATGAACGAAGCGTTGAAGCCAACTTCTGAAAATCTTCAAGATCTTTGGAATACATATGCATGGGGTAAATCGGCTCGGGTTATAACCGAACCACATTTCCTGCAAGCAAGTCAGAATACAGAAGGTAATATTGTAGGTGTGGACCTTGGTTCCTCCTTTCCTTTGCTTGCGCAGATAATGCGTGGACAACACGAAAGAAGATGTTGGGAAGCGACACTTAGAGCAGAGGGAAGATTGATTGATGGCATGCACCGATATAAGAAAAAGCCAGCTTCAAAGATCCCACAAGAATTTGCTCCAGTAGTCAATATCTTGGGCCATACAGAGCTTCTACGCAATCTTGAAAGACACAGGGGCTTTCCTCGTACTCTTATCAGAGCAGTGCTATTTGATACAATATACGATCCACCTCTTCCAGATTCAGAAAAACCCGAAGATGAAAAAGAAACACTTAGAAGGCATTTGTCTAAGGAGCTTTCTTCGTCTAGAAAATATTATCAACTCGTAGTGGAACCCGAAGGATCTTACTCTGGCCAACCTGGATCTTGGGATTATAGACAGGCAAACGAACTTTACACCAATCTATCGGGATTAGTAGGTGTCGCTCTGGGAAAAGACGGAGCCAAAGATTTCCTCGAAGATCTCGCTGTCTTTTTTACCCAACAATTGGCTGGAAAGTTAAGAAGAGCTTCGTTCTTGAGTCTTGACATTAGAGATCTTGCGGAAATTGCCGACAGCGCAATAATGAATTTTCCAAACAGAATGAGCAACTCTCTTTTTTTCAGAGGCGCCATTGGAATAGGAAAACCTTACATAAGAAGCGACGTTAGAAAACTACCGTTCGTAAGGGAGGGCGTTAGTTTCTACAGTTCGATTGAGTGTTGGCCTTTTTATTCAGATAGTTTTACCCAAAATGAACAATTTGCAATTGCAGACGCAATCTGCGAAAGCTTGAAACCAGGAGGTAGAGCAGTTTTCTTTCCTTGGCTTATGAGTAAGACAGCTGAACAGAACCCACAGATGTTGGAAAAGATAGTTGAACGGTGGAGAGAGGCTGGGTTTGGAATAGAGCAAGTCGACTACGCTTACGTCGAACGAAAACTAGCATCCGAAGGTAATAATGGAAAAGACGCAGACGAAGACGAAAAAAAGCTCTTTTTGGTAAATATCGGAACCGGAAAAGAACAAGGCATAAGCGACAGAGAGCTTGTTCTAATAAAAAAGTCTCCTGTTTTTAGAAGACCAAGAAACGATTATCCAGCCCTGGTCATTATAAAACCAAAATTAACTTAGCCCTATTTTCCTGCTATGTCCCAGGCAGTTAACATTCCCAAAAGTCCTTCTTCGGGTTTTCCATTTTCGGTTATATATACTACAGCAATCCTTTTTTTGTTAACTAATCCTTTATGAAAAATTTCTTCTACCTCTATCAATAGCGTATCTTTAGGAACAAATATAAAATGCTCGCTTGTATGCTTATCTATAAAAATAAAATCTTTAAATTCTTCTATTTTTGTGTCCTTCATAATAATTGCGTCTTTATGATGAATAAGGTAGGAAAGAATCGTATTTTCACTAAAAACTCCAACCATTTTGTTGTTTTCAATTACAGGAACATGCGTATAGACTTTGTCATTCATCGTCTGCATTACTTCCATAGCGCTATCTTCAAGTGTAGTCGTATAGATAAGTCTTATTGGAATTGCTATTGACATGGCTTTTTTAGGATGTAGAACTTGATTTTTTATTTCTTCGTATTTATTTACGATATATTCGTGAGGAATAAGTATGGGATCAGCGTTAGCTTTGTAAGGATTGTGGACAAGGAGATTTCTCATGTCTGCAAAAGTTTTCAAATCCTTGTAGTATTCTGAAAACACTCTATTCTTATCGGCCATTTGCCGCAAAAGCATTCCATGATCAACATACTGCTCTATTTTTAATTGTTTGCGCATGTAGTCATCCAGCTCATTATAGATCTGTAAAAACTTTTCGGATAAATTATTTTTCATTATTTCTATTATATCACCAAAACTGGAAAATTTAGGAATTTTCTTATATAATCCCCGCTATGACAGTTGAAAAAAGGGAATTTGAGCCTTTTCAAAATACAGACATTTATCCCAGCCAATATACACACAGAGACGAGGATAAGATTTATTCTTCTGCAGTCGAATGGCTCTCAGCGTTTCTTCTTGGAGATCCGGAAATTTCAGGAAAAGCTTATGCATGGGGCAAGACTGCCAATTTTATTAATAGACGTAATTTAGCACAAGCGTGGAGAACAACCAAAGGACCATTTGTTGCTATAGATCTTTGCTCGGCTTTGCCAATCACAACACAGATTTATAGAGAAGATTTTAATGAAGATCGTTTCTATTCAGCGCGAAGAATTGTTACAGGTTTAATTCACAGATTTCAAGAAATACAAGCTGGCGATTTTAATAAAGATTTTCCGGCATTCAGCGCCTTGAGTCGGAAGAAAAAGAAAACCTGATTTCTGCATTAACATCTCAGGAAAGATACCGGATTAGAAGAACTATAACTGTGACAACTCAGAAATTGCTAACGCATTCGAGGCTAGACGACGAGCCGACTCCCGATCCAAAAACCGAGCATATTAACCGAACAAGATCTCTAATTAAAGCCTTCACATTTTCAAATGTTATACGCGACAAACTGATCGACTTATCTACTTATTCCTGGATACCTGCTATCCAAGAAGAATTTAGTAAATTTACGCTGGAATCATTATTAAAAGAAGCCTTAGGAGGAAAAGATCCAAAAGACATTATAATTGAAACTGCATCATACCTTGCTCAACAAAGCATGAGACTAAAAAGACCGTTTGCTGTTTTAAGTCTTGACATTGAGGACCCTACAAAAATTCTTGACGAAGGCGAAAACAGCTTTCCCTATGAACTTAAAAGAACAGAATTCTATGAAGAAGCGAAAAATATGGAAAGACTTCATGTGCGGGGGGATATATTCGCACTTCCTCTTAAGCCTGAATCTTTATCTTATATAAGCTGTATAGAAGGATACCCTTTTTATTTTCCTGAATTTGATTTGGAAGCTCATATAAGATTTATCCAGTCTGTAATTGATGTTTTAAAGCTGGGAGGACGGGCTGTATTTTTCCCGTGGCATTTCATAAATCAAAATGGGCCACAGGGAGACATACTAAAAAGTATAGAGGATTATTTGAGAGATCAAAAAATGGAAATTGTTAAAATAAGGTATCCCCGCTATGTTCTTGAGAATATAATGGGAGAAAGAGAAATGGCTCTAACATCTCATTCTCCGCTATTTACAAAACCGTATAGGAGAAGACTAACGTCTTTTATTGTAATAAAACCTAATCTTTCTCAAGAAGTAGGAGCGTCCAGGGAAAGGGATTCTGCGCTCGAATAACTTTGATTTCCTGATTCCCCACGAACTCCTGAAAACTCTTACTACTCCAGTGATGGATATGCTCGATATCATTTCCTAATCTTGATAAATTTTTTCCCCGCAAGAAATTGGCGAGTCTGAAAAAAGGTTCATTCGGCACGGAAAGTAATAAATATTTTTTGGAAACTCTTGTGAGCTCTGAAAGCGCTTTTTTTGGATCTTCCAAATGCTCCAAGACTTCTGTACAAATAACAAGATCAAAACTATTATCTTTGTATGGCAAGTGATAAATATTACCTACCTTCAATTTTAAATGAGGGTGAACTCTTTTTCCTGTATCAATTGCAGTTTTTAAAAAGTCTACTCCTTCAAGTTTTTTCCCGATCTTATTTTCCGAAAGTTTATTTAAGGTAAATCCTTCTCCGCAACCCACATCTAAAGCCGATTCAATTCTTAAATCTTTTATGTTTGAAATAAGCTCTTTATAGAAATTACCGATTAAAAATTTCTGAAGTGGGTTTTTGCTTGTGTGTTTTTTGTAATTAGCCGTTTCCATAAATCAATTTTCAAGCTCAGTTCTTTTATCCATTTTGTCTAAGTGCTTCAAAAACAACAATACCCAGTGAAACGATGACATTTAAAGATTTGTTTACTCCCCACATTGGGATTTCGGCAATACGGTCTGCTGAGTCTAAAACTTTTTTTGAAACTCCGTTTGACTCGTGCCCTACAACAAACGCTATTGGAAGTTCATAGTGTATTTGATCGTAAGATACACTTTTCTTATCTTGCTCAATCGCAATTATTGCAATATCGTCAATCTTAGATCGTAAATGGTCAATGGCAGATTTTGCATCGACAAAATGCTGCCAAGCTACCCATTCAGTAGTATTAATAGATGCCTTTTTTATTCTTGTATGAGGCGGTGTTTCTGTTTCTCCGCAAAGATAAATTTTCTTAGCCGATATTGCATCAGCAAGCCTGAAAATTCCACCTACATTATAGGTGTCCAATACATTATCTACAATTATATATATCGGATTTTTCTTGATTTTTTTAAGATCTTTTTCTGAAGGAAGTTTTGTGCGAAGCTCTTTTGCGCCTAATTTCATAATGGTGCCATTATACTATAAAGCTTAGCAAAATGAAGAATTATTGTTGCGTGGATGCAATAGTGTCAAACTCGGTTACGGGCAGAGCTCTAAGCTTATTTACTTTCTTTTGTAATTTTTGATAATTAGATACTGCCTCATCTGCCCTTTACCACAATTTATCATGATCACAAAGCCTTAAGGTTGTCAAGTCTTCGTATGTATGTTAATATGGACTTTTATGACCTTTCGACAAGCTCAGGGTCATACTGAGGTATTCGAAGTATGACTGCAACAGGACACGCAATAATAGGAACGGTAATTGCGGCAAAAATCGGGAATCCCCAACTCGCAGTTCCGCTTGCCCTTGCCTCTCATATTGCAGCAGATGCCTTTCCTCATTGGGATGAGGGAACAAACGGAAAAGAAAAAAACAAAGAAAGACTCATCAAGGAAGCTATATTTGATGTACTATTGGGTTTTGCAATTTCCTATTTAATAATAATTGTTCTTTTCCCGCAAATCAGTCTTTTATATGTCTTTTTAATAATACTTGTTGCACAGTCTCTTGATTGGATTACGGCTCCTTACTATTTTTTTGGAATAAAATCCTTCAAGATTTTCTATAAATTCCAGAAAATGTTTGATAACAGAATGGATAAGCCTTGGGGAATTATTAATCAAATAACAATTCTTGCTTTGATAGTCATCCTCGCTAAAATTTTTTAACTTAAAAAATAATTGGATTTAATGAAGCAATCTTTTTAATAGACAGCTAAAATCCGCCGTCAAATACTCCCGTGAATAACCCTCTCTAACGAAATAGCTATTCTGAAATTTGAGATTCTTCACTTCGTTCAGAATGACATCATGCAAGTTTTGCACGGTGCTGGAGAATATTTGCCCAAGTAAGAGCTCTTTCTGCCCATTCTTCTTTATCTTCCGTTAAACGGTCATTCATAAGTTTTTTAAATTCTTTTTTAAATTGTTTAAATGTTGGCTTGAAGCGATTGGAAATATTTTCCTTTGACAAATCCGCTACAAATTGCTCTGTTTCTACCAAAAACTGGTCGACCCGGTGTCTCTTATTATCTGAAAATATCCAATCACTAACTCGAGCAAGATTTACGGAGATATCCATAACTATGTCTTTATTTGAAATCATACAAGTAGCTTTAATATTCTATCAAATTTTTCTCTAATTTCTCTGGACATAATATCACGGCTAAAATTTTGCAGGCGGGGGCGGATATTGATCATTGAATTATAATCGATCTGTTTGGTATCTAAATCCAAGCCTCCTCCCCAAAGATTTTCTTGTTTTGAGCCATAAGCTAGTAAAATTTGTTCGGCATCAACATGTCTTTTGCCTCCACCTGCTAAGAGATTCTTTTCAATATCTACAACTACTTTAATATATCCGCCAATGTCCATAGACATTTTGTCGATCTCTTCTTTTGTTGCTTTTCTTCTAATAATTAAAATCATTCTTTAATTTTCCTTATATCTTTTAATTTCCACGCGGCGAAATCGCATTTTGGGTAGTTTGAGCAACCATAGAATTTGTGGCCTTTTCTAGTTTTTCTGAGTATAATTTGTCCCCTTTGATCTTTTCCGCATTTAGGACATGGAATTCCCATCTCTTCAAGATAAGGTTTTGTAAAATCACATTTTGGAAAAGTGCTGCAAGACATAAATTTTCCAAATCGGCCAATTCTTATAACTAATTTCGAACCGCATTGTGGACAAATTTCTTTCGTTTCTTCGGTTCCTATCTTAACTCTTTGTACGCCTTTAACATCTTCAAGTTTTTGCGCAAGCTCACCATAGAATTTCTCTATAACCGGAACCCATTCTTTTTTTTCGTTTGCAACCGCATCAAGCTCATCTTCCATCTGAGCAGTAAAGGGAACATCATCTATTGAAGAAAAGTTTTCTACCAAAAAATCATTCACAGCAATCCCTACATGCGTTGGAACAAATCTTCCCTCCTGTCTTTCTATATATCTTCGCCCCTCAATCGTTGAGATAATAGTGGCATATGTTGAAGGCCTTCCAATCCCCTTTTCTTCAAGAGCACCAACCAAGGATGCATCATTATATCGTGGAGGCGGAGTTGTTTCGTGCTCTTTTTGAAGGACTTCTTTAAAATTGATTTTTTCACTTGTCTTAAAATCCGGCAAAAGATTATCGTTTAAAGCCTGCGGTGTAACGTTTAGAAAACCGTCGAAAAGTAAAACCGATCCGTTTGCCTTAAATCTATATTTTTTATCAGTTGAGTCAACAAGAACACTTGTTTGTTCAATAATTGCATCGCTCATTTGAGAAGCTAATGCTCTTCTCCAAATCAACTCATACAATTTTCCGTAGTCTCTCCCCAGCTGATTGTTAATTGTTGCTACTTGATTGTCCAGGCCTGTTGGTCTGATCGCCTCATGTGCTTCTTGCGCCAATTTTTGTTTGGTCTTGTAGAATCTCGGTTTTTCCGGAAGATATTTATCACCGTACTTTTTTTTAATATAATTTCGCAGTGCAAAAGTTGCACTTCCTGCAATAACTACCGAATCGGTTCGATGATAAGTTATAAAACCTTCTTCGTATAGTTTTTGTGCCAAAGTCATCGTGCGTTTTCCCGAAAAGCTCAGTCTTCTACTTGCTTCCTGCTGAAGAGTTGATGTTGTAAAAGGAGGATAAGGACTTCGTCTGGTTTCTTTTTTTGAAACATCCGATACTGCAAAGTTTTTTTTATTGAGGTCACCTATGACTTCTTTTGCCTTTTGTTGGCTGTCCAATGTTGATTTGGTAACTCTGTACTGACCGTCATAAAGCTCCAAAATTTGTTGCGTCTCTGTTCTTTTTTCAGTTATTTCTATCAGTTCAAGCTCAACTTCTTTGTCCTTTAAACATATCGCCGAAATAGTCCAGTATCTCTCTTTTTTAAATTTCCCTATTTCCCGTTCCCTTTCTACAATAAGCCTTAAGGCAACGGACTGAACCCTTCCTGCGGAAAGTCCTCTTCGCACTTTTTGCCATAAGACAGGCGACAATTTATAGCCGACTAATCGGTCTAAAACCCTTCGGGCAGTCTGAGCATCAACTAAATCTTTATCTATGTCCCGAGGATTTTTAAGAGCTTCCCGAACTGCTTCTTTCGTAATTTCATGAAAAACAATCCTTTTGAACTTTTTATCGTTTCCTTTTCCTAAAATTTCTTTAATGTGCGATGCAATGGCCTCTCCTTCTCTGTCCGGATCGGTTGCTAAAATAATGAAATTTGCCTTTTTACCTGATTCTTTCAAATCAGAGATTATCATTTTTTTTTCGGAAACTAGCTCGTATTGAGGTAAAAAACCATGATCAACGTCCACCCCAAGTTTACTTTTTGGCAAATCCATTACATGACCCATCGAGGCTTTTATTTCGTAATCCTTCTCCAGAAACCTCCCAATAGTTCGTGCCTTAGTAGGACTTTCTACTATAACAAGATTCATGTTAGTCAATAATAGTGTAGATTATACATGGTGTGTCAAGTCCCCAAGACTTAGGCTCCTTTGATCGAATGCTCTCGTAAAGTGGTTAATATAATGTTCTATTGTTTTTAAGTCCGTAAAATTTTTCTTCGCAATAGGAGCTGCGACATTTGATCCTTCTCCGCTATCCTCCGAAATAACAGTGAGTATTTGCATTTTTAAACATAATCAACATATAATTATTATGGGCGTATGGAAAAAGAACTATTCATTGCTACATTAGCAGGACTAGGGGGTATGTTGGGATGGGGTCTTGCAGATTTTTTTGCAAAAAAAACTATTGATAAAATCGGAAGCGTTCCTAGCTTAGTTTGGGCCCATTTTTTTGGCACATTGGCACTCTTAATTTTTGTATTGTACCAAACAGTTATAGCAAAACAGCATATATTTCTTCCGGCTGAAGTTAATGTGTGGGACGGCCTGCTTTTTTTTGGCGCACTTCAGGCAATTGTTTATCTGCTGGCATATGAAGGGTTTGGCAAAGGTCAACTTGCAGTATTAAATCCAGTCTTTGCATCTTACTCTGGTCTAGCAGCAATCATATCTATAATAGTTTTTAAAGAAAAATCAAGCCCGCATATATTCTTGACACTTGCTGTTATTTTTATAGGAGTACTGCTTTTAAATGTTGACACGAAAGCTTTAAAACTGAAAAGCTTCAGAATAGGAACCCCGGGATTTAACCATGTTGCCTTGGCAGCATTATTAGCGGCATTTTGGCAAGTATATTGGAACAAATTCATTGGGAATCAAAATTGGATCTCCTACACATTGTTAATGTATGTTTTTATGACTTTTACAGCGTTTGTTGTATCTAGGCTTCAAGGAATAAACCTTTATGTTCCCAGAAGGGGTCCGTGGATATTCCTAGTATTGATAGGACTATGTGAAGTAATTGCATATTTATCGCTTAGCTTAGGCTTTAGTATGACATCACTTACGAGCATCGTTATTGTCTTAGCTGGAGCGTTTTCCTTACCTACAATCATCCTTGCACGTACCTTCTTAAAAGAAAAAGTGACGCCTCTTCAAACAATCGCAACCTTTGTTATCATTGTAGGTATTATATTTTTATATATTAGATAACTATGTATTACATGTATGGAAACTGACATCAACGAATTTAACTCAGAGTATTTAGAAACTCTAAGGCGTAAAACACCTTTTTTTATTTTCAGTAGAAAAAAAATCATAAATAATTATAAAAAATTTAAGAAACTTTTTCCGCACTCTTCGATTCACTATGCTATGAAAGCCAACTCAGAACCTGAAGTTTTAAGAACACTTGCCGACGCTGGATCTGGATTTGAAGTTGCTTCAACTCACGAACTTGACATGTTAAAAAAAATAAAAGTACCCGCAAAAGAAATTATTTACGGAACTTCTGTAAAACCAACAGAACATATCAGAAATTTTTTTAAATACGGCGTCGATCGATTTGCTTTCGATTCACTTGGTGAGTTAGAAAAAATAGCTTCTGTGGCTCCCGGTTCAAAAGTTTATGTAAGAACTATTGCAAATGATTCAGGAAGTGTTTTTAAGTTCTCTGGCAAGTTTGGAACAGACCCATCAAGCATCATACCGCTTCTAGTTAAGGCAAAAGAGCTGGGTCTTAAGCCATATGGAATTAGCTTTCATGTGGGATCGCAAGCCTCTGATGCAAGTGCTTGGGCAAATGAGATTTCAAGCCTACGTTCTGTGATTCAGGATTTAAGAAAGATGGACATAGTCTTAAATGTTATCAATTTAGGCGGTGGGTTTCCATGCAAATATTTGTCGAGTGAAAATGCTCCTACTCCTGAAGAAATAGCAAAAATAACCACAAGAGAATATAGAAAATTGCCTTATAAAATCAATTTGATACTAGAACCAGGAAGAGGAATAATAGCAAATACGGCAGTATTGGTCGCAAGTATTATTGCAAGAGTGGAAAGAATGGGAGTTACTTGGTTATTTTTGGATGCGGGCGTGTATAATGGGTTATTTGAAACCATGGCATATCAAGGATTAACTAGATATCTCATTACAAGCATGCGATCCGTAAAAGATGCCGGAGAGTCTTTATTTGCTATTGCAGGTCCAACGGGAGATTCGCCCGATATCATTACCAGAGAAGCTCTTTTGGTTTCTGATTTAGAAGCTGGAGATAAGCTTATTATCCACGATGTCGGCGCTTATTCACTTTCAGTAATAAGTAAGTTTAATGGCTTTCCTAAACCAAATGTTTATTACATTTGACATTTCGCAATTAGATCTACTACACTCAAACTGTGAAGTTAAATATTCATCAAAGAATTTCTCTTATTTTTTTCGTTTTTCTATTCATTTTCTGGGCGCTACTCCTTGTAAGCGGAACAAAAGTCGGTTTCTACAATTATCTTTACTCATTTTTATTTGGTCTAATTCCTTTAGTAGGAGGATTTATCTCCATGATAAACTCCCGATATTGGGGTGGACTTAAAAGCGCTGTTGGAAAAGCAATTTTTTTCATCGGTCTTGGATTATTTTGTTGGGGCTTTGGAGAAACAATTTGGTCTTATTATAATTTTTTCAAAAACGTTCCAGCACCGTATCCATCTCTTGCAGATATTGGTTTTGCACCTAGTATTTTTTTCTATGGTCTCGGTACTGTCTACCTCTCTCGTGCAACAGGAGCAAGGTTTGGCCTACGAAATAAGTATGCAAAGGTTTTTTTAGCCATTGCTCCTGTTCTTCTTTTGGCGGTATCTTATTATTTGTTTGTAACAGTTGCAAGAAGCGGAATTCTTGTTCCACCCAATGAAACACCCCTTAAAACCCTGCTTGATATTGCATACCCTTTCGGAGATTTTCTAGGCCTTACCCTTGCAGTTGTAATATCTGGTCTTTCCTTTAAATTTCTTGGAGGAAAATATATATTTGATATTATTTCAATACTGCTGGGACTGGCTGTTATGACCTTTGCGGACGCTGTGTTTTCTTATACTACGACCGTAGGAACTTACTACAATGCAGACTGGGGAGATTTAATGCTTACGCTTGGTTTATTCTTAATCACTTTTGGTGCTTTAGGATTTTATAAACTAAAAGATTAATAATCTATGGACGTATACGGAAAGGTTGTTGAAAGAATAATAATAGAGCAGGAAAAAATTATTGGACCGATTGCGCTTGAACAAGCTAAGAAAGTCCCTGGCCTTTCTGTGGATCTTCAAAAGCATGAAGTGAAAATTGAGGGAGATCAAAAGGAAATTTTGCAAAAGCTCGTTGAGCAATACCAGCATTTGTTTGGGCAGGCATCAGTTGAGGTCTGCAAAGACGCAGTAAGAGATATAATAAAACAGGCTCCATCAGACAAGATCCCCTCTTTAATCCTCTAGGGAAATAAGCTATCATAAAATTAGGATGGATCCTTTCCAAAAATCTTCACAATTACAAAATCCCCAAAATGATACTTCCCAAATACAGGAAGAACTAACCCACGTTAATCGGGAGATGTATAAAAAGAATCTTGAGTTAGCCGAAAAAAATAAAATACTTTCACTTCTGCGAATGATTGACAAAATAATATTAAGCACCGTCACCGACATTCAGCAAGTTGCTCAGCAAGTTGTCAATAAGGTTGTTGATGAGACAGATTTTATCAAAGCACTTACAACATTTATGATTGATAAAAATTCAAATTCTCTCCTACAGCTTGCGATGTCTCAAACTAAAGAAATTCGACAATCGGAGCTAGAACTCAACCGCGCCATACGGGGAATTAAGATCCGGCTAGATGACGAAAATAATATTGTCGTTAAAGCAGTAAGTCAGAAAAAAATGTTACTTACGCATAGCCTAACGGATGTCTTCACCCCGCATTTTACAAAAGAAGAATCTTTCAGAATACAACAAATAATTCAAAGTGATACATCATATGTCTATCCTTTAATTATCCGTGGTGATGTTATAGGAGCAATGGTTATCAGTGTTGCGGAGATTGAAAAATCTTTGCCATATTACAAAATAGATCTTATTGACCGAATACCGGGGGTCATAGCTATTTCTATTGACAATGCTCTTTTGTACCAAAGTATTCAAAAGGCAAATGAGAGATTAAAAGAGATTGACATGTTAAAGGACGAGTTTGTATCTCTTGCATCACATGAGCTAAGAACTCCCATGACTGTTATAAAATCCTACGTTTGGATGCTTCTAAATGGAAAGATGGGAGAGCTAAACCAAAATCAAAAAATATATTTAGAGAGGACTTTTTCCTCAACAGAGGGACTTATAAAATTGGTTAATGATATGCTTAATATTTCAAGAATAGAATCTGGCAGGCTTACGATTGACCCTGTTCCAACAGACATAGGAAAGCTTGTCTACGAAGTAGTAACCGAAATGCAGACAGAAGCGGTAGAAGTAGGAATCCATCTTTCCTACACTCAGCCTAACTCGCCATTAATTGTAAAATCCGACGCAGGAAGAATAAAAGAAGTTTTGATAAATCTAATCGGCAATTCACTTAAATTTACACCTAAAGACGGTTCTATTATAGCTACAGTTGATTCCGACAGACAGGGTTTTGTATTAGTAAAAATAAAAGATACAGGCAGAGGAATAAGTGAAATTGATATGTTAAAACTATTTAAGAAATTCAACATGGTTGGCAACAGCCATCTTACAAAAGAAAGAGGCCAGGGAACGGGTCTCGGTCTTTATCTTTCAAAATCTCTTATTGAGCTTCATGGAGGGAAAATATGGGTTGAATCAGAAGGACAAAATAAAGGCTCAACCTTTTCATTCACTTTACCGATAGACCATAATTTTCCAAAAGATTTTGCCGAGGCGACTTCAGCTACTGTGAGCTCAGATGAGAACTCGAAGATAAATACAGACCTACCTCGCGTATCAAATCCCCGGGAGTAATTTGACTTTTGATAATATAGCCATTTCCAAGCTTAAGTCCTTTTTCAATTTCTTCACCCTTATCAAGATTTGTTAAAAAAATTACACATTTATTTGGGTTTTGAGAAGGCGGTAGTTCTTTTAACTGCTCCATTACCTCAAGTCCGTTAATCCTAGGAAGAATAATATCAAGAAGTACTAAATCATACCCACCTTTTATCATTTTATTAAGTGCCTTCTCCCCATCATCTGCAGTATCAATCTCGTATCCTTCTGCCATTAGAGCGTCAGAATATATTTCCATAAGCTGGATATCATCTTCAACAATTAATATTTTAGCCATATACAATTACTAAAACAGCCTAGCACCAAACCAGATAAAAGTCAATAATTTGTTGAGTAGTTCGTTTCGGAGATAATCTTGAAATTAAATATGGAAATAGGACCGATACCTGCCGATAATAGATATTAATCTGAGTAAATTCCTAAAATCTCTGATCCACATTCCGACTTTTAACAATGGCTATTCAAAAGAATTAAAGTGAAGAATAAAAAATCTCCTGCCTTTTTGCCTGTAATTAAGTCATTTCTAGAATCTCCCATATAAAGGGTTCCATTTGGCTTTACTTTTAATTTATTTATTGCAAAAAAAACAAAGAATCCGGATCGGGTTTGGGATTTTTGTATCCTGCAAGGGTGAGAAGATTCTCAAAAAAACTTGGCGTTTGCCTCTCTTGAATCCAAAATAACCCCGTCTAGATCAAATAAAACTGCTTCTATCATTTATTTTTAAAATACTCTTCTAAAATTTTCTTCGCAATTGGAGCTGCAATATTTGAACCTTCTCCGCTATCCTCCGAAAGAACTGTTACAACGATCTCAGGGTTATAGGCAGGCGCAAAAAGAGTAATCCATGCATGGGGCGTTGTACTCTCTCCTCCGTGCTGAGCAGTCCCAGTTTTGCAGGCAATACTTACTTTCCTATAGTCTTTGAAGTTTGCCGAAGTTGTAGCTTGTGAAAATTCTAGAAAGTTCTTTCCATCGATTCTAAGTTTTTGATTTTTGACAGAAAAATCAAAAAGCGGCCAAGCAACTCCTCCTGGACTGCAAGACTCTATCATCCCTTCACGAATAAGTGAAATTGTTTTCCCGCTTAAAATATTTCTTTTTATTGGTTCATTGGTAGTATTCTTAATAAGTCTTGGCCGGTAAAGGTCTCCACCGCTTGCAATCAATCTTGTCCAGCTGTTTACCCCAAGAGGGGTTGCCAAAACATACCCCTGCCCAATTCCATAATGATATGTGTCTCCTAAAAACCATGGTTCGCCGATAGTTTTTTCTTTCCATTGCGTAGTTGGAATAAGTCCTTTTGCCTCTCCCGCAAGATCTATTCCCAATTTTTGCCCCAAACCAAAATCTATTGCTGATTGGGAAATTTTATTAACACCAATCTTTTCCGCGAGTTTATAGAAAAAAATATCGTTGGATCTTTTAATTCCTTTGACTATGTTAAGCATGCCGTCTGTTTTTCCATATTGAGTAAAATACCAGTTCGAAAAAGAAAAATCGCCCACATGAATTGTTCCGGCATCCTCTACTTCAAAATTTTCATCAATTATGTTATTGTTAAGACCGGATGCCGCAACGACTATTTTGAAAGTGGATCCCGGCGGATAAACCCCTGAAATCGCGCGATTTAAAAACGGTTGATTATTATCATCTGCTAAAATAGCTTCTGCTGAGAGATAACTGCTTTCAGATGACGATCTATAATTCTGCCCCAACGTAAAAAGATTAGGATCAAATGACGGCTTAGAAATAAGAGCAAGAACCTCTCCGGTAGGTGTTGTAACAACTACAGCGCCTTTTTTTACATCTTTTGTCGCTTCAAAGGCAGCTTTTTGCAAAGAAAGATCAAGAGTAACTGTTATATTATTTCCCGAAATTGGATCGGTTTGTCCAAGCTTTCTAACGGTTTGTCCTAAGCTATTTACTTCAACAAGTTGTTTTCCATCAATCCCTTTTAAAATCTTTTCGTATTCCTGTTCTATTCCCATTTTTCCTATTAAATCTCCTCCTTTGTAATCGGAAAATCTTGCTTCTTTCAGCTCATCTTGAGAAATTTGTCCAATGTATCCTAAAACGTGTGAAAATACTTCTTTATAGGGATAGGATCTTAAAGAATCAATTTCCAAATCTTTTTTGCCTTGAGCAATAAGTGATAAGGCTTGATTGGAATCTATGATCTTTGTTTTACCGTTTACAATTTGCCGAAAACCGGGAACATTATAAACAAGAGGATTGCCGCTTCTGTCTAAAATTACTCCACGGGGCGCATAAATCGTTACTGTTCTTATTCTATTACCGTCGGAAAGTTTTCTAAAATCTGAACCTTGAAAAATCTGAACGTAAAAAAGCCGTGCAAGGATAATGAGTATTGTTAAAAAAAGAATAACTGGGAAAAAAACATCCCGCATTTGGTATTGTTTCTCATAATAATGGCTTCCCTGCCGAATTTTTTCCGTAGATATAAAATCCGGAAAAGCTACTCCTGTTTTAACCTTCATTAAAACCTACTCTTTCTTTTATATCCAACTTATTAAAAACAACCAAAATCCAAAATGCTGAAGTGCTTATAACCGCACTGGTTATCGCTTGAATAAAAATGTTTGGAATATGCCCAATGACAATAAAATAAATTGAACTTCCGACAAACGAAGCTAAAAAGACAAAGGGGAAAGTTTGAATATCAAATTTTTTATCGTAAAGAAGAATTATAAACAAAAAGATTACAAGAAAAAGGCTTGTCTTTCCCAAAGGATTAAAAAGAAGAACATCAAGCACAAGTCCCGTTAAAAAAGAGGCGGGAAAAATCCAGGTTTTTTTTTCAACAACCGCGGCATTTATAAAAAATAAAGTAACCAAAGGCAGCGTTGTTACGGATCCTTGAAGCAGAGTTAAGATAAAAATAAAAATTACAAAAAACCACATTTTAATATCTAATTACGAAAACCGTCGAAAGATTTGAGAAATCCAAAAGACTAACGACTTCCCCTTTTTGGAACAAATTGCTAGGTTTTTTATTAACAGAGACTAATTTGCCTAAAGTTAAATCAGGAGGAATACCTCTACCATTTATGTCCTGATCACCTTTTGTAAGAATAATATCTGATATCTTAATATCATCGGACTCTAAAACATTATCCAAAATCATCTGCCTTTCTCCGTTTCCTTTAATAACCCCTGTTGCCTGAGTCCTTAATGTTTTAACGGTAGAAGAAAAAGAAGGTCTGGTAATAAGGTCAATTTTTGAAAAATAAAGATTTGATTCTGCGATTTTACCAATCAAATTATCTTTGTAGATTACAGCATTCCCTACCTTAACATTATCGACCGTCCCTTTATCAATAATAAAACTTTGCGGAGGAGAAATTCCCGGAATAAAACTCGGCGCACCAACTATTTTTGCAGGAAGTAAAGTTTGAGACCGAATGGATGTTGTGGCAAATTGATCGGCAAGAGCAGAATTTTCTTTCTTAATTGTTTCCTCATTAATAATTTTTTTAACAAGATCCCTGTTTTGATCTTTAAGCTCGCCAATCGCTGAACTATTTTTATTTGAGAAAAAATTAAATGTCGAAAAAGCACCTGTCGCAAGAGGAGAAAGTGTTTTTTGCAAAATCGAAGCAGGAAAAGATAAAAAACCTGATCCTGAAAGAGTAAAAATTATGAGTGCAAAAATTAAAAAAAATAAGAATATTGAGATAAAGTTTTCCTTTTTTCGCATATTGTCAATTTTAAACTCTTTACCCAAATCTTACAAGAATTAAAAGGTAAATTTTAAAGCGTCTTACCTGTCAACAGAGAGTTGGTTAATTGTTAATCGTGATTTATCTGAGGCCGCCGATTACCTTCACCCTTTGAAGAAGCGCCGAGTCTTCCAAAACTTTTCCTGTTCCTCTCACCACTGTTGTTAAAGGATCTTCGGATTTTATTACAGGAATATGAGTTCTATCCACAATAATTTTATCTATACCGGGCAATAGCGAACCGCCACCAGTGAGAATAATTCCGTGTTCTAAAATATCGGATGTAAGCTCGGGCGGCGCTTCTTCTAAGACCTCGGAAATCCCCTCAACTATTTCTGATAAAACCGGAGCTAAGGCCTCTCTTATCTCAACTTCTGTAACCCTTAAGCTCTTTGGAAGACCTGTTTCTATATCTCTTCCTCTAACAACAGCAGCTTTGGATTGGTTATGAACCGAAGGCTCAACGTTATGCTTTTCGTCAAATTTTTCGGTTTCTTCCTTGTTCTCTGAATCAACTTTTAACTTTTCGCTTTTAACTTTTAACTTTTGCTCATAAGCGCTCCCTATTGTTATTTTAAGCTCTTCTGCGGTGGTTTCTCCCAAAAGAAGACCATGCCTAAGTCTTATATAGTGCATAATTGCCCTATCCATCTCATCTCCGGCATAAAGGAGAGACTTACTCACTACTATTCCGCCCAGAGAAATTATTGCAATCTCGGTTGTTCCTCCTCCTATATCAACTATCATTGCTCCGTTTGGCGAAAAAACAGATACTCCCTCTCCGATTGCCGCTGCCATCGGCTCTTCAATAAGAAATGCTTCTCTGGCTCCCGCAGACAACGCCGCTTCCCAAACGGAACGTCTTTGGACTTCGGTGACAACAGAGGGAATCCCAATAACTACCTTAGGTCTTGACCACGCAACTGGGAAAATATTGCCTACCTCGTGAATCGACTGAATGTAATAAGAAATCATGCTGGATGTCGCATCAAAATCTGCAATAACTCCCCCCTTTAGTGGCCGCACAGTTTGTATAGTTGCCGGAGTTTTACCGACCATTTTCTTGGCTTCGCCTCCTATTGAAATAACTTTTTTTGTTTTTTTGTGAATTGCAACAACAGAAGGTTCTCTTATTACAATTCCTTTTCCCTTAACCCAAACTAGAGTATTTGCAGTACCCAAATCTATTCCGATATCATGAGAAAGAAGGCCAAAAAATTTATCAAACATACTTTAAAAATTTGTAAGCTCTGATTCCTACCTGATTTACATCTTATCATCTTGACAAAAATTTTTCTATGTGAAATAGTTAATTTATGGAAGGACAAGTACCACCACCAACCTTACCAGATGCCGAATCGAAGCGGCTTACTGCAGAAGATGCGGTAAAATCAGTGGCAGAAAAAGAAGCAGCAATGAGTAAGCTCATGGATGATATGGAAGCAAGCGTTGAAACTCAAGGACAGTATTTTGTAAGACTTGGAGGTAAAGTTCCGCTAACATCAACCCAACAAGAAACTCGCTCAAGATTTTTGGGTGTTGGAAAGAAAACAATTGATACAGAAGTAGAAGCTGGCGTTGATGATCAAAGAGTCCTCCTTCTTAGATCTTTGAAAAAGAGCACTGAAAACATTAGACCCTACGAAGAAGCAACTACAATAACGAAAGATGGCATTAAGACGGTAGGCATGTATGTAGAATGAAGCCCAAAATAAAACTTCTTCGGTAATTCATCATTTAATAGATGGAGATAAGTCTACGCATCGGCGGATTGATTACCCAGTCCCCTGGAAGGTATACAATGTCTCTTGGCTATAATAGGGATCTGGAGGGGGAAGAAAAAACGTCATTACCAGTTGGTGAATATAATGTTGTACGACCTTTTTCAGGTTCTCCTGAGGATTTCCAAAAGCGTGTTAAGGACAGCATAGACAAGACAGAATCTCCGCACAAAAGAGTCGTAGAGACAAATAGTGTGGAAACTCAACTTGCAAATAGCTCAGCCAGTTTCATCCAAAATCTTCCTCCTCGCGTCTAACTTTTCTCTTGCTCAAATTTTTCTAATGTGCTACTCTTAAAAAGTTTACTTTTGAATTAATTTAATGAATTTAATCCGTATCTGTAATAAGATAATAGAATTTTCTTTCTACGCCATCTTTCTTTTTATTCCTCTGGCGATTGCAGGAGATACATCTGAATTATTTGAATTTAACAAAATGTGGCTTGCCTTTTTTCTTGGTGTAATTATAGCAGTCTCTTGGATTATTAAATCAATAGCTAAAAAAGAATTTCGGATCCAAAAAACCTCTCTTGATATCCCAATTCTTCTTTTTCTCCTTTCTCAATTTTTATCGACGCTTTTCTCCTGGGATCGCCATATTTCTGTTTGGGGATATTATTCAAGATTTAACGGAGGACTGCTTTCGATAATTTTGTACATATTTTTTTATTATGCTTTCGTTAGTAATTTTCTTAAGAGAGACGATGGAATTTTTAAAACCCCCATGGATGCGGTTAAAAGATTTCTTAATTTAAGCATTATAACTGCCGTAATCGTTTCTTTGTGGGGACTCCCATCGCATTTTGGCTATGATCCGACATGCTTGGTCTTCAGGGGAAACTTGGATGTTTCATGTTGGGCGGCCGACTTTCAGCCAAGAATAAGAATTTTCTCAACGTTAGGGCAACCGGATTGGTTGGCAGCATATCTTTCAATACTTTTACCTGTCTCAATCACACTTTTTCTAGAGAATGTCAATCTAAAAGATAAATTGAAATTAAACAGGACCGCTATTTTTTATTTTGCCTCTTCCCTTCTCTTCTATGTTGATCTTCTTTATACAAGATCCAGGTCGGCAACAATTGCCGTTGGGATTTCTCTCGCAGTACTTTTTATTACTTACTTTCACCTTAAAAGGAAAGAGTTTAAAATTATTAATTTTGCCTTCCCAATACTTGGGGTTCTTTTAATTACTTTCTTTATTGGTCTTCCTTTTTCAATTTTTAATAAATTCTCTTATTCGGAAGTCATGAGGAAAATAAGCCCGCCACCACCAGTCAAAACACAAACTAAATCAGTAAGTCCTGCCCCTAAACATATCGGAGAACTCGGCGGTACAGATTCGGGAACAATAAGGCTTTTAGTTTGGAAAGGCGCAATTGAAGCTTGGAAGAATAATCCGATCTTCGGAACAGGAGTAGAAACGTTTGCCTTTGCCTACTATAAATATAAAAGTTCTGCTCATAATTTAACTTCGGAATGGAACTTTCTTTATAACAAGGCGCACAATGAATTCCTAAACTATCTGGCAACAACAGGCACTTTTGGAATTACAGCCTATCTTTTAATGATAAGCTGGTTTTTATATTTACCGCTTAAAAGAATTTTAAATTCGATCAGGAAAAAAGAGAAGGATACCAATCTTCTTTCTGTTAGCCTTATATCCGGCTACATAACTATTCTTATTACAAATTTTTTTGGATTTTCTGTTGTTATTGTAAATATTTATCTTTTTCTGATCCCCGCTTTTGTTCTTATTTTAGAAAATATGATTAGCTATGAACGAGAATTTTTTCTTTTCAGAGATAAAGAAAATATTTCAAAAATGCCGGCAAACTCTCAATTCTCGCCTTTCCAATGGATGGGAGTTATTATTACAGCCGTTATAGGTTTTTACTTTTTGGCTACTCTTATGTCTTACTGGAACGCGGACAAGGCATATGCATATGGATCTAATTTGGATCGCGTTGGACTATATCAAGATGCCTATACTTATCTTCATAAGGCAGTCTCACAACGAGGCGATGAACCGGTCTTCAGGGATGAGATGGCAATAAATGATGCGGTTTTGGCAACCCAACTATTAAACCAGCGAGGTGTTCAAAACGCAAGCGCCGCCGCTCAAACTGCATCAACACTTATTAAAGAAGCAGTAACTACAAGCACTGATATTGTTTCTTCTTACCCAAATAATTTTGTATTTTGGAAAACAAGAATTAGAATATTCTATACACTTGCACAGGTAGATCCGCAATTTCTTCCATCGGCTCTTGAGGCTGTAAGAAAAGCGGCAGATCTTTCGCCAAACGACGCAAGTATTATTTATAATTGGGGCGTAATTGAGGGACAAAGCGGAAATATAGGCAAGGCAATCGAGGTTTTAGAAAGAGCAGTAAAACTTAAACCAGATTATAAAGACGCCCATTATGCATTAGGTCTTTTTTATAATCAGGCAGCAATAGACAAAAATGGAAAAGTTGTAAATAGAGAGTTTTTGAATAAAGCAATTGGACAGATGAGATATATTTTAACTTATTTTAATTCTTCTGATGCCGGGGCACTTGATGCTCTCAAGACACTTGAGAAAAAATAATTAGAATAACCTCTTGCCAAAGTATTCTTCTTTTTTAGCTTGCCTTCTGCTATAATTTCAGGAATGATAAAAATAGTTACGGCTCCTTCGGAAATTCTATCTCGAAAGGCAAAGCCTGTTAAAAAAATCGATAAAAAACTAATCGATGAAATGAAACAAGCCCTTGTTTTGGCAAAAGACCCCGAAGGAGTAGGTCTTGCGGCTCCTCAGTTAGGAAAACCACTCTCTATTTTTGTAATAAAACCTACCCTAAAGTCTTCTATTAAAGTTTTTATAAACCCAAAAATCTCAGAAGAGAAAGACGAGTTAAGCTCTACAAGTTCTAAAAAGACAAAGCGAAGTCATCCGACGAGACTTGAAGGATGTCTTTCTCTTCCAAACATTTGGGGAGAAGTTAGAAGAAAATCAAGTTTAACTTTAGAATATATCGATGAAAAAGGGAAAAACCATACACAAACTTTTAAAGGTTTTATAGCAACAATTATTCAGCATGAGATAGATCATTTAATCGGGGTTTTATTTACCAAAAGAGTGCTTGAGCAAAACGGTCAGCTATACAAATCTTATAAAAATGAAAATGGTGAAGACGTATTTGAAGAACTTGAAATTTAATGACAAAAAGTGAGACTCTAACATTCGAAACTCTTTATCATGAACTGCCCCAAATAGATAGCGAAGATCCGGAATTTATTGCGCAATTACTTGAAGAAGCTGGAAATTTGTGTTTATCTTCTGCGCAACCGTTAACATTAGGAAACCTTTTACGAAAGGCAAAAGAAATCGCTTGTAAAGAGAATGATGATTTTTACCGAAATCATTACCATCTCCTCCTTTCGCTGTTGGAGCCGGGATTTGAAGTGCTTAGATGGATACCTAAAAACATACCAGGACTAGATATAGAAATAAGTCTCCTGAGATTAACTGACTATGTGAAACCTTCTCCTTCTTTAGGATTTAGCCTATTAGGTTGGGAACGTGCTATTGAAATCATAGAAGCAGTTCCGGATCTCGCATATGAACTGAGACAAAAACCAGTTAAGCCAGCTATGGCGCTTCTGGATTTTGGTGATGAAAGAAAATTTGTTGCTGTAATTTTAGACGAAGATTATCCAAAGGTACTCAAAAATTCTCTAGGCGAAGACGAAAGTAAAATCGCGTGGAAAGTTTCAGATATTGTTGGACCACGGGTTATTGCAACAACCGACGGCCTTATTGTGGAAAGATTTTTGGACGAGCTTTCTTTAGAACGACTCTTGGATCATCCCGATATAGTTGGTGGTGCTCTTGGAATAGCTTTGTTAAAAACTCATCGGCTAGGAATTTCCTATAATGACAGATTTGACCGAGGACACGTAAAATTAAATCCAAAAACGCGGAAAGTTTCCTTGATAGACTGGTCAAGCGCGAAGGAAGATGGGAATTATAAAGTTGATATTTTGCATGCGATCCATCAAATAAGAACATGGTACGAAACCGAACCAGAGAAACGACAAACCGCGTTGAAATCTTTTGCTAAGAGCTATATAGCAAATACTCAGGTATAATAATTTTAAAATGAAAATCGTTTTTTTTGGAAGCTCAAGATATGTAATTCCTATCATTCAGGCTTTAAAGTCGGTAAAATCGTTCAACCTCGTACTTGTTGTTACGACCGAAAAGAATCCTTCCGATCCTATCCTCCATTTTTGTTATAAAAATAAAATTAAGTATATTTCTGCAACTTCTTTGAATAATTCAATTGTTATTGGCCAATTGTTAAAGGCCAATTGTCAGCTTGCCATTCTTGCGTATTTTGGACTAATAATTCCTCAAAAAGTTTTGAAGATTTTTTCAAAAGGAATTATAAATATTCATCCTTCTCTTCTTCCAAAATATCGAGGCCCCACTCCTGTTCAGAATGCAATTTTAGACGGAGAAAAAGTAACAGGAGTAACGCTCATAAAGCTTGATGAAAAAGTAGATCATGGACCAATCCTGGTTCAACAAGAAGAAAAAATAGACAGTGATGATACGGCAGATTCGCTTTATAAAAAACTATTCGAAATTGGAGCTGATTTAATATATCAAAATATTAAGCAATATATAAAAGGCGATCTAAAACCTGCAAAGCAAGACCATTCAAAAGCAACATTGATGAAACTCCTATATAAGAATGGCGGTCTTATAAATTTTGATAATCCCCCTTCTCATGTAAGAATCGATAGAATGATCCGAGCTTTTTACCCTTGGCCCGGCGTCTTTTTTAAATATAAGTTAGATAATAAAGAAAAAATAATTAAGTTATTACCCAAAAACAAAATTCAGGTCGAAGGAAAAAATCCGATGAGCCATAAGGATTTTATGAATGGCTACTCGCAAGGAGAAGAAATTTTAAAAAAATTAAACTTAAGTTGAAGCAATTATTACCTGAGGAATTTCCAAAACTTTCTTTTTTTCAATATTTTTCTTAATATCTCTCGCACTCTTTCCCTTGAGAAGCCTTGAGCATTTTGAGCAAAGCTTCATTTTTTTTAAAACTCCGGAAAGAGAAACCCTTACTTCATGAAGATTAGGCTTGAATATTCTTCGTGTCCTTCTTTTGGAATGGGACACATTATGCCCGTACATTATTCCTTTTCCGCAGTTTTCACATTTCATCGCCATAGCTATTTATGATATCATATGATGAGGGTTTAAACAATATGGATTTGGTTTCCGGGCTTTTGATTCTAGTAATTCTTATTTTCTCTGCAATCTTGCATGAGGTAGCGCATGGATTTGTTGCAGAAAAATTGGGAGACCCGACTGCAAGACTTGCAGGAAGATTAACACTTAATCCTTTAAAACATATTGATCCTTACATGAGTATACTTTTGCCATTCTTTCTCTACTATTTTCACTCACCAGTTATTTTCGGTGCTGCCAAACCGGTACCTATTGATCCTTTCAATTTAAAGGAAGGAAAAAAAGACCTCGCTCTCGTATCTCTTGCCGGTCCTTTAACCAACGTAGTTCTTGCTATTATCGCCTCTCTTCTTATAAGAATTCTTAGCCTACCTGTTAATCCTGTAATTTTGGTCTTAGTCGCCATTCTCCATATTATCGTGCGACTTAATCTTCTTCTTGCCATTTTTAATTTAATTCCTATACCTCCATTGGACGGCTCTAAGATTTTTGCCCTTATTTTGCCCGAAAAAGAAGCCGCGGCATATCTTTCGATCTCAGGGATTGGAATTTTTATAATATTTTTTCTCCTTTTATCCCCAATCGGAGGGTTTTCTCTAGGAGAACTTATTTTTAATCTCCTGTCATTCGCCGAAAAACTTTTGGGGATTTGATATACTTTTCTTATGGCAATTGGAGCTTTAATCAGGCATGGAGAATCTACTTGGAACGCTCGCGGCATTTGGACAGGATGGGAAAATCCTCCTCTTTCCCAAAATGGAATAGGAGAAGCAAGACAGGCGGGAAAACTTTTGAAAGATATAAAATTTGATTTAGCATATACTTCTTCTCTAATTCGCGCAAAACAAACCCTTGAGGAAATGGAAAGAGTGCTTGGCGTAAATCTTGAAACTTTTGAAAATTCTGCCCTCAATGAAAGGAATTATGGTACTTATACAGGCAAAAACAAGTGGGAAATATTAAAAGAGCTAGGTGAAAAGAGATTTAAAAAACTTCGGCGTGGCTGGAATGTTGCTATTCCAAACGGCGAAACCTTAAAAGATGTCTATGGTCGCGTTGTTCCATATTATGAAAGCGAGATTTTACCGAAAGTCAAAGCTGGAAAAAATGTTTTAATCTCTGCTCACGGAAACAGCTTAAGAGCTCTGGTTAAATATTTGGACGGGATTTCCGACTCCGATGTTGAAAATTTGGAAATCTCAACGGGAGAATTAATTATTTATAGAATTGATAATAATGGAAAAGTTGTCTCAAAAGAAATAAGACACACAACTACAATATAACTGCAGGGACGCTCAGATTCGAACTGAGAAAAGCAGTTTTGGAGACTGCTGTGATAACCATTTCACCACGTCCCTAATTTTTTAAACCAGATTTTATTTCAACCTGTCTGTTTCTTTGTGTTCGGTTTTCTTTCTGCAACGCCTGCAGTATTTTACAAGCAGTAATTTATCCTCGGTATTTAGTTTGTTCCTCGTTGTTACATAATTTCTGTTTTTGCAAACAGTGCAAACAAGACCGACCGTTATTCTGTGTTCATTTTTCTTAGCCATGTGTCCTCCTTTTCTTTGGTATTATATCAAATCAATGAGCCGGCGATGGGAATCGAACCCATGACCTAGTCATTACCAATGACTCGCTCTGCCACTGAGCCACGCCGGCAATGCGGAAGACTCATCTTATTTTGAACTTCTGCTTGTTCATTTTAGCAAACTGGCCGAAGCGTATCAAGCTTTGGAAGAAAAGGAAGATAAATGAGTAATTCCCTATTTTCTTCTCCCTGGAGAATTTATTTAGCCGATAATCTTAGAAATGTTTACTCCCAAAGCATCGTTTATTTTCTTAAGCTTTTCGCTTGAGGTAATAACTTGTATTTTTGGATTATTGGACTACAAGTGTGGCGGTCTTTTTGCTAATAAAACCACTAAATGATGAGTTTTGAGCAGTAAGTGTTAGGGTGTATTGACCCGGATTGACTATTCCTCTAGCATTATTGCCATCCCAAACTTGGCTGACTGTCCCAGAACCGCTGTAGTTTCCCCAATAAACATTTATAAAATTTCCGCTTGAATCTGTAATTTCGATCTGCCAGAAACCTCGATGATTAATTGAAAAACTAGCTGACGCAGATTGTCCCAGGCTGGGCTTAAATGCTAGGCAGGTATTGCATGAGTAACTGGTTGTAAAACTTGTAATAGCTATTGGCACATCTAACACACCAATGTTGAAAGTTAAGCTAGCAGGCGAAGACCCCCCGGTAGCATTAAAGATGATTTTATAAGTACCGCCACCTTGTCCATAATCAGGTGTCCATTCAAAGTACCGCCTGTTTTTCTCAACGTTTCCATCCGGGTTAGTTAACGTAGCACCAAAGGGTAAATATGGGGAGTTAATAGACACTGGTTTCCCGTTGGCTGGGTCATTACCGATTATGAAAAACTCTATCTTTTTACCTTCTGGAAGATTGTTGGGAGGCCAGTTAAGGCCATAATCATTAATTGTAAGTAAAATATCACTTACAGTTACCTTGCCGTCGCCATTAAGGTCATAAGTGGTGTTGTTAGTGCCAAATGCGTTCCTCACAGCATTAATATCAGCCATGTCCACATGACCGCTGCCATTAACGTCAGGAGATTTAATCGTTAAGGTGGTTGGTGGAAATGGATTAACTGCCGTAACATTAACAGAAAAATTGCTATTTTTAAATCCGTTGGTAGCATTAAAGGTGATTTTATACGTTCCAGCTTGCCCCCAAGCCGGAGTCCAAGAAAATACTCCAAAGCCATTACCATGATCAGAGAAAATTGCCCCCGTGGGCATGTTTGATGCGGTCAAAGTAATTGGTAAACCTTGCACATCTGTGGCACTTACTGTGAGTGAGGAATTTTGAGCAACGTAGATTGACTGATCGCTGACTGGAGAAATAGAAGGTGGTTGGGTTGTTGTAGATGTGGCGGGAATTTGATACAGGTAAATGTTGCAATATAGTGTTATTGGCTGGCACTGTCCGTAATCCTGCCAAACTGCGTTTGTTGCTGAAATTTGCAAGCCTACGTGGAGCCACGGGCTTAGTGTGATAGGGATATTAGTTTTATTGGTAAGATTATAGAAGTACAAGAACTCGCTAAATAAATCTCGGGAGTACTCGTATGCAATATTGTCTGCAAAGATAACTGGATTAAGCTCAAAAACATTATCAGGATTTATAGTAGTTGTAGAGTTATTACTTAAATTATAAAATACGATATTAATTGGTGAAGTGTTAGTCGGTTGGAAAGTATCCCAGACTACGTTATTTTGCCAGATCTCAGGCAAGTGTCCATTCGTGCCTGTCGCATTTAATTTGACGTTGTTTTTAGCATTTATGTCATACAGATAAGCTGAGACATAAGGAAATCCTGCCCACGCTTCATAAACTATTTTAGAGTTGCTCACTCGAGGATGATCTTTGAATATTTGGTCGTTGGTAATCTGGGTCTGGATATTCGTTAATAAATCAAACATAAATATATCTGAACCTTGAGTGCCGCTTGCATCTCTGCTGCCGGCAAAGACAATCACATTGTTGTTGATATCAGGATCCTGTTCGCCGAAACCATTTGATATTTGGCGTTGAGAACCATTTGTTAAGTCATAAAGGTAAATGTGTGCACCGTTTCTAAAGTCTGTCCAAACGATATTGTTGCCATAAATTCTAGGCTGCATATGATCCCAATTGTCGTTGGTTATTTGCTTTTCGACGCCGCTAGTTTTGTCATATAGGTAGATTTGCCAGTTAGTCTTATCTCTTATATCCTGATAAACGATATAATTACCAAAAACGCTGGGATTGGCGGCTGTATTGCTTTGAGTAATTATCTTAACATTTGGATTATTGTAGGCTTGCATATAGCTGTCAAAATTTCTGCCGCTGGTGTCTGTTGCGGTAAGTTTTATTAAGTATTTATAGCCTGATAAATTTGGCAGATTCCAGGAGGCTAGCAGACCATTGGTTACGGGAGTTGTTGAAGTGCTTACAATTGGTTTCCAGGGCGCTTGCGAACTGCTATTATCAGAATAGGCTAACTGGTAACTGGCAAAATTTGAACCTGTTGCTGTGCCATAAATGTCAAGAGTTTGTTTGCCGGTCAAATCTATTTGTCCCGATGGATTGGGACTGGTTATGGCAACACTTAAGACGGAACTAATTTGCATAGCCTTGGCTGCGTTGATCCTGCCAAAACCGGAACTCAAGTCAAATCCAGGTACCTCTATGTCGTCTGCAGAGATGTGTAAAACCTGTCTTATATCCTCGTTACTAAATTCCGGGTGCTTGGAAAGAATCAGGGCTGCCAATCCTGCTACGTGTGGTGTGGCCATAGAGGTTCCCGATAGACGACAGTAATTAGTACCGACAGTTGGATCTGTGCCTGAAGATACAGTGCAAACCAGTGAATTTGCTGCCTTAAGAGAAAGAATATCAACCCCTGGTGCGGCTACGTCTATTTTTGGCCCGTAGTCAGAAAACCAGGCTTTCAAGTCGTTGGTATCACTGGCGGCGACTGTGATAACATCGGGTTCATTTGCAGGTGCAAAAAACGATGTATTGATGTTATAGTTACCAGCAGCTGCTACAATCACAGCTCCCTTATCGTGGGCGTATACTATAGCGTCATGAAGTTCCTGGCTATAGAAAGCGCCACCCCAGCTGTTGTTAATAACCTTGGCGCCGTTGTCCACAGCGTACCTGATTGCTTTAGCTCCGTCATCGACTTTTCCAAATCCATGTTGATCCAGAAATTTAACAGGCATTATTTTAACGTTCCAGTTAACTCCGACAACTCCAAGGCCGTTATTACCAACTGCGCCTACGATACCGGCAACATGAGTACCGTGCCCATAATCGTCCATAGGATCATTGGTGTTATTAACAAAGTTCCATCCGCGAACATCATCAACGTATCCATTGCTATCATCGTCAATGCCATTGCCAGCAATTTCATGGGGGTTTTGCCACATATTGGCGGCAATATCTGGGTGATTATAATCAACGCCTGTATCGATTATAGCCACGATAATTGATGCAGAACCGGTCGACTCTTTCCAAGCGCCTTCAACATTGATTTTTTTAAGTCCCCACATATCAGGGTAAGATTGTCCCCAGGAACCTGAAGACGAATAGTAGGGATCGTTGGGCACATTTGATACCAGCATCGCAGGACTTAACGAGGCGGATGGTGAAATTGATGCAGAAGTTGAAGGTGAAATCGATGGTGGCAAACTTAGTAGTGGTAATATGATCGGGGTAGAGGATGCCGAGAAACTTGACTGGGGTGTAGCAATTTGAGTTGCTTGAACAATAAAATTTGGCTCAACCTGCTCAATATTTGGATCCTTTCTAAGTTGACTTATAACGTCAACCAAATTATCCAAATCGGAGACAGAATTGTTGATTGACTTTTTAATAATATGTGGCTGTGCAATTAGCTTTGACAATTCAGAAAAATTACTCTTTATAACAGTGTTATTCTTATTAATGGTTACCTTATACCAAGAAAAGATTTCCGCACTTTTATCGGATTTGGCCGATTCCCTAACTACTTTTTCAAACTTCTTGGCTTTGATACTTCTATGAATTTTGTTAAGTGATTCAAAACCGGTATTTAAAGGATCGCCTTCTCTAATTTTGTTTCTAGCACCCTTCTTTACTTTAATTAAAATCTCATTTGAAGCGAATTCTGCCTGTTTATTTTCGGTACTAATCTTAGGCTTATCATTTTCGTTAGAAGCGTAGGTCTTATGATTCAATTGTCCATTAAGGTAGGAGCAGGCAATAAGATCGATAAAAATTAAAAAACTGCTTACAATTATTAGAATTGATAAATGCTTGATGTTCTTAGGATTGAAATGCTGATCTAAAACTGTATTAGTTCGAATATTCCTGGTAAAAATATTCTTGGGGAAAAATAAATGATTTCTTTTCTTAAGTTTTATACTCATTTAACGCAGTACAATTTTGAATATGTCATTCTTAAAAATTTGATAGTATGCTTGAACTCTTTTTTCTAAAACTTGACTGTTATATGTTCTTGCAAGCTCTACAATTTCACCCAACTAGAATATATCTTATCTACTCTATAGTTTATTTTATAACAACATTTTTCACAAATCAAGACTTAATTCGATGTCTTCTAGGAGATTGTTCTTCTTCTGCAATGACAAACTACACTCTTTCCAAGCGCCCTTGCAGAATCCACCCCACTTTTTAAATCTATTTATCTAAGCTAGATATTGTCAAGTTCAATATTCACGACTGAAATGTTGTGAAAAAATAAAAGAAGATTTAGCCCAAGAATTAGCCCGTTATATCAAGTCGTTCATTCATTTAATAACGGTTCGATAGGATCTTGTGCTGAGTGAGGGACTCGAACCCCCGCAGCCCTTCCGGGCGTCTCGTCTACAGCGAGATGCAATTGCCGCTATGCGAACCCAGCGCAAATTGTCTGTCTAATTCTACACGATCTTAAGGCAAAAGTGAAGAATTTATCCAAAAAAGCTACCCTTTCTTTATTTAAGATTCCCAATACATAATGAGAGGTTTATAATGGAATTCAATTTCTTTGTATTCTTTTCTTGATAATACTTCAAGCTTTATATCAGGATATTTCTTACGAAATAATTGATCTCTTTCAAGAGAATAGTTGTTCATAAAGTTTTTAACTTCGATATAAATACCATATTCAGATAGATGAAAATCAGGCCTATATGTATGCATACCGAGATCAAAGATTTTAGGTGCATAGTCCCAGACAAGACCTACTAGATTAAATACCCGAGCTATATTTGCTTCCCATGTACTATAAAACAAATTTCCTGATCAATATCAAGTCTTATTCCTGGTTTTCCTTTTGACGCTTTTGGAGAAGTTGTCTGTCCTCCAATCATCTTCATTGCACATTTATTGCTACAAAATTTTCTGACCTTAGCTATGTATGGTAAAACGGTGAACTCTTTTTTACAATTCTTTTTACTTTCTCAATCCCGTAAAAAGGAATTTTATTGCCCAATAAGGATAAGGCTATTTTCTTTTTTGTCAGCTCAGACTGTATTTTCCCCATATTATTAAAAGATGCCGCACAACTTTGGCTACAGAATATTTTTGGATCATACGGCTTAACTTCAAATGACTTGTTGCAAAATTTACAGCTTTTAATTTGCAAAAGCTTAACTCTTGAGGCGTAAATACCTTTTTTCCAATTGATCTTAGTTATTTCGGATTGTTTTAATTTATAGATGGGATCCGAATAAAAGGCAGACATAGTCTGAGTCGTGTCTGACGCGATGAGCCGGTGGGGAATTTCGCAATCCCGCCCTTTGCTTTACAAAAGCACTGCTCTACTTCTGAGCTACACCGGCAAGCAAAAGCTATTGTATCAGAGTAGACGCGTGCAGACAAGAAGAATACGGAACTCACAGTTAGTTCATTATCGTTGTTTCGTGTCCACCATTAACATATAACGAATAACCAAAAAATAAATTCATCTTTGATACCGAGCGTAATTGGTGTTTCCCCGTATATGACATATAGGATAGGCTATCGAATCAAGCGCACTTGACCCGAAAGACACCTTGTTCCTCGCCAAAAGGCGGGTACCTCATATCTGGTGAATTTGTAGAGGAAAAATCCCAACTATCTCTAATATCAAAGAACAAGAGTAGTATAAAAACTTTGTTGTGAAAAGTCAATCCCGATTTAATCAAGGTTAAGTTATTGCCTTAAATTAGGACCTTTAGGCATAGTTGGGGTTGACGATAGCACCGAAGTTGGAGTTGGGGTCGCAACTGCAATCGAAGTAATAGTTGCAGCTGGAGTTGAAGTAGTTCCAAAGTTTAAAAGCGAAACCTCGATTATTTTATTCGTGCTTGGTCTGTAAAGAATTGCCTTTTTAGCTTTTGTAAAAATTAAAACCTTATCTCCGTTTTGGGCATTTGCGAAAAATGGCTGATTTCTGAGCTTTTCTCTATCAGACACTGTCGCAATCGTCGGATTTTCATTCTTCGGCAGTTCGATAAGTGACTCGACCGAAGCCACAATATTACTCGGTTTATCCTGCAAGACAGCTGCTGGTTGCTTTGAAAGCTTTTGTGCATTTTTATACTGAATATAAAAATAAGAAAAGCCGACGATGATAACTATTATAAAGATAGCTAATAAGTAAAAAAAAATTTTGTTAATGTAAAAGACATTTTGATCAAGCTGTGTATCCATAAATCTCTTTAAAATTTATCATATCATAATTCTTTTTAAGGCGTCGCACTCGGCGTTGCTTGCGGCGGTAAAGAACTGGACGTCGTAGATGTAGGTGATACCGATGGTTCTTGAGATGATCGCACTCCCCGGACTTTTCCTAAATCCTTAACTGCAATCGCAACCCAAGATAAAGTAATATCTTCTTCGGCTTGCTTATTTAAGACAATCGTAAATCCTTTTGTAGTCCTTCGGGACACTGCAAACGAATATCCGCTTCTCAGAAGTCTTTGCTCCACATCCCCTATTGTGCCCGATGGACTGTTTTGATCAACGGTCAATGTTGCATTAACAATCGGAACAATTTCGTATTCGCTGTCAAATTTTACCTCTACGCTATTGCTTCCAGTTTTAATCACAACAGTCCCCCCAGTATCTTTATTAAATGTCGGATGCCCAAAGAAAGAAACATTTCCTTTAAAAACGGTGTCTCCTAGGAAATTTGCTATGTTAGTCAATATAACATTCTGCGTCGTAATAGTATCTACTACATTAAGAATTCCCTCAATCAGACTATCTCCTTTGACTCTTAAGTTCCCCGAAACTGTCGCAAGCCCATCAACTTTTAGGCTTGATAAATTAAGAATCGAAGGGCTCGGGGAAATTTTATCTCCCAAAACTGACGAGCTCGATGAGGAGAAGAAATTGTCAAAGTTAGCACTTAGAGTCGCAACGCTTGAAGAAATCGAAGAAATTTTATTTGTTAAAATCTCAAGTCCTTCAATTTGATTTGCCCTAATCTTGTCGGCAGTTAAAGTTCCGGCAAAGAAAGCATTTCCACTTCCGTCTATAATCACATTCTTCTGCCCATTTTCGTCTTTTACAATTAGCTGTCCATCGGATGTTAAATTAAGCGAAATATCTCTATATGCGGGTTTTATAGAATCTACCGTCAGGTCCTTGGTAATAATTTGCGATTGCGCGGGTACTCCGGTCAGTCCAAGTGCCAACGCCGCCGCCTCCGAACTTACTGGATACGCAAGGCTTCCATCCAAACCAATATACACCGAAGGCTCATACCATGATACGTTTACAAATACTAGCGTCTGACCTATTGCATTGGGGTCCGAATTATCATAAGACTGCAAAGCTTTTCCGACGATTGCTCCTGATTTTACTGCTTTCATTCCAACTCCCGGAATTGAAGAAGAAGTTATCGGATCACCCACATTAATAGGTCCGTTTTCAGTCGTAACTTTAACTGGAACTCTACCTGCCAGAGCGATCATTGGTGTGGTCGATGCGCTATTCGAAGCAAAAGACGAAGCTATACCGATAATCTTCGGGTCGTACTGGACATTGCTTCTTTGAACCAAGAAATTATTGTAGATATCAGCGTTGGTTTTAGGCGTTGATGAAACAGACACTATTTCTGCAGGATTGATTTCTTCAACAGATGGCATCGCTTCGGCATAATCTGCCGCCGCAAGCTGAGTTAAGGTAGTCGGTCCCCGATACTGAAGGGCTCCACTGGAAACATAAAGAATTCCTGTATTAGCAACAGCGTTTGGAGCTCCGCCTGTGTTTGCTATAGATAGAACCGTTGATCCACTACCAAAAGCATTTGTCCCAACCCCTATATTAGTCTGAACGACAACACTACCATTAACGTCAAGGGCGGCTCTAGGAGTGACGGTTGTCCCGATGCCGACCCTACTGTCGGTTGTGTCAAAGGTTACAAATCGAGTTCCCGCAGCATTTGCAATCTGAAGAGCTGTTTTTGAATCTGTCAAGGGTAGCCATTGGGCTCCTGCCACAGAAGTTAAATTGCCACCATTTGAAATAGTGAATTGGGTTACTCCGGATGCTGAGGCGGTAAATAAAGCTCCCGAGTTTGTGTTGTTAACAATTAAGGCTGCGTTGTTTCCTATTCCCCCATTGATATATAGAGGGGCAAGAGGAGAGGAGGAGACAGAAGATGCAATTTGAACACCCTGCTGATAGTTTGATGTCAAGAGAGTCGTTCCTGTACCATTGGGAGCCAAAGTAAGGTTGGAGTTGTTTCCTAATGTTGAAATGGTAGTTCCTGACAATGAAAGGTTGTTTGTGCCAAATGAGGCAGTACCGATACCTGAAATTGTCTGAGAGTTGCCTGTCACTGTTCCCCCAAGGGTAAAGGCATTAATCTGAAGAGTCCCTGTTGATGAGATAATATTTGTTCCTCCTCCTGTGAAGGAAAGAGCGGCAGACGATCCGGAGAATGCATTTGTGATGGCATTACTTGTAAAGGTACTTCCTGCTGCACCATTTAAGGGAGAAAGTAATATATCTCCTGTAGTTGCTCCTCCTAAAGTAAGGGTCTGTGCATTTGTTGTTCCTAAGTTTCCTGCTCCTGTTAAGAAGGCTGCGTTGTTTCCGGAGTTTGCAGATATAGATGCAGTTGGTGTTCCTGAGTTTATGTTTAATACTGCAAACTTTGCAGAGGCTGAGGCTTGACTTCCTAACAGAAAGTCTAGGGTTGATGTTAACTTTGGCGTAATGACTCCATTTACTACATCCCAATTAGATCCAGTCCCGGCAGCACATGACCCCCAGCTAGCCGTTGCTCCTCCTAAAAGACATTTACCTGATCCTGTTGAACCACCCAAAGTTATTCCTCCACTTGCAAGTGTTAACCCTGTTAAGCCTGTTAGTGTTCCTGCTGCAATAAGGTTTGCTCCTCTTCCTGTTAAGGCTGTTGTTCCTCCTGGAGCAAGAACTATATCTCCTGTAGTTGCTCCTCCTAAAGTAAGGGTCTGTGCATTTGTTGTTCCTAAGTTTCCTGCTCCTGTTAAGAAGGCTGCGTTGTTTCCGGAGTTTGCAGATATAGATGCAGTTGGTGTTCCTGAGTTTATGTTTAATACTGCAAACTTTGCTGCTGATGATGATTGTCCTCCTACCAGAAGATCAACTGTTGAGTTGTTAGGATATAGTGCTCCTGCGGACTGGCTCCAGAAGGAAGAGAGTCCTGATGCTGCAATGGTGATACTGCCTGCTGCATTTGTTATGGCAATATTTGATCCTGCTGTTAATACTGCATTTGTAAATCCGGTTCCATTTCCGATAAGAAGACTTCCATTGGCAGCTGATGATCCGTTAATTCCTGTTCCTCCCTTGTCAACAGTTAGTATTCCATTGACATCTGCTGATGTTAAATCAACCGCTGAGGATGTTAATCTTCCGGTTGTGGAAGAGTGAATAAGACCTGTTCCGTATCCTGAGAAGATAATTCCATTGTTCGCAGCATTTCTTCCGGACAATGTAATATCTCCTGTAGTTGCTCCTCCTAAAGTAAGGGTCTGTGCATTTGTTGTTCCTAAGTTTCCTGCTCCTGTTAAGAAGGCTGCGTTGTTTCCGGAGTTTGCAGATATAGATGCAGTTGGTGTTCCTGAGTTTATGTTTAATACTGCAAACTTTGCAGAGGCTGAGGCTTGACTTCCTAACAGAAAGTCTAGGGTTGACGTTAACTTTGGTGTGATGACTCCATTTACTACATCCCAGTTAGATCCTGTGCCTCCTGCTCCACAGCCCGCATCAGTAGCATTACAAAGGATCTTTATTGTTCCACTTTCAACTATTTTGAGCTTGTTTGTCGTAGAGTTGTAAAAAATAGTACCACTTGTTGGCAAACCAGGATCAGATGAGTAGCTACCAACAACTAAAGCCTTGTTCGAAGAAAGAGTAACATCACCAAGGGTTAAAGCTGTAGTAGTAGTCGCTCCTCTTCCTGTAACCGTTGCTAAAGTATCCGCCTCGGTTCCGGTTATTGTAATCGTAGAGCCGGAAGCTCCGACTGAATTTATTCCTGCCCCCACAATTGTTAAAACTCCTGTCAAAGAATTTAAAGAAGAAATTCCCGAGGTTCCCGATGAACTACATACCCAAGCATTACCATTCCAAATCAAATTCTGATTTGAAGAGCAACTAGTTAATAAAGACAACCCACTGTTATTTACAATACCTCCGCCTGTTGCAAGCTGTATTGCAGATCCAGCCACTTTATTGGATGAAGTAATCTGAACAAGTTTATTGTCAACTATTGTACCGTTTGCCAAATCCGAGCCCGTAATAGAGCCGTCAAGAATAACTCCACCTACACCACCAACTACCGATCCGGGAAGTAGATTTGTCGATGAAACACTAAGAGAAGGGACCAAACCATTTTCTCCAAATACAACAAGATCCCCCTTATTTTCTCCAGGTACTCTACCTTGGACATATTGCGCATTAAGATTAGTGATAACACTTTTATCTTCAACTTTAAGATACCCCCCAGGGAGCTTTATAGGATATTGCGGAACTATATATTCCTGTTGATTTAGAGAAAAAATTGCATGATTAGAAGTATCCTTAACAATCCTTGAAGGAATAACTTCCTCATATGTTGTCGGGCTTATTTGCTTAACTACTTCCAAAGAGATACCGGCAAATGGTTTAAATACTGAGGAAAGGACACTCCCCCCGACTTGATTCTCTGGTTGTCGAGTCATCTCTCCAAGTACTGCTTTTTTAGACTTAGAAATAGCAATAATTTCCTTGCCGCTAGGAACCGTAGCTAAACCAAAAAAGCTCGCAGTATTTTTAGGATAGAGTAGAAATAACAGTGTAATTAGAATAACAATAAGGACAAAACTAAAGGCAACAAAAATAACGGACAAGAAGGTTATGTTTCGGGATGATTTTAACCGAGAAACTTCCTCATTGGTATTATGAACCATTGCTCCAATAACCTTGTGAGTAGTCTCCCCTCTATCTAAAATTTTTGAAGGTATTTCTTCTTCTTTTTTTTCTAAAGGCTCAAGGATTTTTTCTTCAACTTCTTTTTTATTTATAAAATATTCGGAATGTAAAAAATTCTCAAGTGCCTTTTTTGAGTAAAGTCTTTCGCCACTTTTAGTTTTTTCCACTCTTATTAAGCCTTTTTTGTCTAATCTCCTAAGAGTAGACTGGGACACTTTTAGAAGCTGAGCAGCTTGAGAGATTGTAAGAGGTTTTGATAATCTTACTCGCTCTATTTCTTCTATTGAATAACACCTGTCTTTTCCATTGACTCTTTGAGAGTTTATAATTCCCTTTTTATCCCATCGGCGGAGAGTGTCGATTGAGACATTAAGAATTTCAGCTGCTTTACCGATTGGAACTAGGTTATCTTCTATGGACAGGTTCTTAGCCATGAATTGCCTATGCATTGATTAACCTTTGCATAGGGTAAAATTAATCGTATCTTAATTAAACCACGAATTTTATTCGAATGTCAAGAGGGAATAGGTTTGAAAATTATCTTATCATAATCTAATCATTATGTGAAAATCTAATCATTTCACAATAAGAAACCTTTATAGGAAGTGTTTTAAAGACTGAGTTGTTTTTTCTCCGGAGTCGGAATATAATTTCAACATATGCTTAATTCAATTATTAAAAATAAGGCCCTGATATTGCTTCCTTTCTTTTATTTTTTGTCTCGTTTGGTTAACTTAACAAAACTACCAATTTTCAACGACGAAGCTATTTATCTTGATTGGGGTTTTAGAGAAACTCACGTTCCGGGCTATCTTTACTATTCTCTCTATGATGCAAAACAGCCTTTTCTTATGTGGATTTTTGGTATTTTTCAAACAATTCTTCCCGATCCCTTATTTGCAGGAAGACTGGTCTTGGTAATCTTTGGTTTTTTAACTTTAGCCGGAATTTATAAAATTTCTATACAATATTTTGATAAAAAAATTGCAACTTTAGCTTCTATTTCCTACATTATCGTGCCAATTTTTGTGTTCTATGATAGGCAAGCTTTAATGGAAAGCGCAATCGGCGCAATAGGAATATGGTCTGTTTATTACTTATTAAAAGTGATGAACGATAAAAAATACAAAGATTCAGTTTTCTTGGGCATCACTTTGGGCATTGGTTTTTTTATAAAAAGCAGCGCAGCTATTTTTTTAATATTAAGCATTTCTACTCTGCTTTTTTATATAATTCAAAATAAAGAAAAAAGGTTGCTTTTTAAAAATCTACTTACGGTATTTTTTTCCTTTTTAGCAACAACCTTTCTACTTTTTATAAATCCTCTGTTTTGGCAGACTTTGCCCTCAAACAATCGCTTTATTTTTACATTTTCGGATTTATTTAGCTTTCCTATAAATACTTGGTTTAATAATTTAATCGGGAATTTTGAGATAGGCTTTACTTATCTTACTCCTTTAGTGTTTATTGCAAGCGCTATTGGTATATATTTTGTTATAGTAAAGAATACAAGAGATAAGAAAATTTTAGCTGCGTGGGCGCTTTTATCTATTGTTATTCAAATTATACTAATAAAAGGGACTTCCCAGAGATATTTAGTATCTTTTCTTCCGCCATTTATTATATTTGCGGCTTATGGATTTGTTGAAATCTATAAAAAAATTAAATTAAATAATGACTTGTTTTTTGCAATACCGCTGCTTATACCATTTTTCCTATCTATTTTTCTAATATTAAATCCGATCCATTATATCCAATTTACCTCAGGGCTCTCGAGATATTCTCCACTTGAGTATATTAATGGACAAACCTCCGGTATTGGAGTCTTAGATACTGTAGATTTTCTTAAAAAAGAGACTAACGGTAATAATGCGCTTGTAGGCATTGCGCTAAATACCGGCAATCCGGAGAGCGCTATAATAGTTTATTTTCATAAAAGTAAAAATATAAAAGTTTCATATTTAGATTCACAGCTTTTTAGCGAATCTCTTAAAGGCATTCAATGCTTAAAATATAAAAATCCTGTTTATTTTATCTCAAGAGACCAACAGCAGGGCGGACTTAATCAATATCTTTATAATATAAAAGCATTTAAGAACCCGAACGCTGCAAACTTAATAGGCATTTACAAACTAAAAGAAAGTTGTTTAGGCAAAACTCTTGTAATTCCAGATCCGGTTTCCACAAACTAAAAAATATAGTATGATTTTAGAAGTATGGAATACTATCCAAACAAGCAGGACTGGACACTGGCAATAGTTATTTTGTAGTGGTTGACTCTAAAGGCTATATTGTAAAAGAATAATATGATTGTTCTAAAATTTATCAAAAATAACGAGCATGGATCAGCCAGTCTTACTTTTATCTTTATTGCGTTGATCGTTATTTTTGCTTTTCTTCTAGTCGACGGCGTGTCTCCGGTAATAAACAAGTCAACAGATCCTAATCATTATGTTTTAGTAGCCCCTTCTCCATCCTCAAGCAAGAAAACCTTGCAGTTGGAAACCCTGCAGCCTATCAGTTCGACTCCTCAAACCAATCAATGCCAAAACAGTCATTTCAATTCCGAACAGGGAATATTACTCGGCTTAGATCCTGCTCCGGGAGGTTCTGTTGTAAGTGGTAAAGTAAGGGCTTGGGTCACCGATGAAAAGGCTCCTATTGTTGCCCCGGGCGAGATAGTAGATCCTACATCTGGAGCCATTACAAAAACAGGCGATAGAACCGCAAGAAATACGACCTTAAGAGGCAAAGACAACTATCTATGGGAACCCGCCATTTATTTAACGGCGATCACAGACAGCAACATAAATGGGCCATATTCAGGAGATGCGGAAAATGGAGGCAATGCTTATTTCCCTTCATTTATAAAAGGGCAGTACAACAGCAATATTAGCTTACCTAGTGTTGATTTGAAAACCAATCTCCTTATCGATTCGGACTATACCAGTTTTGAAAATGGGCCCGATTACCTTAATAAAGGGATGGAATCAGGAACTCCTACGGGATATAATGCAGAATACGTTTGGGATATAAACTCATTTGGACTTCCCCCAGGATCATATAGAGCAGAATTTACTATTCATGATGGAGATGGGGATCTTGCCATAGATTGCGTAACTATCCAGCTATAACGCTTCTTTTAAAGATAAGGGAGGTCGTCCATGAGAGGAATTCTGCAGGAGATACTGAATAAGGGTTCACGACAATATAGCTATAAAAATGCCAGAGATAAAAACCCCAAGCTATAGCCCAAAAGTCCTCCCCCTATAACGTCTGAGATCCAATGTTCGCCCAAATAGACGCGGCTTATAAACATAATGATGTCGATTAAAACTATTGTTGAATAAAGAATTTTTTTATTAAAAGGCGTAAGTTTTTTAGACCTTGATATAAGAAATAAAATTATTACAGAAATAAATGCAGTTCTCATGCTATGACCCGATGGAAAAGATGAACCGGGCTTTACATAAGAACTTGGGAAATCGAAAGGAATATCATAGCGGAAAAACATATGCGGTGGTCCAGGATGAAAAACAAAAATCTTTCCATATAACTCAATAACAAGACCCAAAAAATACGATACAAAAATTGAGATTATTTTTAATTTTCTGAGGATAACAACAAATATCAAAAATAAAGTCACGACCTCGGCACTCCCCAAAAGGGTAAAAACCGAAAAAAACGTATCAAATCTTTTGGATATTTTATCCTGAATCCTAACCGTTGTATTAAAGTCAAACTGGGTAAAAAAATCCTTATGAATAAGATAGGACAGGCATACAAAAACCAAAAACACTAAAATTCCAATGGACAATAGTTTTTTTTTATTCATTAAATGATTAAATTTTCAACCCTTTGAGGAATTTGCGGAATTCTCCATTAATATCCTTGTGCTCCAGACCCAACTCAACGACTGTCTTCATATACTCAAGCTTATTCCCTGTATCGTAATATTTTCCGCCTTTAATTTCTGTTGCCAAAACTCTTTTTCCGGCAGAGAGCATTAACTTTAAAGCATCAACGTAATACAGCTCGTCTCCCTCTCTTAAATTAGTAAGTACTTTTTCGGTATATTCAAAGATATCGGGTGTAAAAATAAATCCCGAAACCGCTGCAAGATCGGACGGTGAATTCTTTTTCCCCGGTTTTTCAAGTATTGTTTCTACCTCTATAAGTCCGTCTTTTATTTTTTTTCCTCCTGCGAATCCGTATTTATCGTAGTCTTCTTCGCTTTTTACTCTTACTCCTCCCAAGACAGAACAGCCGTATTTTCCATAGGTGTCGGTCAATTGTTTAAAGCGGGAGGGAGTTGCCTTTATAAAATCGTCACTCAAGGCATAAATGAATGGCTCATCTCCAATAATCGCCGCAACGTTTAAAAGAGGCGTTCCATTTCCATAAGGACCCTTTTGGCGTATATAAACAAAGTTTGCCATATTTGCTATTTTTTCGACCTGCTCAATAAAGGCAAGTTTACTGTCTCCCCCATTCCTAAGATTTTCAATCAACTCAAGACTCGGCCTGTCAAAGTGATCCTCGATTGTTCTTTTGTGATATCCGGTAACAATAATAATATCTTCAATTCCAACATCGACTAACTCCTCGACTATATATTGAATTATGGGTTTATCTACTATGGGAAGCATTTCCTTAGGCATTGCCTTGGTTTGAGGCAAAAATCGGGTTCCAAAACCTGCTGCCGGAATTACAGCCTTTCGAATCTTCTTCATAGAGCTTGTCAGCTAATTTTATCCTGTTACTCTTTACATGTCAACCAATATTTGATATTATATTGAGCATGGCAACGACTCCGATTACTTTTTTAAAAGAGGTCCAGGAGGAGCTTAAAAAGGTAGTTTGGCCGACAAGGGATGAGGTGGTAAGACTTACATTTGTCGTAATTTTGATCAGTCTTGTTGTTGGTCTTTTTCTTGGAGGAGTCGATTTTGTACTTGTAAAAATAATTGCCGTATTGATTAAGTAATATTTTGATATATTAAGATATGAATACACAAAGCACCCCGCCATTGGAGGGACAAGCAGAGACAAAAGATAGGCTCGAAATAAAAGAAAAGAAAATGTCTGCTCAAGATCTGGCAAAGTGGTATATAGTTCATACCTATTCCGGGCATGAGGACCGTGTGGTTAAGTCATTAAGACAAAGAGTTCAGAGCTTGGGATTTGAAGGAAGAATTTTCGATATCATCGTTCCAAAGAGAAACACGATTAAAGTCTCCGGAGGCAAAAAAGAATCTGTAAAAGAGAAGATATTTCCCGGATACATTTTGGTTAAGATGCTTTTGGATGATGAAAGCTGGCTTTTAGTTAGGACTACTCAAGGCGTAACATCTTTTATTGGAGCGGGAAACAAACCTACTCCGATTTCCGAAAAAGAGGTTGAAGCAATCCGGAAGTTTATGGAAACGGAAGAACCTCTTTACAAAACTGCTTTTGTTAAAGGAGAGGCAGTAAAAATAATTGACGGACCTTTTGCGGATTTCCTAGGAACAATAGATGAAATTGACGAGACGAAAGGAAGACTCAAGGTTTTAGTTTCAATTTTTGGAAGAGAGACGCCTGTTGAGTTGGACTTTTTGCAAGTGGCTAAGCTTTAGCGAACCATCCTGAGTCAAGTCGAAGGATATCAAAAGTGTAAAATGTTAACAGGTTACAAGTCTATGGTCTAAATTTGTAGTCAATATACTGAAAGGGAAGACATAAAAATGGCTAAGAAAATAAAAACAATAATAAAACTTAATATTCCCGGAGGAACTGCAACTCCTGCGCCTCCTGTTGGTCCTGCTTTAGGACAGCATGGACTTCCGATAATGGAGTTTGTTAAAGCGTTCAACGACAAAACAGCGGAGATGAAAGGAACAATCATTCCTGCAGTTATTACTGTTTACGAAGATAGAACTTTTTCTTTTATCACAAAAAAGCCGCCGGTTGCCGAGATGATCAAAAAAGCTTTGGGAAAAGAAAAAGGTTCTCAAAAGCCGGGAAAGGAATCGGCAGGAAAACTTTCTAAATCACAAGTTGAAGAGATAGCAAAAGCCAAGATGGACGATCTGAATACAATCGATGTTGAGCAAGCATCAAGAGTGGTTGCAGGAACTGCAAAATCAATGGGAGTGCAAGTAGAATAGTTATAAGTTTTGAGTTTATGGCATTACTAAGAACTAGTCTTAAATAATAAAACTTATGGGTAAAATAAGAATAAAAACTATTGGAGTACAAGATAAGGAAGAACAAGAAAAGAAAAAGGCTAAAGAAAAAAGAGAAATAAAAAAGACTGTTAAAGCCCCCGGCTTAAAAGGCGGAGAGCGAGTCGTGGCAGTTGGTCCGAGTCAAGAAGAGCTGGAAAAAATTGTTGAACAAGCTCAAGAGGAAAAGAAAACTTCAGAAGAAAAACCCTATTCCGCTAAAGCTTCTAAGAGTAAGAAGGAAAAATTTGCAAAAGCAAAAGTAAGATCTAAAAAATATCAAACAAGCGCACAAATATTTGATAAAACAAAAGCTTATTCTATTGCTGAGGCTTTGGAAGTTTTGGCAAAATTCCAAAAAGCAAAGTTTGACGAAACAGTTGAGCTTCATTTAAATACAGTAAGAACAGGAATCTTCGCAAGTCTCACTCTCCCCCACGGAACCGGTAAGGCAACAAAAGTCGTAATTGCCGACGATAAATTAATTGCAGAAATCGAAACGGGAAAATTAGATTTTGATATTTTGCTTGCTAAACCAGACATGATGCCAAAATTGGCAAAAGTTGCAAAAATTCTAGGCCCAAAAGGTCTTATGCCAAATCCAAAAAACGGAACTATCACTCAAAACCCACAGGACTTAATTAAAAAGTACGAAGCAGGACAAATCTCAATTAAAACTGAAGCAAAAGCACCTCTAATCCATTTGAGCGTAGGTAAATTTTCTTTTGGTGATAAAAAACTCGCCGACAATATAAGTACGATTCTAAAAGCTGTAAAGCAGGAAAATATCCAAAAAATCGCCCTCAAAAGCACAATGAGCCCGGCAATTAAAATTAAATTATAGACCCACAATTGCTGCTGTAGAGCCGATAGCTCTTAAGAGATAAGCTTTTTTATAGGGTTTCGCTTTTTTGCTGTATTCCCAAAAGCCAGAGGACTGCTTCTTTTTTATAGCGTCTGTCTCCTCGAGAGTTGATTCTTATTGCGGGAAGCTTTCCTCTCTTGCCCCAACGTTTAATCGTAAGAGGCGATACTCGTAAGATTTGGGCAACTTCTCTAACTGTTAGAAGGTCGGGAAGATTACTGATTGATAGAGTTTGATCTGCCATACGCTTGATACTATATTTTTAACAGTCTTTTTGATAGTTAACTATCTATAAAGTAACAAAGTATAGCACATTTGTCAATAGTTAAAATCAATAATCGGTTGTAGATTATTTCAACTCAACTGTTGCCCCTGCTACTGTAAGCTTCTCCTTTGCTTCTTCTGCCGTTTTCTTATTGACTTGAGTTATTACCTCTTTTGGCGCGGCATCAACTAAATCTTTTGCTTCTTTAAGTCCTAAAGTTGGGACTAATTCTCTCAACGCTTTAATAACTGAAATTTTATTTGCCCCCGAACTTGAAATTACAACATTAAAGACTGTTTGTTCTTCGGCTGGCTCCGCTTCAGTCGCGGCTTCGTTTCCTGCAGCACCAGTCGCATTTGATGCGATTGCCTGGGCGGAAACTCCGAATTTCTCCTCAAGAGCCTTTACAAAATCCGAAAGCTCCAAGACTGACATTGTCTCCACTGCCTTTATTAATTCATCTTTTGAAAATTTTTTGTCTGCCATCTAAATCACCTCCCCCTTATTAAAATTCTGAATTTAAAAATCAAACTCCTAAATAAATTCGAAGTGCTATCTTTAATCTTTTAAATTTTGTATTTTAGTCATTTGATATTATTTAGCATTTAGTGTTTAGGATTTAGGATTTTTCTGTTGTATAACAGAAAGCGTCATCACAAGTTTCTGAAGATTCCAAGAAAGTGCTCTATGCAAACCAAAAATTGGAGATTCTAATCCACGGACTACCTGGGCAAGCAGAACCTCACGAACCGGTAAGGAAGCTAATTTTAGCACTTGATCACCCGTAAGCATTTGGTTATCTATAATACCGAATTTAATTGAAGGAAGTCCCAAGGATTTTATAGTTCTTGCAATTTGCTTAAGAGGTGCAACTACTTCATTATAAACAAAAAGAGTGGCGGTTGGATTTTCCAGGAAAGAGGTATCCTCTGGACTATACCCTTTGAACTGCGAACTATTAAGCGCTAGTTTGAGTAGGGTATTTTTTGTAACAGTAAGTTCTGCATTTTCTCCTCTTAAACCTCTTTTAAGCTCCTCAAGCTGTTTATGAGATAATCCTTGATAATTTGTAAAAACAACACTTTTTGCCTTTGCCATTTTCTCGATTAGCTTGGCAACGATCTGCTCCTTTTTGGCCCTCGAAGCTCCGACAAGATGAGGCGAAATGGGCTTTTTGACTATATTATTACTCATATTATGATGTTTTGTATTAAAAAAGCACTCCTAAGAGTGCAACTATAATTCTGAATTCAGAATTATATTTTTTGAATTCTAAACTCTATTGCCATCGGCGGGTCTTTTAACTTCGCTCAATTTATACTGAGATTATCTGAGATTATCGAAGAACCTGCTGTCTTAGGATTTAAGATAGTCTATCAAAGAAATTCCTTCTAGTCAAGAACTAATAGAAAGATGATGTAAGTTTAGCTTAGTGGTGTTATGTTCTCTTCTTTTACCTTTTCAGCCAAAAACATTTTAACTAGTGACTGATATGGTACGTCTCTCTTGTTGGCAAGCGTTTTAAGCGAGGCAATTAGCCATTCTGGTAAGCGAATAGAAACAGTTCTGCTTGATGGTTTAAGGTTTGGAAAAGAAGGATTAACTACAGCTTTGTTGATATCAAAATAATCAAGCAGATTATGGTTTGCCCAAAACTCTCGTTCTTCATCTTCATTTTTAAAATCTGGTAACTTTTTTAGTTTACTCATTTTTTTCACCTCTCTTCTCTCGCTCTTCGTAGTTTATATATACTGCTCTACCACTTTTACTCATATCCCATGCTGCAATAACTCTTATTTTATTGTTTCTTACCGTAAAGTAAATCTCTAACTTCCTTCCAGTATTTGTTTTTCCTAGCACTCCAAAGCGTCTTTCGTTTTTCATTGAATGCTTTGGGTCTTTTAAGAAAATGATAGGCTTATTGAAAAACACTTCTTCACTTTCTTTTGGTTCAGTATTATGTTTTTCTCTGTTTTTTGTTTCATTTGCACTGTCCCACTCAAAACCTTCTATCTTGGATAAATCATTTAAGCCAAAATCATCGCCCATAAATATATAATATGTATATAACCATACAATACAAATGGCTGTTTGTCAAGCGTTAATAGGGCTTGAGAATCTAAAGTCTCATTGCGAGCGTAAACTTCCCACGACCTTACTACGGTCGGGGTTTTAATCTGTCCCAAGCAAAGTATAGAACTAATAAAATTCAACCTTCATAATTCTTCCTTCCAGCTCATCTATTAATTTATAGAACTTGTCGTTATTTGATTTTTTTAAAATCCCTACCCAGTACCTTACTTCTTTTGCTTTCCTTCTAAAATCGCTCATTACCGATGCGAGATCTTCTTTTTGCTTTATCCATCTTGTCTCTTCATATATTCTATAAAGCGAATTAATTGTTCTTGATATTTGATTTATGAGAACAAAATTAACATTAGTAATTGAAACTTCCTTCTTTAAATCTATTGCAAAAAGCAAAAGGCTTATTATTCTTATTTCTATGTAGTTGCTAGTTTCTATACTCATAATCTATAAACTTTCTAAGCTCTAGCCGTCTTAATTATTCTAAGTAAATCCCGAAACCCGTTTTAATCTTAGATCAATTTCTTAATTTTATTTCGCATCCACAATCCACCAGTCAAATGCAATGTCTTTATCGTATGCCTGATCAATCTCGACTGTAAATCCGCTTCCTATAGATTTATTGATAACTACAAGCACCTGATTACCGGTCTTTGTTGTAGGCGTAACCAGTATTTTTGATTTCTCTGTAACCGTAGTTGTCGAAATTGTCACACTGGTCTGCCCTGCGGGCAGAGTTCCTGAACCAAGTGACGCCGCATTTGAGGCGGTCGTATCTATGTTAACTTTTTTGGCTATAATTTCTCCTTCGGTTTTAATATTTCCTCTTGTATCAATCAAAACTTTTCCCGATAATATATTTATTCCCCCCAATTGGTTGTTCTGAAGATTAAGGTCTCCGACAGTATTTATGGATGATCCTCCACTCCCGTTATTAAGGCTTGAGTCCAAGCCATGGATTGACAGAAGACCTGCTGAGATATTTCCTGTTACTCCTAAATCCGCCGTAGTAGTTCTTCCAAGAACCATTAAGTCTGCGGAAATTGTTGCCGATGCAATATCCAGATTGGAAAGATTGTTTGCAAAGTCCGCCGAAGTCGAAGCACCTAAGACCGCAGGTCCACTATTAATTGATGCCAAGAATGCAGACTGCGTAGAACTGTTTATTATCTGACTTCTCAAATCTTCAATCTTTGATTCAACACTCCCTACTCTATTTTGTAAGTCTTTGAATAACTGGTTTCCTGCCAAATCAAACGATCCAGAAGACGTCGCTGTGTTTGATGACGGTAAAGCCGTCTGCGCTTGCCCCGCCAGAAGCGGGGGCACTCCCGAAAGTCCCAAACTCAAAGCTGCCGACTGCGTACTTTGTGGATACGAAAGGCTGCCACCTAATCCAAAGTAAACCTGCGGATCATACCATGTAGGATTTACATAAACCAATATTCTGGCAGAATCGGTTCCTGTAAAGGGCTCTACGGCTCTTGCCAGTGCAAAACCTTTATTTACAGCTTTTGCACCTGTCCCGGGAGTATTCGAATAGGAAATCATATCTCCTCCTTTTATTGGACCATTCTGGGAAGAAACTTTTACCCGGATCTGGCCGAGAAGTCCTACCAGTATATAAGAGGGGTCTTGGTCATTACCTGAATTTCCTACAAAACCGGGAGTATCTGTTACGGCTCCTAATATTTTTGTATTACTCCCGTCACACTTTACTACCTTGCCGTTTTGATTTAAACAAACAATATCTCCGTAATTAAATTGCTCCTGTGGATTTTCTTTTTGGAACCATTCGGCATAGTCTCCTCCTGCCGTGTCATAAGCAACTCCCCCTGCCCCATTGCCCCTTACCTTACCTACAATGAAGCTGTTTCCTGTGGCGAAGTTTATAAATCTGTCGGGAGATCCCGGATTACCCGTAGATGGGTCTGTTCCTAACCGTAATGACAGAGCTGTGTGACAAAGAGAGTTTGTGCATGCTCCTGTCCCTCCGGCGTTGGGAAAAGTATTCCAGATTTGAGCCGACGCGGTACTGTTGCTCGAATTCATTACATTAAGATTGAAGGTACTTGAGACAGAAGCTATTCCTGTTCCTATGTTGACACTCCCCGAATTGGTTATTACAAATCGTGTATTTCCCGAGGCAGAGGCTGTAAAGATATCAATTGTATTCGCTCCTATTTGGTTAACGATGGTTGAGGCAACTGACTGAAGAGTAATGCTACCATTGAGCCCTGAACCTAAAATGGCCTTTCCGTTAAGGTTGAATGCGTTTACTTGATTACCAAACAAATCCAGGTACGCTCCTCGCGTATTATCGTTAACCGCTCCGCCTCCGCTAAGACCAAGCCAATTACTATCTGAACCGGCAGATGTGTTCATAGTTATTCCGGAAGTCTGGTTAAAAAGGAGGTTGCCTGCGTTTGAGATTATGAATTTAGTAACTCCCGATGCAGAGGCTGTAAGTATATCCTGATTCTCAATCTGATCAAATATGGCTAGAGCCTTACCTGTTACACCAAAAGAAAGCGGACGTGTGACATGGAGTTCTGAGGCTGGAGACGTAGTTCCGATGCCGACGTTGCCGGCATTATTGACAGCCATGTAATCGTTTGTTCCTAGTGCAGTCGAATTTGATAACTTGAACTCAGCTCCATTATTCGCATCTGGACCGATGATCCAATCGTCCATTGAGTAATAGACGGTCATTCTTATATGATTAACTCTTGCACTTCCCGTACACGTGGGATTATGTGCACAAAGAATTGCGAACGTCACACCGAAACTGCTCGAGTTTACCTGAGTTGCTGTCAAACCAACGCAGCCCAGATTATTTGTTGGAGAACCGTAAGTCGCATAAGATTCAGTAGTTGACCAAAAACTACCTTGACTCTGGTCGCTACAAGTACTAGGACCACCCACAATGATAAAACTATTGTCCTGGTATTGGCTGGCAACGGTCTGATCTCTTTCGATCTCAACAACAAGCCCCCTGATGGTAGCGCCTGTAGGTATATTAAAATTAAAATTTGTGGCTCTCAGATCATCAGAAAAATCTACAAAATTTAGGGGGGATGCTGTCGTCCTTTTTGTATCGTTATTGTTAACACAGTCGAGTAGGCTGGAACAACCAGAGGTGCTCCAGGCGGAACCGCCACCGCCTACAATGTCTGTAGCGGTTCCAGGATTCTTTGGTCCGATTCCCGTGGAGACCGGAGAAGTAACGCTTTTAGGTTCAAATAGTATGGCCGGATTGACGTTTGAAGCTAATGAGAGAAGTTGCGATGGTGCTGTATCGCCAATGCCGACATTCCCTCCGAGTTCCGAGGCACCGCTTGTATAAGGCATAACAATAAAATTACCTGCAACCGTTGCCGTTGGTGTCCCGCTGTTAATATTTAAGACTGCAAACTTGGCAGAGGTTGATGCGCTTCCTCCTATTGCAAAATCAACTGTTGTATTTCCTGCATAGAGAAGTCCTGCTGCTTGGTTCCAGAAACTATCTGCAGCACAGTTATTGGCTGAGAGACAGATAGTTCCTGCTGCATCCGGGAAGGAAATAGTTCTAGCAGCTGTTGCTAAAGAAGTTAATGTGGTTAAGAAGTTTGTTGTTCCTGCAAGCTTTATATTACCGTTATTTAAGATTGTAAATTTAGTTGCTCCTGATTTGGAAGCTGTGAATAGATCTCCTACTCCGGTATTGTCAACCAACAGTCCTGCAAAGGAAGTTGCTCCTGAAGCTGAGGCTATAGAGAGAGTACCTCCGTTTGTAAGATTTGGTCTTACATCCAATGTTCCGAGAAGAGTTGAACTGTTTGCTCCCGTATTGATTCCAACTGTCCCACTGTTATTTATTACAAACTTTGTTATTCCCGATGAGGAGGCTGTAAAAAGATCCGCTGTTGAAACTCCTGTATTGTTTAGTATAAGAGTTGCATTGTTTCCTGCGTCTCCTGCAATATCCACAAGTCCTTTAGGATTTGTCTGTGTACCAATGCCTATTCTCCCAATACTGCTTTGGAACATTGTTTGGATATTTCCCGGAGTAAAGTTTATCCCTCCCGTAGTTCCCCCTCCTAAGGTAAGATTTGCATTAAGAAGAGACTGTATAGATCCTCCTCCTGAGAGTACAAGACCTGTTCCGGATCCTCCTGAGGCTGTAGTTGCTGAGACAGATGCCACAGGAGTTGTGGAACCATTTACATTTAAGACTGCAAACTTTGCAGAGGTAGATGCACTTCCTCCTACCAGAAGATCCAAGGTAGAGTTTATGGGATATAAGGCACCAAGAGATGAATTCCACCAGTTGGTAGTTGAGCCCATTGCAAATCCGCATGAGGAGGAGGCCTGAAGACAGAGTGTCCCAGCTGCATCAGGGAAGGTGATAGTTCGAGCCGCAGTTGCTGCAGAAGTTAAGGTGGTTAAGAAGCTTGTTGATCCGGCAAACTGGATATTCCCATTGTTTGCTATTGTGAATTTGGTAACTCCCGATGAGGAGGCTGTAAAAAGATCCGCTGTTGAAACTCCTGTATTGTTTAGTATAAGAGTTGCATTGTTTCCTGCGTCTCCTGCAATATCCACAAGTCCTTTAGGATTTGTCTGTGTACCAATGCCTATTCTCCCAATACTGCTTTGGAACATTGTTTGGATATTTCCCGGAGTAAAGTTTATCCCTCCCGTAGTTCCCCCTCCTAAGGTAAGATTTGCATTAAGAAGAGACTGTATAGATCCTCCTCCTGAGAGTACAAGACCTGTTCCGGATCCTCCTGAGGCTGTAGTTGCTGAGACAGATGCCACAGGAGTTGTGGAACCATTTACATTTAAGACTGCAAACTTTGCAGAGGTAGATGCACTTCCTCCTACCAGAAGATCTACTGTGGAGTTGCTAGGATAGATTGCTCCTAAGGCTTGTGTCCAGAAGTTTGATCCTAAAACACAGGTTCCCCATGTTGGTGTCCCTGCTCCTCCTGATAGAAGACACTGATTAGGATTACCGGCTAAGGAGATTGCCAGAGCAGAGCCTCCGGAATACACTATTCCCCCGGGAACAACAGACAGATTTGCGTTTGTTCCTCCATTTGCAAGACCGATTACGCTTGCATTCCATACCCCTGTTGTAATTGTGCCTACAGAAGTTAGAGAGGAGGTTGTAATGCTTGATCCCAAAGTTGTTGCAGTCAAAACTGAATTACCGCTTATTTGAATAGTGGGAGTTCCGCCGGAAACATTTATAAAGCCGAATTTCGCCGAAGCAGTAGTTATACCACCCACAAGAACATCATCGCCTATATTAAAGGGGGAAAGAGCATTAGCATTTTCCTGCCAACTAGCAGACGTTGCAGAACTGACAATTTTTATTTCTTTTGATGTTGAATTTGAAGACAAAACTATTCCTGCTCCAGATGTTAATGTCAAAGTGTCGGTATTACTGGATGCAGTGATAGTATTTGACCCGGTTACAACTATTGTTTTAAAAATATTTTGAGCAGTTCCCAAATCGCTGTTACTTATACTAAGACCCGAAATAGAAATCCCTGTCCCAGCTATTAAAGTTAATGCTCCAGTACTTCCTCCCAAAGAAATGACCCCTGTATTTGATACTGTCGGTTTACTTCCCGTACCCACCGATATTCCCGATCCTGCTGTTAAAGACAAAACTCCTGTGTTGGTGATTGTCGGCGTTTGACCAGGTCCGACAGCTATACCCGCACCTGCGATTGCACCATAAAGAACATTTGATGCGGTAAGTTTTCCTGTTCCGGCATTGACATCTTGATTTTCGGTTATAACTCCGCCGGATAAGGTAGCAATACCTGCAACTCTAATTGTGTCCAAAAATTGGGCAGAATCTGCGAATTTGCTCTTAACATTAACATCGAAAACTAGATTATTGGCTGTAGTTCCTGCTCCAAGGACAGCTTTTCCTCTTAGGATTTCGGAAATTTGCGGCACTTGAGGATTATTCTTGCCGATTCCAAGAATAGATAAAACTTTAGGAATACTCGCAATATTTAAAAGATTTGCCGACTTTAGAGTTGCTACTCCCACGCCGGAAACTGCGACAAAAAGCATTATAAGTACTGCAAAAATTGCAAGTTTTTTAAAAACTAAAATGCTCTTGATCAACTCTTCTGTCCAATATTGAGCGCCTTCTTGAATTTGATCAGGAGAAGTTTCTCTAAGTTCCTCTGTCTCTTGAGGGTAAGATAAAAGTTGCACTGGGCTAATTTGAGAATACGCAGTTGAGATTTGTGGTAAACCTATTCTCTGTTGTCTAAAATTATCTACTTGATCCCGCATGTACCTTCTCTGATTGCCTCTAGTTCTAAGCGGAACAAGAATTCCCTTGTCTTCCCAGCGGCGCAAGGTTTTTGTAGATACGGCCAGGATGTTTGCAGTCTCTTGGATGCTAAATAATCTCTTTGTAGGGTTTGTTTGATTATTATGGGGGGAAGTTTGCGGCAAATCTGTTCTTTTTTGCTGTCTAAAATTATCTACCTGATCCTGAGTATATCTTCTCTGGTTTCCTGGAGTTCTGTGCGGAACAAGAATTCCCTTGTCTTCCCAGCGGCGCAAGGTTTTTGTAGATACGGCCAGGATGTTTGCAGTCTCTTGGATGCTAAATAGTTTCATAGGGCAGTCCCCAATTTTGGGGAGGCAGGATTTCCAGGTTTTGGGTAAGTTTGAAGAGAACTTGTCTAAGTTTGTCCATGTTTACTAATATATATTAATACATATATGTGAAAAAATGTCAAGAGGTAGTATAATCTTATCATAAACTTATCAGATAACCATTCTTTATACTCCTTTTTTAGAAATCTACCTTTAGGATTTTTCACAATATTACCTATTGTCAAAATGATAAGGTTGTGATAAATTTATTTTGGAATGGTAAATTTGTCTTATAATCTTTCGTATACCCTAAAAGAAAGACTGCAAAAAATAGACTTGCTCAGAAGAGATATCCTCTTAACTCCTCTTTCCCAGAAAACTGAACTTCAGATGCGCTGGGACACTTTAATTAACAGAACTTATTACTCTTTATATCTTGCCGATAATCCACTAGGGAAACCAGAGACTATAAAAGCTTTAACATCCTATGTACCAGACGGAGGGCAGGACCGAAAGCTAACCTTAGAGCAAAAAGATGTAATTAACTACAAAAAAACCCTTGATTATATTTCTCAAAATTGGCTGTTCTCACAAAAAAATGTAACAATAAAAGATATATTGATTTTGTACGATATGTTTTGTAATGGCAGGCTGATTGTTACACCATCACAACTGCAGGAGATATTAAGCTACGTTCAGGCACATGAAGAACATCCTGTTGTTAAAGCGGGTGTTGTTAATCTAGGTATAATTAGACTTGCGCCTTTTACCAAGGGCAATGGAAGACTATCAAGGCTTTTGTCTTATCTCTTCTTTTATAAAACCGGCTATGATATAAGAGGACTAATTGAATTTGAAAAATCATGGTCCCTGGATAAACAAACTTATCTTGAAGCTTTAAGAATTAGTCTTGAAGCCGCAAGCATCACCATATGGCTTGAGTTTTTTGCTAATAGTCTTATCTCGCAACTTGAATCAATTCTTAAAAAGATTCAAAGCTCTTCGCCTGAAAATCTTGGCATCAATTCATCATTTTGGAATCTAACGGATAGACAAAAATCAATAATAAGTATGCTTGATCAGCCCGGCTTAACAATTACGAATAGAAAGGTTCAAAAACATTTTGGTGTCTCTCAAATAACAGCTTCAAGAGATCTATCTCATTTAGCAAGTTTAGGAATTCTTTTTACTCACGGCAAAGGAAGATCGGTGTACTATACAAAAGTGTAGTTTTAAGACGTAAGTTTATTCTACCCATGAATTCTAGTAAAATAAAAATAATCTCTATTTTCTTTTTAACTTTATTTTTTTTAGCCGGGTTTTTGAGGGTTTTTGCTCAAACAGATAATACTGCAACAGGCCTCGCACTACCGATTCTAATAAATGAAAAGAGCGTACAAGACGGAGACATTATTACGGCCACCTCCAACGGATATAAATTAAGCAGTGACGCATATAATCCTTCAATATACGGAGTAGTAACCACAAACCCTGCTATTTCCTTAAGAGAAAAAAACAGCAAGGCAACGCCTGTTATTTCGTTTGGAAAAGCACTTGTCAGAGTATCAACTGTAAATGGCCCAATCAAAAAAAACAACTCAATAACAAGCTCTAAAATCTTGGGAGTAGGTCAAAAAGCCGATACAAACGGATTTATTCTAGGAATTGCTCTTGAGGATTATTCTAACTCTAACAAAAGTGCAGTTAGTGAAATTTTAGTATCGATCGATCCTCATTATAACACAAGTTTTACTGGAGTCGGAACAAATCTTGTGGAAAATTTAAAGGCAGCTGCGGGCGCTCCTATTTTGTCTCCTTTAACAAGCCTTCGATACCTTCTTGCCGCAATAGTTGCGATAACATCTTTTGTTATCGGATTCATATTCTTTGGAAGAATAGCCAGAACCGGAGTTGAAGCACTAGGCAGAAATCCATTAGCGGCTCGCATAATACAACTTGGAATAATCATTAACGTAGCCTTAACCGCAGGAATCATTCTCATAGGAGTCGGTATAGCTTATTTAATTTTAATTTTGTAGAATTAATTATATGATCATAGATCCGCTGGTATTTTTTGATTTGGTCATCGCTCTTTTTGTTTTGGCCATAGCTTTGGCTGCAATGGCGCTGTCTTATTCGCAAATGTTAAAGAAATTTAATACCTATCAAAAAGAGGCAGATGAGTCGGAAAGTCAAGTTCATAAAAGAGAAGCCGATTTGCTGGAAGATGCAAGGATTAAGGCAGGAAAGATTGTAGAAGATGCGAATAAAAAAGCTGCCGAGATAATTGGAGAAAGCAACATTCTAAATCGAGATTCTAAAAAAACATTAGACGAAGCACTAGAAACGCTTTTAAAGCATCAAACTTCTTATTTTGAAAAAGTCTCTCAAGACTTTTTAGAAGCATACAAAAGAGAATTGGAAAGCTTAAAACAAAAGAATGTCGAAATAGTTAAAAACGTATCAAAAGATATGGAAGAGGATACGGTAGGAGAAGTGAATGATTTTGAGAAAGTTTTACAAAAAGAGACTTTCGAAGCGCAGAAAATCGTTGGAGGAAAAATAGAAGAAGAATATTCCTTGGCCCAAAAAGAGCTTGAGAAATATAAGAATGAAATGCTTTCAAAAGTTCAGGATCAGATTTATAAAATTCTTGAAAACGTTTCAAAGCTAACAATAGGAAAAAGTATTCCTCTCGCGGACCATGAAGAATTGATAATCGAAGCTCTGGAGAAAGCCAAAAAAGACGGTCTTGGGAATGAAAAATTATGAGTAGTACTTTGTTATATTATGATGTTTTAAGAGATATTAAGACAATAGAACAACTCGAGGAATTTTCTTCGGATATCGATAATATTCTTTCAAGTTTGTTTAAGGTAAAAAATAAAAACATTGAAGAAATTTTAAATAAGACGGTAGGACAAAAAACTTTAGGAATTGTAAAAAAACTTGTAGAAACAAATAAGATAGACGCTTCAGACTATAATTCTTTAGATAAGCTACTAAACGGCATTAAGCAGGATCTTAGAAAAATAAGAATTCTTAAAATGTTTCTGGCAATTGACCCTACGAGCGAAATTATCGACCATGTATTCGATTGGGTTAAAAAAAATTTAGGAGAAGGAATAGTTCTTGATATTGATAAGGACGAATCTATTTTGGGCGGTGCAATAATATCTTTTAATGGCACATATAAAGATTTTTCCCTAAAGCGGGCTCTTGAAGGAATTTTTCAAACTAAAAAGGATGAGATAATGAATTTTGCCAAATGAAAGATTTTACTACCTACCTAAATGAAACAGAAGAAATAGGATTTGTTGAACAAGTAGCAGACGTAATTTTATATGTAAGCGGTCTTCCAGGAGTAAAACCTGATGAAATTGTCATATTTGAGACCGGAGAATTTGGACAAGTTTTTTCGGTTCAGCCAAATTATGTAGAGATATTAGTTTTTTCTAAAAAAAACATAAAACAGGGCACTAGGGTAACCAGAACAAATGAAGTACTAAAAGTTCCTGTAGGATATGAGCTTTTAGGAAGAGTCATCGATCCGCTTGGAAAGTCTATAAGCAGCACAAAACCGCTAAAAACTCCTTCGCAGAAAAGACCAATAGATATACTCGCAGCAGGAATTGTTAAAAGAAGATCTATAACTAAGACATTTGAAACAGGAATTCTTCTAGTTGATCTTGCTATTCCGCTTGGACATGGACAGAGAGAATTGATAGTTGGAGATCGAAAGACCGGAAAAACGAATTTCCTGACCAAAACAATTCTGAATCAGACAAGAAGAGGCAATATTTGCATATATGCGGCGGTTGGAAAAAAAAAGCTCGACGTAAAAAAGATAGAAGAATTTTTTGCACAAAATGGTGTTTTAGATAAGATAGTAATAGTTGCTTCAGGCTCAGAGGACTCAACAGGCGTTATATATTTAACCCCCTACACTGCGATGACCATCAGCGAATACTTTAGAGATGAGGGAAAAGATGTCTTGCTCGTTTTGGATGATCTCTCGTCCCATGCGAAGTTTTATAGAGAGATATCCCTTTTGGGAAGGAGATTCCCGGGAAGAAATTCTTATCCAAGCGACATATTCTATACGCACGCAAAACTAATGGAAAGAGCAGGAAATTTTATTACAGATAAGGGAGAGGCTTCGATAACTTGCTTAACCGTTGCAGAAACTTCTCAGGGTGATCTTTCAGGCTACATAGAAACGAATCTGATGTCTATGACAGACGGGCATCTTTATTTTGACAAGGATCTTTTTTATCTTGGTAGAAGGCCTGCTATAAATCCTTTTCTTTCAGTTACGCGTGTAGGAAGACAGACTCAAACTAATTTAAGAAGAGAGGTAAACCGGGAGATAATGAGCTTTTTAAGCTTATATCAGAAGATGCAAAGTTTTATTCATTTTGGAGCAGAACTTAACGAAACCATAAAGGCGACCCTTGCAACAGGTGAGAATATTATACACTTCTTCAATCAAGCACCAACAGAAGTTGTGCCAATAAATTTACAAATAGTTGCATTTTCTATGCTATGGGCAAACTTATGGGAAATAAAAGACACAACTGCGATAAAAAAACAACTGCATCAAATGCTTGATGCTTATAACAATGATAAAAAAATTAAGGCAACAATTGACAAGCTTATGGAAAATGACTCTTTTAATAAGCTTCTTGGAGTACTCAAAGCTGAAGGACCACAGATATTAAAAGCGGTATCTCAAAAATATGGCAACTAAAAAAGAGGTAACGGAAGAATTCGATAATATTAGTACGCTTAAAGATGTTCTTGAAACGTATGAGGAGATAGCGGCAACACGCATGCAAAATACGAGAAGTTCTGTTCTCTCTGGCCGTCTTTTTATCGATGAACTAAATTATATCTTTCAGGAGGTAAAATCTTCTCATAGAGACGAGCTATCAGAACGGATGAAAATAAGACATATAAAAGATCCAAGTGAGCTAACGTTTATAGAGAGAAACGGAAAAACTTTATACGTACTGCTTTCTTCAAATTCAGGTCTGTATGGAGACATAATTAAAAAAACATCCGAATTATTCATAGATTTAGTCAGGAAAGAGAAGGCTGACGCGGCAATAATTGGTAAGATCGGCCTAGAACTGTTTAAAGAAGCGGGTCTTTCTACAACTTACACCTACTTCGATTTACCCGATAATAAGGCTGATAATGAAGCTTTAAAAAAAATTATTTCATACATACTTCGATATGAAAGGACTTTTATTGTTTACGGACGATTTGAGAATATAGTTTCTCAAAAACCAACTGTTACAAGTATATCCGGAGATCCACTTCCTAGGCAGGAAACGGTAAGCAATGTGAAGTATTTTTTTGAGCCGTCTTTGGATAAAATAATGAAATTTTTCGAAGCGGAAATTTTTTCATCATTATTTGAACAAACAGTATTTGAATCCCAGCTTGCAAAATTTGCATCACAGATGACATCGCTTGAACTGCGAGTAGAAAATATGAAAGACATTTTAATAGATGTTGCTTTGGAAAAAGAAAAGATTAGACATAGAATTATTAATAAAAAACAGCTTGAGACGTTCTCAAGTATGGCATTGTGGAGTCAAGATGAATAAAGATCGTGGAAAAGTAATTGGAGTACGAGGACAAATTGTCGAGGTTGAGTTTGCGGAAAATCCACCCAATCTTCACGATCTATTAATTCTTGAAGATGATAAAACAGTAAAAATGGAGGTTATGAGATCCTCAGGTTCTTCAACTTTCTATACCTTATGTTTTTCCCCAACTACAGGTATCTATAGAGGGGCAAAAATTATAAACACAAAAGAACCGATTACTGTGCCTGTGGGTGAAGGTGTTTTGGGAAGAGTTATGGATATCTTCGGAGGAGATTTGGATGGGTTAGGTGAGATAAAATATTCAGAAAGACGGCAAATTTATGGCAACTTTCCATCATACGAAGACATTTCAACTCACCAGGAAATACTTGAAACAGGAATAAAGGCAATAGATTTTTTTTCCCCTATTGTAAAGGGAGGAAAAATCGGCTTGTTTGGAGGAGCAGGTGTCGGTAAGACATTACTCTTGACCGAAATAATTCACAACGTAATTGTTCTTAAAAAAGGACAGGACAAGAGTGTTTCTGTATTTGCAGGCGTCGGAGAAAGAACCGTAGAAGGACATGAACTTTACCAAACGCTTGCCGAGCAAAAAGTTCTATCTTCTGTATCTTTAGTTTTTGGACCTATGGGGGAAAATCCTGCAATTCGTTTTTTAACTGCTTTTACAGCAACCACAGTTGCAGAGTATTTCCGACAAGTTTTAAAAAAAGATGTTTTATTTTTTATAGATAACGTTTTCCGTTTTGCTCAAGCAGGAAATGAGCTTGCAGTTTTAATGAATACTATTCCATCGGAGGATGGATATCAAGCAACGCTTGCATCTGAAATGGCATCTTTTCATGAACGACTGGTTTCTGCAAAAGGCAATTCTATAAGTACGATTGAAGCAATTTATGTACCCAATGATGATATTTTGGATCAGGGGGTCCAGGCGATATTTCCTTTTCTCGATTCAACAGTTATTTTATCAAGATCTGTCTATCAGGGAGGGTTTCTTCCGGCAATTGACCTTATATCTTCAACTTCTGCAAACTTAAGCCAGGAACTCGTCGGAGAGCTCCATAACGAGTCAACGCTACGCGCCCAAAATCTTTTGAAAGAAGCTATTGAACTTGAAAGAATTGTTTCTCTCGTTGGTGAGGCTGAATTATCTTATGATGATAAATTAAAATATAAAAGATCGTTGAAATTAAAAAATTATATGACTCAAGGTTTTTACGTTGCGCAAAATCAGACCGGCCGCCCAGGCGCGTATGTTCCTCGTCTTACTACTGTTTCCGATGTAAATGATATTATAAACGGCAAATATGATGAGGTATCGGAAGAAAAATTTATGTTTATAGGAAGTGCTAAGGAGCTTTCAAATGGACAACAAAAGGGAGGGCAATAACCCTTTAATTTTACTTAAAATTCAAACCAAGGAAGGAATCTCCTTTAACGACAAGGTAAGAGCAATTACATCCTTTAATGAAAAAGGTATTTTTGATGTACTTCCCCAGCACGAAAATTTTATTTCCGTTATTAAAGATAAAATTATAATTCATACAACTGACGGAAAGGACAAAGAAATGAAAATCGATAACGGGGTTTTAAAGGTTTTTGAGAACGAAGCCCATATCTTTCTAGGCCTGGCTAACATTCCCTAAGCATGTCTGTCATATTCTGCCTGATGTTCTTTTTTGATCTTTTCGATATTCGGAGTTTCAAAGTGCTCTTTTATAAAGGCCATCGTCTCTCTAGGATCTTGGGTGTTTACAAAAATTCCAGTTCCTACTTCAAATCCGCCTAATGATTTTTCCCGCGGAATTATCCGTAAATACCAATCGCTTCCCGAATAAATATAAACATTAAAAGAAAATTCATGTCCATGTCTTAAATCGAGTATCTGAATTAATCTTGAAACAATGGAAGAAAGATCTGAAATTTCTTCATTTGAAATATCTCCAAAAGTACGGCCTCCACTCCTAGGATAAATCCAAACTTCATCCGGCCATTGACTGGCAATAGGGCTTGAAATTGAAAAATGTGGAGTTTCTACTTTCTCAGTCTCTTCTCTTTGAGAAGATAATGAATCGGGCTTAAGTGGCGGGATTTCAAGCTTTACCCGTCTTGGCACAACCACAAGTTGAGTATGAGGATGAGGAAGACTTTCTCCTCCCCCCTCTCCTCTGTTATGAAAAATATATACCTGTCCTTTAGCTTTATGGATATTGTATCTTTGTCGATAAGTTTGAAAGATTAGCTCAACCTGATCTTCCGGCAATTCTTCAAAATTTTTATGATGGTCCGGGGAATGAATTATAATTTCATGAATAGGTGCAAAAGCAAATTTATTTGGAATTACTCTTATTTGCCAATTGCTATCTCCAGCCTTTCCTCCTACTCTATATAATTCCGGCTCATCCTTTTCTCTACCAATACAAAATGGGCATAATGTAGATGGTACTTTTGCAATATCGGGCCTTCTTGCTCTTCTTGGAGCAAAAACCGACCATTTTTTTGATACGGGATCTTGTAAAAACTTAAAATCGGCCATAATCCAATAACTAATGGCTACTAATTAGTATCTTATTATACACTGCCTCGTATCCGCCTACCATTCTTCCCACTGTAAAATTCTCCTCAACATGCTTTCTTGCCGACATTCTCATTTGCATATATTCTTCTTCACTCATGCTATAAATCCTATTTACTGCTTCAACCAGCCCCTCTTTGCCTACTTTTTTGATAATCCACTTATTGGTTTTATTTTCATTACCCGGCTCAATTATAAAACCAGTAATTCCATCTTTTATAATCTCCGAAACGCTTCCTCTGTTAAACGCTATAACAGGCGTTCCGCTACTCATCGCCTCTATCATTACCATACCAAAAGGCTCATCCCAGAGAATTGGGAAAAGAAGAACTCTTGCATTTCTTAAAAATTCATCTCGGTCAGATTCACCAAAAGATTTGTTTTCAATAACTCCTTTTTCAAGATATGGCAGGATATTTTTTTTATAGTAAGGCAGAATTCTGTATGCATCGTCTCCTACCATCTTTAAAGTCTTACCAGTTTTTTTTGCAACGTAAATAGCCTTAGCTACTCCCTTTTCCTTGATATATCTTCCTAAAAAAGCCATGTAGTCTCCGCCTTTTTTGTCAAAATTAAATTTGTTTATATCGACTCCGTGATAGACAACGCCAACACTGTGAACCATACCATTGAATTTATTAAGCTGGGACTCGCTTATAAAAATATAGCTATCCTGATCAAAATTTTTCAGCCGCCAATACTCCAGATGATCTTTCAAAGGTCTTGGGTCATGAATTGTATAAACAGTAGGCATATGAACAATTCGATTAATGTAATGAGCAACAAAATCAAGATATGAATGCATAATATCTAGTTTTTTTTCTTTAGCATGAAGATATGCCTTTACAGATAAATCTATTTCATATTCAGTTTTTGTTGCTGTGTGGGCATTCTTTAGCTTTGACAAGCGATCAAGCCCACGATATTTAGGGCTTGTGAAATCCCGACGAATTAAACTATCTTCTCCATGAACAAGATGTGCTTTTGTTTTTGTATCAGGTGAGGCATAAACGTAAACCTCATGGCCTTTATCAACTAGTCCATTAGCTAGATTAAGGAATAATTCCTTTGGAGCAAAAATTTTATTTTTATATTTAGTTCCCATATATACTGACGGAAGCATCATTCCAATCTTCATTTATTAATTACCTCCTGATATATTTTTTCATAGGAGCTGACCATTTTTTCTACGCTAAAATTGTTCTCAACGTGTCTGCGACAATCACTTGGATGAATAGTTGAAATCTTTTGCAGAGCTTTTTTTAATCCCTCTAATCCTTCTGAAGGAGAAACAACAAAGCCTGTTTTCCCATCAACTACCAACTCTGAAACGGCTCCTCTATCAAAGCCTATTACAGGAGTTCCACAGCTCATCGCCTCAGCCATCACTAGACCGAATGGTTCTTCCCAATTTATAGTCATCAAAAACGCTTTAGCTTTCTGCATTAGCCTTATAATTTCTGCTCTATCAAGCTTTTGCTCTTTAGAAACTGGCCCAAGCCATTCTATTTTATTGCTCAGATTAGGCTTAATCTCTTTTTCATAGAATTCTGGATTTTCAACATTACCTGAAATTACTAAATGCTCTCCTGTCGCCTGAGCAAGCTTAATTGCCCATTTCACTCCTTTTGCATCGACAAAATTATTGTTTTCGTCTTTTGCTGCTCCCAATCTGCCAATCCAGAGCAGATAATCATTTTTTTTACTTTCGAAAGAGAAAATCTGCGTATCTATTCCGTTGTATACAACATTTTGTATTTTGGCTTTCTTAAACATACTGCGGTGCGCGTTTGAAATAGAAACTAAATTGGCGTTTGGAAACAAACTTAACACTTCATCGTATTCAGGCGTTGCTTGCGCATGAAGAGTTGTTATCATGGGAGTTTTTATCCTTTCGCTTGCAAAAAGATTGATAAACTCAGGATAAGTATGATTGTGAATAACGTCAAAGTCCGACCATATCTCTTCAACTTTTTTACAAAGCCTAACAAGATAAGAAGTTTCAGCATAAAATCTATTTTCAAACCCCGAGAGCTCCGCAAAACCTTTGTCTATTATGGGGATTGTTGTTACGTTGTCAACAAAGCTATCCGCAGTTCCAATCAGATTTACTTCGTGGCCGTTTTTAACAAGACCTGAGGCAATCTCATAGATTATTCTGGATCTTGAGGCTGTAACATCAATCCCCACTCGTCTTTTAATTGTTGAGGCAAGTAAAATTTTCATTAGTATTTATGGCAAATGAGCCATAAAACTATCATACTATTATTTCAGGGGTTTACGCAAAATCTTATTTACGGAGATCCTCAGGCCATTACCATTCTGCCTTGCTCCCTTAACTCTTTCCATATATTCGGCGGTTGAATAAGTAAACTTAGCGTATATGTCTTCAAACTGTGTTGCTATTTTCTCCCATGTAAAGTTATCAATGATAGTTTTGTAAGCATTCTTTGCGATTTTCTTCCTAAGCTGATCATCTACAAGAAGCATATTAACTTTTTTTGCAATTTCCTTGCTATTGCTGGCACGGACAAAAAATCCATTCTCTCCATCTTTTATTACTGATACCATTCCGCCTTTTCGCGTTGCTACAACAGGCTTACCTGCAGCCATTGCTTCAAGAATTGTTAAGCCAAACGGCTCATCCCATACACTTGGAGAAACATATATATCTGCTCTATCATAAAAAGCATGGAAAAGAGCCGACTCGTCAGACTTAATATATCCCGTCAATATAACATTTTTTATTTTTTTCTCTTTAACTATTTCTTCAAGCCTCTTTTTATCTTCTCCACCACCAGCTATTAAGATTGTTGCGTTCTTAATTTGAGGAGCAGCATTTATTAAATACTGAACTCCTTTATTCTTGTTTAACCTTCCCGTAAAAAGAACAACCTTTTTATCTTTTAATCCATATTTTTTATCAATTTGTTGTATCTTCTGAATACTATTTTTATAGTTTGATATCTTTACACCCCCCATTATCACTTTAGTTTTATACTTTAAATTTTCTCCGAACATATTTAAATATTGGTTTCTTGTAAATTCGCTGACAGCAGTTATAAATCTTGCAACTCTATTCGCATCATTAATTAGACCTACAAATCTTTTATCTTGCGCAAGGTACTCAAGATCGCTTCCATGAGTGGTAATAATAAACTTAATTCCAAAAAGAACTTTCAAAGTACGAGCAATACCAGGAAGAAAAGACGTATGGAAGACGTGAATAATCTCAGGATTAAAATCAGTAACAGCATCAATACTTACTTTAAGATAGCTCGTGTATATGCTTCCTAGCTCCTGCCCGTTCATATCAAAGTACTTCTTGGCCTTTGGCCATTCAGGATGACTTACGAACACGCCGTTTTGAGGCGGATTAACAACATAGTGCTTAACGCCAGGCAGTTTTCTCTTGTCCGGCGCAACGATGGCTATCTGATGGTTTCTCTTTACCAATTCAGCTGTTAGCTCCCTTAGGAAAGATCCGCTACCGTTACCCCACAAAGGAAAAGGATAAAGATAAAGTATTTTCATAATAAGAGTAAATTATATCACTTTTAAACTAGGTTAGCTTTTCTTTTAATATAAGCGCTACAAATCGAATAAGAGCAAGCTGTCTCTTGATTCTCCATGGTTGACTGATAAGTCTAAATAGCCATTCCAAACCTGCTTTACGAATCCAAAACGGAGCTCTTTTTACCTTTCCGCTTAAAAAATCAAAAGCTCCACCAACTCCGATCGCAATTTTTACCGGCAGCTTATCCAAGTTCTCATATATCCAGATTTCTTGTTTTGGTGAACCGAAAGCAACGAAAAGTATGTCAATTTCTCTTTTTTGATCTTTAATGAGATGAACGGTTTTATCATCCGGACTGCCACTTGCTGTAAAAACTACCTTAAGAGTTGGGAATTTTTTTATTAAGCACTCGGCGGTTTGCTCTGCTATATTAGTTCCCGCACCTAAAAATCCTACTGTTATAGGCTTTTCTGCAACTGCTCTACAAAGACTTTTAATAAAGTCAGCACCTTGTGTTCTCTGTTTTAACTTTCTACCCATAACTTTTCCGGCTATCATCACCCCTATGCCATCAGGCAAAGCTAATTTTGCCGAGTTCAGCACTTTTTTGTACTTAACATCGTTTCTTGAAAGCATTAAGATTTCGGGATTTGGGGTAACAATAAAGTATTTTTGCCTACCTCTTTCTAGACCTTGTAGGATATACTCTAGGATTTCATCCTCTTTTGCATTTGTAAAGCCAATTCCTAAAATATTTTTTTTCTTAAACATATCCTATTTACTATAAGATTTTTAGGTTTAGTGTAGCTTATCGTAAAAGTACTTTTTCGGGTATTTAATATGCTCAAAATTACGCATAAACTATTGTGTCTGTGAACTCGGAAAATGACTATTTCTATTTGTTAGTATAATAAAAATACTATGATTCTATACTTTTATGAAAAAATTTAGTTTTTTTATCATTTCTAAAAATTAAAAAATGAATGAGAATTTCTTATAGGATTAAAATTTTCTCGTGGAAGATTTTTGAAAATTCATTTTTTAGCAATGCTTCTTTTATAGAGTTCTATATTCTCAAGAGCCACCCCCGTACCTCTTGCAACACAAAGAAGCGCGTCTTCTGCAACATGACATGGAACCCCTGTTAATTTAGTTACTAACTTGTCAAGATTTTTAAGAAGAGAGGTTCCTCCAGTCATTACTACTCCTTTATCTATTATGTCACTTGCAAGCTCTGGCGGTGTTTGCTCCATAACTCCTTTAACTGCCGCAATTATATCAAGAAGAACCGGCGCAATGGCTTCGCTTATCTGAGCTTCGGTCAACTCTATGGTTTTAGGCAATCCAGTTACGCTGTCCCTTCCTCTAATTTCCATCTTTTTCATTTCATTGACGGTTGAGTCTTCAATTAAAGCGTTGCCTATTACTATTTTTATTTCCTCTGCAGTTCTTTCTCCGATCAAAAGATTAAATTTCTTTTTTGTGTAGTTAGCAATAGCCTCATCTATCTTGTTTCCTCCAGCTCTTACAGAATTATGCACCACTACGCCGCCTAGAGAAATAACCGCACATTCCGTTGATCCTCCTCCAATATCTACAACCATATGTCCTGCGGCCTGAGCAATCGGAATCTTGGCTCCGATTGCCGCGGCTAGAGGTTCATCTATTAAATATGCAATCTTTGCTCCTGCTGCCATTGTTGCGTCCAGAACAGCCCTTCTTTCGACTTGCGTCACTCCGGAAGGGATACACACCATAACTTCTGGTTTGAAAAAACGAGATTTTCCCGCTGCTTTATCTATGAAATATGATAGCATAGCTTCAGTAATTGTGTAATCTGCGATTACACCGTCTCGCAAGGGTCTTTGGGCGATTATATTGCCTGGAGTCCTTCCCAACATCTCTTTTGCTTCTTTTCCTACAGCAACTACTCTATTTTCTTCTGCAGTTACAGCAACCACGGTCGGCTCATTAAGAACAATTCCTTCTCCGGCAAGATAAACCAAAGTGTTTGCCGTACCCAAATCGATTCCTATTCTTTTAGAAAGCATACATTAAAATCCTAAAATCAAAGCACCAAATCCTAAACAATATCTAATTTCAAAATACTAAAATTCAAAAGTTTTTTTATATTATATTTTTGTATTCGTTATTCATTTAGAATTTATAAATTAGCATTTAAAATTTAATTAACTATATCAAAATATTAACTTAATCTATCAAAAAACTTTTTGTCTTGTATTCTTGATTATATATTTGGTTTGTACATCTTGCAAGGGTTATTATTAGCCTGTATAATGCTTTTAATGAAAAAAGTGCTTATTGCAGTTTTTATTCTCGCGGTATTAATTTCAGCAACAGCTGTAATAACCTTGTATGGCAGGGGGTATAGATTTTCTTTCAATAATGGTAAAGCGGATCTAGCTGGAACCGGTCTTTTGGTTGCAACAAGTAACCCAGATGGTGCCCAAGTTTTTATTAATGACCATTTAACTACTGCAACAGACAATACAATAAATTTACAACCTGGAAACTATAAGGTTCGGATATTTAAAGAAGGCTATTTCTCTTGGGAAAAAAATCTTATAATAGAAAACGGGGTTGTAACTAAAGCCGAAGCTTTGCTGTTTCCCACCGCTCCAAAACTTGAGAGCATAACAAACATTGGTGTTAATAATCCTGTACTTGATCCATCCCGGACAAAAATCTCTTATACCGTAACCTCCCAGACCGTTAGAAAAAATGGAATTTATGTTCTGGATATGAGCTCAAGGCCCATACTTACTCTCCAAAACTCCTCAAGCCAAGTCGCAGACGATACAATTGCCCAATTTTCCAAAGCACATCTTGCTTGGGCTCCTGACGGCTCTTCTATACTTGCGAGTGTTTCCGGACAAACTTCGGTTTCGAGTTTTTTACTTACTGCAGATACTCTTAATCAATCGCCAAATGATATAACAGAAACTCTGTTAAGTGTTAATTCAAACTGGAATAAAATAAAAGAAGAAAAAGAAAAAGCAATTCTCGATGGTTTTCCTTCCAAAACCCAGAAATTGGTTATGGATAATTTTAATGTAATTTCGTGGTCGGCGGATGAAACAAAAGTCCTTTACAAAGCTTCGAGCTCGGCAACACTTCCGATAATAATAACACCAAGGCTCATCGGAAGTGATTCAGCTCCTGAGCAGAGAAAAATAGAAAAAGATTTTATCTATGTGTACGACGTAAAAGAAGACAGAAATTATATGATTCTGGACAAACAGGAGGGAGAGAATATCTTAACATGGTTTCCAGATTCAAAACACTTAATCTATGTTCATAATCAGAAAGTGGAGATTATGGAATATGACGGGGAAAATATTACAAATGTATATGCCGGACCATTTTTAGACAGTTACGTTTTCCCATGGCCTGACGGATCTAAAATCGTGATTTTAACTAATCTTGGGAATTCGGACACCTTTTCCAACCTTTATACGATAAGCCTCAAATAAGTGCATAAATCACAGACTATTAACTACTGTGGTCTGTAAACAGAGACTATAAGCAAGCGGATTTTACTTAGGTTTTGCAAAAACCAAGAGCCTTTTCCATGTAGTTCCGGGTGGCCAGCATGTTTGAAGTATCAACGTCTCTTGCCCGGTTTGACTATGAGCTATGAATGAAACATCTTGCGGATCAACAATCTCTGAATTTGTCACTGTGTAATTATGCCTTTGATTTTCAAAGAAAATTACAATATCATCTCCGGGCTTTAAATCTTTTAATAAGTAAAAAACTGCATTGTATCGACCTACATCCCAAAAATTATCTGTTGAATGAGCAAAAAGATATATATTGCCTCGCATTCCTGGAAAAACAGTCCCTTTAGCATGGGCAACGCCTTGCTGGAGAATCGGCAGAAATTCATTTGGATTGGAAGGATCAATGTTTGGAAAAACTTTTGTACTCGCACCAAGACGGGGTATCAAAATACTAAAATCTGTATCTTTTGGCATCAAAATCTGTTCTTTAGAACCTGCTAAAATAGTAGCAAACCCCCCACTTATTCCTTGAGAATTTTCTGCTTTTTGTTTTTTGAGAATTTCACCCAACGGAGAGGTTTGGGAACCCAACACAGTATATTTTATTCCTCTTGCCTGAACAATCTTAAAAGAAACTTCGTAATAAATAGCAGGCCCGAAAGTTGCTAGAACGCCAAAAATTGCAAAGATAAGCAGAAAATTCCCAATACTTCGAAGAATAAGATAGCGGATTATTTCTGTTTTTGTCATCTAATTACTTTTTCTTCGTTGTCAATTGCGTCCCTACCCAGACTCGAACTGGGAATCTCCCCGTTAGGACCGGGATGCTCTATCCAATTGAGCTATAGGGACAAATGCTTCAACAACAGCCTTATTGATTCCCTTTACTTTTTTTAAGACGTCTCCTCCCTTTAATACTCTTACTCTACACATTCCGTGTTCTAACTTTCCTTTTTTCTTGCCAACTAGAACATTTACTCCTATAAATTTCTCTTTCGGCATATTAACAACTTGCGACCAAAAAGACAAGCTTTTATTCTTATCCAAGTCTTCATACAAACGGATACTTATTCTTAATTGATCGTCTGTAATTCCAAACATTTCTCGCAGTCCTGTTACAAAAATTTTAATAAGCATTGGGTCTGTGTTTGACAATCCAAAATCTTTTTTGCTTCCCTCTGCCCAGTAAAGAGCTGATAAAAACAGTAACTTCTCCTTATTTGATAAGTTTCCAACTAATGTTTTGCCCTCCTCGAAAGCTTTTGTCTCTTTTAATAACTTTCTTTTTCTGCTCCCGCCTCTTTTGATTGACCACTCTGTCAAAAACTCTGGTGAAATTTTTACGTCTTTTATGTACCTAAAGACCGTCGTTTTCGAAACATTCAACGCCTTACTAATTTCAGGCAAGCTCTGTCCATGACCTCTCAAATCTTTGATTTTTTGAATTTTTGAGCTCGTTAGTCTTCTCTTTTTCACTTACTTTAGCTTATTATATGAAACTACAAATATCAACTAGAACGAACTAGCTTTATCCATTAAACTACGAGGGTTATAAACCAGCGATAATTGTATTTTAGCATAGAAAGATTTAAAATTAAAAATTAAGAATTTAAAATTTGAATTCCGGGGTGTAGTTCATCGGCAGAACGCTCGGTTCGGGATCGAGAGGCACTGGGTCCAATTCCCAGCACCCCGACTAGTACGTTGTTGGCGCTGTTTTATCAATGTTGCAAACGGTTCTTTGGCTTGATATGACAGCACTTTCTTCTCATCAACTGTAAGGTTCAAGAATATTTGTCGGCAAATAATATCTTTTACCCTTTCGTCTGCACTTTGGACTATCAGGGAGGCATTTTTTGATAAGTTCAAGAACTGTTCTATCGATAGTTGATCTAATTGAGGATCACGGATTAGCTTCTCGAGATTGTTGATTTGTCCTTCCAACTCAATCTCTTGTTCTTCAAGGCTTGAAACCTTATTAAGTGCTTCCTCTTTTGCTCGCCCCTCCGGCAGATGCGCTAAATTTAAACTCAGATCAGTAATTTCATGCTTCGTATGTTTTAGTAACCCCTGCTTATTGTGCAATTCTGCTCTGGTGACTTGTTGTTCTTCGTCGGTGATAGCCATAAGGTTTTCATAGTATTCTTTATATTCTTTTTCCGTAAAATTAAGTCCATCTTTTAGAAGATCGTAAATGAAATTAAAAATAACTTTAGCACGGATTGACTTTGGTTTACGAACACAATCTTTATTGTCGCAGCGATAGTAAAGGTATTTTTTACCTCTCTCGCTAGTTGAGGGGGCAACTACCATACTCTTATTGCAATGCGAACAGAGTACCATTAACCTTAATGGGTAAAACACCGCCTTATGTGACTTTGAGGGTTTAAATTTACGGTATGTAAGCTGTTGAACGACCCAATAGTCGTCTTCACTAACCGCGGGTACAAAATCGGGGTAAAGTTCACGTAGGTCAACCTTTTGATTTGCTTGTACTAAAACACCGTAATAAAAGGAGTCGTGGAATATTTCGGATAGAATACGTTTGTCCATATCCACTTTACGATTGCCTTCTTTTTTCATCATGCGATAATATTTTTGACCATTTAGATATTCTGTTATTGTTTCAATTGAGTCGCCTCGCTTTCTCATTTGCCACGCCTCACCGATAAGATCAAAATTGCTATACCCATTCTCTTTAATTTCATCATCAGGCTTATATACTCCATTCTCATTGAGATACCCGTGTTTTGGTGTCGGGGTTTTACCAGACTTACTAAATCTACTTCTTACTCCACGAGTAACATCTTGTGACAATTTATCTGAATACTGCTTTGAGAGTACAAATGCCATACCAAGAAGCATTTTCCCATTTGCATCTTTTGTAAAATAATGAGTAACAAATTTAAGGTCTTTTATGACTCCTTGATCGATCATATCAATGATCGTGCCAGCCTCTAGCATGTTACGGGCAAGTCGATCAGGATTCCACGCTAAAATGCCGTCAAACTTACTGCTACGAATGTCCTTAAGCATTTGATTGAATACTGGTCTATTATTTGGAAATTTTGCTGACTTGGATTCCTTAAGCGTGTCTATAATATGAAGCCCCTTATTATGAGCCAACTTCTGACATTCAGCTATTTGATCAGGGATAGATGTTGCTTGGCGTTCGGGGTCATCTGTAGACTTGCGGGCATACAAAACATATTTGAGCTTTGTAACATCAAGCTCTTGTTCATTTTCCATAACCGTATTTTAGCATTTTTAGGGAGTAAAGCATCCGGATAGGCATAGAGTATTTAGAATTAGTATTTTTGCGAAACGAACTGTACGCCACGTGTCGCACTTCAGACGACCTTCACGCTTCTGAGATAGAGGCATTTGATTAATTTGATCTTATTAATCCCACAAATTTTCCCCTAACTTCCAAGCTTTTAGGATAAACAATAGGATAGTCTTTATTTTTGGGTTCCAAGAAAATTTGTTCCCCGTTTTTACGGAATATTTTAAGGGTCGCGCCTTTTTCAGTAATCGCAACGATTACGTCTCCCGGTTGCGCCGATAGTTGGTGTTTGATTAAAACAATATCATTATCAAGAATTCCCATGTCCCTCATGCTGTCTCCTCTGATTCTTAACGCGTAGTGCGGATATCTCGTATCGATTGATATGTTATCGGGCACTGAAATTTCTTCTGAATTTTCCAGAGGTTCGATAGGTTCACCGGCAGCAATAATACCCAATAGGGGGACAGATTGTGATTGTGACAACGGCGAAATACCTCTCGCAATGCCGGACTTTTTCTTAAGATAACCTTTGCCTTCGAGCTCTTGAATGAAATATTGTGCGGTACTTATATTCTCTGTCTCTAAAAAATTAGCTACCTCCTGTAGCGAAGGAGCGTAACCATTCTTTGCTAAAGAACGTATAACAAAGTTTAATACTTCCTTCTGTTTTTTAGTAAGCGGCTTTCTACCTTGCATTTACAGTAATTTTATGATATTTTTATAGGGAAGTAAATAGGTATTTTAAAAATATGACAAAACAAAATCAACACGTTGTGCCTCGAGGAAACGACTGGGCTGTAAGAGGTGCTGGTAACCAACGAGTTACCTCTATTACGTCTACTCAAGCTGAAGCTATTCGAATAGCCCGGCAAATTGCGATTAATAACAAATCTGAAGTTGTAATTCATAATAGAGTAGGAAAAATCAGAGACAAAGACAGTTACGGTCCGGATCCTATGCCCCCAAGGGATAAGAGGCATTAATTATGTTATTTTCTGAACAGTTTGGAGTAAAAAAAGACACTGAAGATACTTGGTTTGACCCTATTTTAGACCACGATACTAAATTATTTATTGATCCATTCCTCATTTTTCAGTCTACTGAAAGTAATTTTGCGGAAGCACACAAAAAAACGATAGATTATTTTAATGAAGTTTTTACGTTGATAGCACAGTCGGGCGGCAACACAAATTCAACCCATTATAAAAAAGCCGTAAATATTCTCTTATTTCCAGAAGTCCGGGAGTTGTGTTTAGGATACGCCTCGAGCACAACCAAGGGTTCCGGATCAAGTTCGGGTTTTTCCGGAGTAATCGCTGACGCGATCTGGGCTTCGATCCAAGCCGGAATTAAAAAGATAGAGCATTTTGAAGAACTGAGCATATTTAATGAAGGAATTGGCGCGGACAGAATTAGCGATATGACGGCCAATTTACTCAAAGAGGACCTTATCGCCTACACACAGGTAATATGTAAGAAACACAATATTCAAACAGTAGAAAAACGAATAAGAAACTCTTCTTTTAGTTTTGCTTTGAAAATTTGGAATTCAGAAAAAGTAATGCTTCCAATCAATCCCGCTACCGGTGATGCGGTGATACTCGTTCCTTCAAGATACATTAGACCGCTCCCCACAATAAACCCCGAAGATTTTTGGGATTACATGTGCAGTCGGGAAAATGAGATCATACGAAACAACTTTAGCTACCTTGTAAAGGGGAAAATAAATAAAAAAGATATTGTTGAAATTGCCAGAGCCCACTTGGGTTCAGTTGAAAAGTACGTTAAATTTAGGGAAGAGAGAGGCTCTAATGCTTATGATTTGAAAAAAGATCCGGAGAACTTTTATCGCTGGTATTCCGTAGGAAAAGAAATTGTTTCAAATAATCCATTAGTCGCTCCGCGCCCTACCAACGCGGAAGAAGTTATTGCGGTAGTAGATAATATTGTTGGAAATTTCAAACATTTTATAGAACAACAAAAAGGATATGAACTACTTTGGGCCGAAGGTAGGGCTCGAAGTGAAGCCGCCGCACAACGTCTTTTTCTAGGTATCGCCTTACCTTACTGTAAAACTTATGATATCGACCCCTCAAAAGAGGAAAACCTAGGATCGGGACCGGTAGATTTTAAGTTTTCTCGTGGATTCTCAAAGAGAGTCATGCTCGAAGCTAAACTTGCTAGAAATACGAAATTCTGGGAAGGACTACACGCACAATTACCGCAATACCTATTAACAGAAAATATAAAAGACGGGATTTTTCTTGTTATCGCCTACAACGCTAAGGATATTCGGCGATACCAACAGCTTGCTTTAACAACAGATCGTGCAAACAAAGAACACGGCGTAAACATGAGGTGTATTTTGGTTGACGCAAGACCCAAGCCTTCGGCATCAAAATTATCAACTCCGTATGCTTTAATATGAAAATTAATACAATAACGAAGAGAGAAGAAAAAGACATGATTGAAGCAACAGCGGAACCTATTGAGATAGTTCAGCCCTCTATTAAAATCTCGCACAAAAGTTTATTTTTCAAAGCAGTTATTAAAAACGCTCCAAACTTACTTTCAGCAATTCCCGGTATTGGTAGTGTGACGGGCGCGTCTTTACAAACCATTATCGGCACGGCAACTGACTATTATGACTCGGTCACGAATGAAAGAAGGTTTCAGGAATTAGAATCGTTTGATAAAGAATTAGATGAAAGATTAAGTCATCTGGAAATTAAAGATGAGGCTATAGAATATTGGGAAGATACGATAGTTTTCAAAAGAGAAGACATAATGAGAAAACTTATTACGGAACCGGGGAAAGGGTTTGATGTGCTCTTGGCGGAATACGTGGCTTCTGCTCTGAGCGACTTATCAACCCCACCAGCCGCAAAAGACCTTATTTTATCGTCATTACTTTCGATAGATAGCGTCGACATTAAAGTCCTAATACAAATTGACGCACAATTTAAACATCTATTAGAGTCTGGGAATAGTCGCGGTGCTAGCTTTGCGGATATCGTAACAAAAATGAAACCTGCTCAGATAGATGAGGTTTTGATTAGTAGATCAATCCAAAGACTACAGTCTCAGGATTTAATTCACCCTCTAAATAATAATACTGCTGCTATTCAGGAGTTACCGGCTCAACAAGAGCTTCTGGAGGGAGTGAAGAGTCCTCAGTACTATTCGCAAGGTGGATTCGTAATATCTGCTTTTGGTAGAAAATTTCTCCGATTTCTCAAATTAAGCGACTAAATCTAGGTTGAGCGGTGCAATCTTCTGGTATAATCTCTTTATGAAAATAATATTAAGCCTATCAATCTTTATTGTTGCATTATCATTTGGTTATTATTTTATTATTTACCTTCCACAAAAAGATATACAGCAACAAGCCATACACCAACAGCAAGATCAAGCTCAGAATTTTACTAAACAAAAAGAATGTCTTGCATTGGGAGAGAAACAATACAATCAAGACAAAATTGATGATGCAGGAATCTGGACATTGGAAGCTCCTAGCTATCATTACAATAAAAAATTAAATACCTGTTTATATAGTGTTCAAAAAGGTGCAGGATTTGATAAAAGTTGGAAATGTGCCGGTTATTCAATAGATGTGATTGATCTTTTATCAAATTCTGTCTTATTAACTATTACTCAAAATGGGCCTACATGTCAGACTACGATGAATAGGGACGCGTTTGATAAACGATACAATCAATTATTTTCTGAATAAAATATGTCTTCCTATCAAAAACATCGTTAAAGCAAGGTAGAACTTGCATAATAAGCTCAGACGTTTTTTACCAAGCAAAGCTTGTATATCTTAATTCGTCTTTTTAATTCTTTGCCCGTAGGGAACAGGAAATTGACTAATACTTTCTTTAAGTTGTGCGACACCTGTCGCATATTTGTATCTGGTATAATCTAACCATGAAATTCAAAAAGATCCTTTTGCTCGGATATGAAAAGTCTGATCTTCCACAATCAGAGTGGAACCGGATTGATAAACTTACACAAACGAAAGCCCTACTTCCAAAAGATAGTCCAGACATTGCGAAACATCTTTCTACCTCAGATTGCTTATTGGTTAAGCTCGGAGCAACCGTGGATAAGAACATGATAGACAAGGCTACCAACCTAAAATATATTGGAATGCTTGGGACGGGATACGGAAGGATTGACACCTCTTATGCTACTAGCAAAGGCATTACAGTCTGTAATATTGCAGGGTACAGCACGGAAGGAGTTGCAGAGCTTGCCTTCGGACTTATCATTGAAAATATACGTGAGCTCGGAAGGGCAAAAACTCAGGCAAGTAATGCTGACTACTCAGAAGCTACCTTTAAAGGTTTTGAAATCAAAGGCAAAAACTTTGGAGTAATAGGCTTAGGTAGAATTGGCGGTCGGATTGCTGAAGTTGCGCTCAACGGATTTGGCGCAAATGTAAGTTACTGGTCAAAAACACGAAAAAAGAAGCAAGAGGATAAGGGAATAAAATACGAACCAATAGACGCATTACTCAAACAATGTGATTTTTTATCGCTTAATTTAGCATATACTCCTCAGACTGAACATTTTCTGAACAAAAAAAGGATTCAACAAATTAAGGCAGGAGCCATAGTTATTAACCTCGCCCCAATGGAACTCGTAGATATAAACGCTTTAGAAAAAAGACTCAAGAAGGGCAACATGACATTTATACTAGATCATTCAGACGAGCTTTCTGATAAGCAAGCCAAACAACTCGCCAAATATAAAAACTGCGTTATGTATCCGCCGGTTGGATATATAACTCGCGAAGCTACACAAGCAAAATTGTCAATGTTCGTAGATAATCTTGAAAACTATCTAAAGAATAAACCCACAAACAAGGTTAATTAATAATATGTGCGACACCTGTCGCATCTTATTCGTCCTTTCCTACGAAATCAACAGCCATTGAAGTCGGTTTAACACCTGTACGTATAGCCTGTACTCTTTGCAATTCATGTAAGGCATGATAGAACTGCCTTTCGCAGGTAGTTATATATCTTGAATATTTAGACTCAATAATAGTTATTTCTTCCTGCGCGATTTTTGCTTTATGTCCGACATTAGTCATTATGAGTTCTCTTTTTTCCTGCATTGGATCTCGATCATAGCCCTCAGGAGTAGGAATTAATGCCGGTGTTATCTTTTCTTCCCAAGTAGTTGGATTCAATATTTGAAGCATAAAATCTTTTTCGGCTTTTATTGCTCTTTGTCTGCGGATATATGCAATAGCCATCGTTTCTATAAGTAATTCTTCGGTAAGCGTTACAGGTAAGTAGTCGTCCAGAAACTGCCTTTGAATCTGATCGGCTTCAATGCTTTCATCGTCAGTTAGGACTTGCACTAGAATCCCGTGTCTAACGGCATTGTACTTCCGAATTCCTGTACTTGTAGTTTGCTGATTTGTTTCAGATTGTTGTGTATCCATAGTTAGTTCAATCTACCACACCTTATTATTAATTGAGCCGAAAATTGTCCCGTTTAGCTCGTCTTCATTCATCTCAATTCTGCCACCTTCACCGTCACTTATAGTTGTTTTGTTCAGTTTTGCTTCTGGACTATCCAACTTTACAGATTGCAAAACTTTTACTAGTGTAGGTATAGCTTGAGGGGATTTTTCTATCTGGGGAACTATTGGTGCGACAGGTGTCGCAGGTGACTTGGCGTTAATCGTGGAGCTTGAGGCTATTCCACGATTAGTATTCATACATAGTATTATACCAATTTGGAGACTTTTTTAATAGCTCTAGATTGAGTAAGTTACTATCAAATGTAGTATAATCCCAGTATTGTAGAAGTGATTCAGCCAGAGATTTATATAGTTCAATCGGCATCGCTTCCACTCGACAAAATAGATTTTCCTGCCATAGCGGATTTGGTTTTGCCAAGGAAGATCCAGCTTCACCATGACAATTCTCTCCGCTATGACTAGTAAAGAAGGGTTCCGATGTAGATCAGCGAGCCTAAGACGACTCCTAGTATTCCGTTAATAAGAATTACTTTTTCTCTGTGAATAATCCCGTAGTAAAACCAAATCGCCGATGTAAAAATATAGGCAAGCCAGGTTATAGAAGAAACTCCAGAAGCAGTTTTTTTAATGTAAATATCAAACAGCTGAGGAATAGTAATTAAAGGGCTTGCAGTTGCAACAACCATTATAACCGTATTCAAAACTTTATGAAATATTGATGTATGCTTTTTGTGAAGTGGGTGTTGATGAAGCATATATAGAATATAGCAGATACTTATTGAAAATAAAACAATTTTATGTCATTATTACAAGATGGGAAAATTGACAAAGAGAGAAAAAAAAGAGCTTAAGAAACTTGAATGGCAGCAAAAACTTAAAAAGGAGCAAAGGCGAACAACCTTTAAAAAATTTGCAGTTTGGATTGGGGTAGCGATCATTTTGATAGGGGTGGTTTATGGACTTTTCAATTTAGCAAACTCTCCTCAAACAAGCACTAATTCCTCTGAAAAACTTCCTTTGGTAACTCACGAGGATCCAGTCACAGGAAATCCCAATACGAAATTAACACTCGTGGAATATGCGGACTTCCAATGTCCGGCATGCGCTACCTATTATCCTCTTGTTAAACAACTTTTGATCGATTACAAAAATAGAATTTATTTTGTCTATAGATATTTTCCTTTAATTGCGGTTCATCAAAATGCAATGATTTCGGCAGAAGCCGCATTCGCTGCGGGTCTTCAGAATAAGTTCTGGGAAATGCACGACATGCTTTTTCAAACCCAAAACTCTTGGGCTAATTCTCAAAATGCCCGAGTAACTTTTATAGATTACGCTAAAAAATTGAATCTAAATATTGATAAATTTACAAAAGACATCGATTCCGGGGAAGCAAAAAATTTTATAACTGACACCTACAACAAAGGAATTGCAATCGGAGTCAATTCAACGCCAACCTTTTTTATCAACGGATCGAAAATACAAAATCCTCAAACTTACAATGACTTTAAAACATTAATTGAAAATGAAATTAATAAAAAATAACCTGTATGCCGAAAGGCAGGTTTTTTCTTTTCTAATTCTTTTTTTATCTTTTTTAGGGTTTTTGGATGCGACCTACCTTACCATTCTTCATTACAAAAATGCTTTTCCTCCATGCACGATAACTTCAGGCTGCGAAACTGTTTTGACAAGCAAATATGCAACAATTTACGGTATTCCAATATCTTTAATTGGCAGTTTATTTTATTTTTTATTGATCAGCCTTTCTATTCTGATTTTGACTGATTTTAAAAAGATTTTCCCAAAAGCTTTAATCATAATCGTCTTATCGGGTACCTTGATTTCTCTCATGCTAATTTATATTCAATTTTTTATACTTAGAACTCTTTGTCAATACTGTTTATTCTCGGAAGGAGTCAATTTTCTTTTACTCGGGGCTGCTCTTTTGTTTCTTAAGAAGAAGGAAAATTAAATAAACTCTTCTACCCTTTTGTAGGGATGGATATCAGATGCTGAAAACCATAATATTTTTTCAAGGTTTGCTTCTTCTACACTTGAGGAGATATGAACTAAATTCATTACCCCTCTCTTTTCATCGTTTGCATAAGCTGCTGAATCGGTTGAAAAGTCTCCTCTTATTGTACCTGCGGGTGAATGAACCGGCATTGTAGGACCTACCTGAGCAACCGCATTTTCAACGGCATGTTTTCCTTCAAGGAGAACGGCAACAATAGGACCTGATTTTACATAATCAAAAAGCCATTTATTAACCATTTTCCCAAGTGTCATCGGATCATCTGTCCCCAATTCTTTTTTGGCATTTTTGCCGTATTGTGTATATGTTTTCAAAGTTTTCTCTCCCCATCTTTTAAGCGTTTGCGGATTGTTACTTTGATAGTGTTTAATAAGAAGCTCATCTGATACTTCAACCATCTTCATGGCAACGATTTTCATTCCGACTCTTTCAAATCTTCGCAAAACTTCTCCAATTAAGCCTCTTTTTACGCCGTCTGGTTTAATTAAAACAACTGTCTGTTCCATAATTCGCTTACAATTTACATACTACTTACTACTGTTGTTATCAGTAGACGTTATATTGTGGAATAATTATAACTGTAGCAGCTTCTCAAATCTTTGTCCATCAGGAAAATTTCCAATTACCGCAAGATTTAAAGTTTTTTCAACGAGGTAGGTTCGCGCAGCATCTGTTACTTCATCTAGAGTTACTTGGTTTATTTTTTCCATATACTCGCTTGGCGTTTCAATTTTATCCTCTAAAATTTCCGCAAGACCGTAGAATCCTGCAACTGCCCTGCTATCTTCAATTTCTAAAACTAAGTGCCCTTTTATAAATTCTTTGGCTTTTTTTAATTCTTTATCGGCGATTGGAAATTTGGAATTGGCAATTCCGTGATACTGATTAAGAATCACGGTTATTGCCTCATCAACCCTTTTTGGATCAACTCCTGCAGTCGAAACTAAGGTTCCTGCATCTTGATAATGATCAGATGAGGTCCTTACATAATAAGCAAGTCCTCTTTTTTCCCTAACTTCGTGAAAGAGTCTTGAGCTCATACCACCTCCAAAGATTGAAGCAAGAACTGAAAGAGCATATTTATCCTTATGGTTTAGAGGAACAGTCCGCACCCCTATTGCAACATGAACTTGCTCTGTTTTTTTTCTTTTTACCATTACAGCTGGTTTAGATTGTTTTTCTAGCATTTTTTTATATCCTTTTATATCGAAAGATTTCATATCGGCAAAAAACTTACTTACAACCTGCACTGTTTTATCACTGTCAATTCCACCAGCTATTATTACCACCATATTACCTGCTGAGTAAAGACTGTCCATATACGAAGTGAGATCTTCTCTAGAAAGCTTTTTAATAATTTCTTTTCTTCCTCCTATATCCCATCCCATTGGAGAATCGCCGTACAAAAGTTTTTCATAGATGTCATGAATTTTTCGGACAGGCGTATCTTCATATAAATTTAGTTCTTCTATAATAACTCCTCTTTCTTTGTTAATCTCTTCAGTTTTAAATAAAGAGTTCTGAAGCATGTCAGACATAACATCAAGAGATAATTCAAGATGGTTTACCGAAGACTTAATATAATAACCGGTTGTTTCCTTTCCCGTAAATGCATTGAATTCTCCACCGATTCCATCTATTAAAGAAGATATTTTAAGAGCTGAAGGTCTTTTTTTAGTTCCTTTAAATGCCATGTGCTCTAAGAAGTGGGAAACACCGTTGTTTAGATTAGTTTCGTACCTGCTCCCTGCACCTACTAAGATCATCGAGGTTACGCTCTTGAAGGACGGCATTGGTATTGTTAAGACACGAAGTCCATTTGATAAAACTTTTCTTTGAAACTGCATAATAATAGAACAAAAAAGATCAGAAAATCGGCAGACCAGTCTGATAATAATACCACATCCGAATTTTCCGCTCAAGAGCCAAAAATTATTGACTTTTTAACATATTGTAGGGTATAAATTAGATAATGTCCGAAACATATATGTCGCAAATAGAAATAAGTACATCAAATGGAGAAAGTCATCCTTTAATCCAAGCTCCTGTTCTAGAAGATGTTAGATAAACAATGGGTCCAAAACAGGAGATGGTTCCTCTTGTAGATTATCTTAGGGATATTGCCGCAAAACCGAGAGGCTCTGCAACAGGAGGAAAAGAAGATTTAAATTCTCACGATGAAGAATTCATCATAAAAGATACCCAAGGAATTCATGTATCCTCTCTCTATGAGCTCCAAGATCTATTAAAATCTCAGGGATTAGATATACAAATTTTAGGAGTCTAGTCTATTGGCAACGCAAACCAAAAAGTAACAGCTGTTATTCAGGGCGTTGACAGAAGCAAACCTCAATCAGGATTTGAAAGACCAACTGTTGCAGAAGGTTCACATATGATTCTTGCTCCTTTTGCAATAGATAAAGCAGGAGCATTGCATTTATTCCGCACAATTCAAATGCGAACGGGAGAAGCTGTAATAGACACTCCAAGAGGATTTGCGGACACAAAATCCTTGGAAAGCGGCCAGCAAATGTATGATGTTGAAAATTCTGGAGAAAAAGTTACGGCAAATATGAAAAGAGTTGTGGGAGAAGAATCAGGCGATGCATTACAAATTAAGAGAATTGTTTATTTGGGTGCGCCAAGAGTAAATGGCGCTTTTGTAACTTCAAAAAGTGCGATATTTGGAGTAGAAGTTGATTACGACGCTTTTATAAAAGCTCCGAAGATGGTAAGTCCGGAAGAATTACAAAGAAGAAGAGAACAATTCGAGCACGAAGGAATTGTAGGAGACGTATTGGATATTACTCTTCCCCAGTATGCGAACTGTAAAAGAGATTCTCAAATTTCTAAAGATATGGCAGCAGATTTCGGAACAGATACAGTAGTAATAGACTTTTTAGTAGATAAATTAAAAGAAGAGAAAAAATTATCCGAGAAAAAGAGCAGAATGTTAAATGATATCGGAGATGCAAACAGGGTTTTTAAACAGGAAGATCCAATAGGCTATACAAAGCAAATGTTAAGACAATCCAAAGTAAAACATCCAGAAAAATATGATGAAAATAAAAGAAAAACTGAAGCATATTTAAGTAGACAATATAAGGAAAGCCTCAAAAAAACTCAGCAATAATTTTACATCTTCTCCGGGGAATCAATGCCCAAAAGGTAGAGGCCGTTTTTGAGAATCTGACCAATGGCTGATGTTAAAGAAAGCCTGAAATCCTCATCTTCGCTGCCAATTATTTTGTGCTTCTGATAAAAATTATTAAACTTTTGGCAAAGGTCAAAAAGATAATTGCACAAAAGATTTGGCGCAAAATTTTCCTCTGCTTCTTCAACGACTTCGGGGAAATGAATTAACAATCTAAGAAGCAATGTTTCTTCATCTTCAAGTTGATTGTTGATTGTTGATTGTTGATTGTTAGCGTTTTGCGCTTTTCGTAAAACGCTTTGTGTGCGAGCATATGTATATTGAATATATGGTCCGGAATTTCCTTCAAGTGAGATTGATTCTTCAAAAGAAAATGATATATCGGATGTTCTTGAAAACTTTAGCATCGAGTATTTAACGGCACCAACCGCAACCCTCTCAAGAGTTTTCTCATCCATATCTTTAAACTGTTCTTTGATTCTTTTTTTTGCTTCATCCAACAACCATTCGCCAGCTACTATATTTCCCGATCGCGAAGACATTTTTTCCTCTTTTAGCTTTACAAATCCGAATGAATTGTGAACTGTTTTAGAAGCCAGCTGCGGAAATATTTTTTTCATAACTTCCAGAACAACCCTAAAATAACCTTCTTGTTCATTAGCAGTTATTATTATCGACTGATCATAAGAAAAATCCTGAAACTTAATTTTTGCTAAAGCTAAATCTTTAGCTTCGTAAGTCGCGTAATCCTCGCTCGTTACAAAAACTCTTGTGTGACTTCCTCGAAAAACCACAGCTCCTTCATGTTTTTCAAATACTCCATCTTTGAGATACGATAAGACGATTTCCTTTCCCCTTTGCGCAACTTCGCTTTCAAAATAATATCTTTTGTATTCGGTCCCTAATCTCCTGTACGTTTCCTCAAAATGATCAAGGCTCCATTGCCTTCCTTTTTCCCATATTTCCCTTATTAATGAATCATTTTGACCACGATTCAATCGGGGTTGATATATTTTGATATTTAAATTTTTAATTTCTTTTTGATTTTTTTCATTTTCGTCAAACATTTTTGATCCCAAAGCATAACTTTCACCTAAAATTTTTATTTTTTGATCCAACGATTTTTTCTCTAAGTCGATCAGGTTTATTTTTTGCTGTTCTAATTTTTTAATAAACCCGAAGAGTGCTTTTGCAACATGCATTCCAACATCTCCTTGATAGTTGACTCTAAAAACTTGTCCACCTTCAAACTCCATTAGCCTTGCGTAAGATTCGCCAAGAGAAATGTTTCTTAAATGCCCTATGTGAAATTCTTTAAATGGGTTGGGATCTGCAAACTCAAGCATAATTTTTTTATTTTTGAGTCTTTCTACCTTTCCGTATTCATCTTTATGCTCTATTACTTCTTCCAAATTCTTAATAAGAGCTGTGTCTTTTAGCCAAAAGTTAATAAAACCGGGGGTAGCTACTTCTGTTTTTTTTAAAATATTTGAGAGTTCTGAAATTTTTTCTAATTCTTCTGCTATTTTATTTGCAAATTCCAGAGGATTTTTAAACCTATCTTTTGCTTTGGCAAAAATCTTAAAAGCAATGTTAGTTGAATAATCACCGTGAATTGATTCCTGATTTGGTTGAATTTCTGTTTCTTCTCTGTTTCCTGTAATACTTTTGGTTATCTCTTGAAGATAAAAATTGATCTGATCTTTTAATTTCATATTTCTATTATTATTGTAACATAGAAATTTATTACCCCGATTTGATCGGGGTTGACACAAGACAAGATAACTGATAGTTTTATATTAGATATGAAGATTCTTGTTGTAGACGATGATGAATCGCTGTCTTCGATTATTACAATTGCTCTTGAAAAAGAGGGTTTTTCTACTTTATCTTCAAAAACAGGCAAAGATGCATTAGATAAAGCCAAGTCAGACAACCCGGACCTTATACTTTTGGACCAAGTTCTTCCTGACATTTCAGGAAACGAAGTTTTAAAACAACTAAAATTGGACGGCCAAACAAAAAATATCCCCGTTATGATGATTACTAATTTCAGTCAGGAAGAGTTTGTAAACCAAGCCATAACTGAAGGCGCAATAGATTATGTTTTTAAATATAAAGTTGAGATACAGGATATCGTAAACAAAATCAAAAACGCTTTAAAGAAAAGTGATACTTCTACATCTCAGTAAAATGTACGTTAATAAAAATACCGACTGTAAACAGCTCATAACCGAGGTAATAAAAAAGGAAATGCTTCTTCTGAGCCATGAGATAATTTTAGCAAAAGCACAAATGACAAGCTGGAAACTTTAACAAAATAATTCTAGCTTTTATGAACCTAATAGAATTTTTATCCGTTTTAGCCACATTACTATTTGGAATTATATCTGTAGTTATTTCAATAAAAGATGACCAGTCAAATAAATCAGAAAGAAAAAAGGCAAGTATTCTACCTCAAGATGATGAAACACATAAACAAGTTCCTGTTGGCAGAAATATCGAAGATGATTTTATAAACATTACAGTTCATGAACTCCGCGCCCCTTTAACAAGCATAAAAGACTCTTCCGAGCTTTTATTAAATCATAAATATACGCTTGCGGATGATGAAAAAGAACAGTTCCTCAAAATGATTAACAGACAGTCTCATCTACTTTTAGATCAAGTAGGCTCTATTCTTGATATTGCAAAACTGCAATCGGGAACCTTTAGCTTAAATAAAAAACCCGATACTATAGATGAGCTAATTTATCAAAGAATTAAAATATTTACTCCCCAGGCGGAAAGAAAAAATATTATTTTAACTTGCAATGTTGATAACCACCTTCCAATAGTAGACATAGATAAAGTTCGAATGGGACAAGTATTGAATAATCTTATATCAAATAGTATCAAATTTACGCCAGAGGGTGGAAAAATCATTGTGTCTGCAGCAATTTTTTTAAACAACGGGGCACAAGAACTACGAGTTTCCGTAGCCGACACTGGCCATGGTATACCAAAAGAAGAACAAGGCAAGATCTTTACAAAATTTTACCAGGTAAAAAGCAAAGACGGCAAAGAGGAAAAGAGTGGAAGTGGATTGGGTTTATATATTACGAAAAAAATTATTGACGCGCATGGTGGATCAATAACCCTTGACTCAGGTCAAGGCAATGGAACAATTATAACCCTCACTCTTCCCATATATAAACCGGAACAGGTAGAAGCTATTCCGCATTCTGGAAATGTGGCCGAATTCAACCCCTTAGCAAATTAAGTTCATCCGACTTGAAAATTTTTAGCACTTTAGAGCTTTGTATGCCAGAAATTCGTTTTCTTAGTGATTCTATTGAGGCAAAATGAGCTTATAATCAGCTGTTGCTTCAATCCTAGATTAGCAGATGTAACCTATCGATTGCTAGAAATTACTTCGGAATTAAGTTTTATTTTAAAATCCATAACTTTCTCTTCAAAAAAAATGAGGCTAGTTTTAACATCATGAAAAGTCTCGAAATATTAAAAATAAGAAGAAAAACAGAAATTATTACGACAACCTTCATTCAATAAAACATTATTTTACTATTTGATAGAATATTTTAATTTTTACAACTTTTTTGAAACTAATTCTTGCAACTTTTAAAACCCCGCTTGTCTTTTATTTTTGACTTTTTAGACAAGCGATAAACTCTGGAAGAAACCATCTCTCTTCCCAGATCAACTATTAAATTTTTACTCTGACTGGAATTTTCACGAGCATTTGCCTTTTTATATACTACATTGTTTGAAGAGGATCGAATTAACCTATCAAACCATTACCTTAAAGCATCAACAATGTAATCATAAACATTGAAGCAAGCAGTTTCTTCTTGCCAATGGAAGATATCGACTGGCTAGCTCTTCGATATACATTAGACTACAACGAAGTTTACTACCTTACCTTTTACATGGATGATTTTTTGAATCTTCCTATTGTTGAGATACGTTTTAATCTTTTGATTTTCCTTAGCAATCTTCTCGATTAACTGCTGATTTTCCGATTCTTCTCGGGAAGCTCTTAGAGTATCTCTTATTTTCCCATTGATTTGTGCAATTATCGTTACCTCATCCTCAATCAGAAATTTAGGGTCATATTTTGGCCATTCAGTTTTATGGATAGGCGATTTTTCACCAAACTTAAGCCACAATTCTTCAGTTACATGAGGAGCGAAAGGACTCAGCAACAAAACAATTGTCTGAATCTCCTCTTTTGATACTGTTTCTTCTCCTGAGATAAAGTTATAGTACTCCATAAGACTTGCAATAGCAGTGTTATATCTTAAATTTTCAATATCCTCGGTGATTTTTTTAATAGTCTTATGCATTAACTTTAAACTCTCTTTTGATCTTTCATTCTTTAACTCTAATTTAACTTTGAAAGATAACGTCCAAACTCTTTTGACAAATTTGTACATTCCTTCAATTCCGGAATCGTAAAAATCTCCACCTTGTATAAATGGCCCCAAGAACATTAGATACATTCGTAAAGTATCGGCTCCAAATTTTTTTATATATTCATCTGGAATAACAACATTGCCCTTGCTCTTGCTCATTTTCGCTCCCTCTTTTATTAAAAGCCCGTGCGCGCGAAATTTTGAATATGGTTCCTCAAAAGAAATTAGTTCAAGATCTTTGAAAACCATCGTTATGAAGCGTGAATATAAAAGATGAAGAACCGAATGCTCTGCTCCTCCAATATACATATTTACAGGAAGCCATTTTTCTGTTCGGCTTTTGTCCCACGCCGAATTTTTTTCCTCAGTTGAGGTATATCTAAAAAAATACCAAGCGCTATCTAAAAAAGTGTCGGAAACATCTGTTTCCCGCCTTGCATCTGCCCCGCAATTGGGACATTTTGTCTTAACAAAACTCTCAACCGATGCAAGAGGAGATTTTTCAGTCCCGGTCGGCTTCCAATCTCTAACATCAGGCAATAAAACCGGAAGATCTTTTTCACTAACCGGCTGCCAAGAGCATTTTGGGCAATTGATCATGGGAATAGGCGACCCCCAATATCGTTGTCTTGAGATCAACCAATCCCGAAGATGATAGTGAACGGTTTTCTCGCCCATCTCTCGCTCGCTCAACCATTTTGTCATCTTATGAATCGCTTCTTCATTATTGAGGCCGTTAATAAAATCAGAGTTGATGTGTAATCCATCGCCTGCGTAGACGGTACCAAAATCAACACTGGCAGGCTCAAATTCAAGAGCAAAGGATGCTCCTTTTTTTATCTCCTTTAAGTCGTCGTCCGATCCCACGCCTGCTTTTTCAAGCTTTTCGGCGACTTTGCCTGATTCACTTATATCGACGTCGTACCTTCTTAGTGTGGGAGTCCAGTATTCCATAGGCCTACCCATATTTCGAAGCTCTTGTGCCAAATCAGAATGATCTTGATCATCTATATGAACTCGCAAAATATTTGGCATCTTGGGCTGTTCAATTACGTGTATTATGGGTAGTCCAAATTTTTTGGCAAATTCAAAATCACGATCATCGTGTGCAGGCACAGCCATGATCGCACCAGTTCCATAAGTTGCCAATACATAATCAGCTATGTACACTGGTACTTCTTTATTATTTACGGGGTTAATTGCTATTATCCCTTTCAAAACAACCCCAGTTTTGTCTTTTGATTGCCCTCTCTCGAAATCTGTTTTACTTTGAGTTGTTTTGATATATATTTCAACATCATCCCAATTTTCGATCTTCGGCTTAAGTTTCTGCACTAGTGTGTGCTCGGGCGATAAGACAATATACGTTGCCCCAAAAAGAGTATCTGATCTAGTAGTTATAACCTTAACTTTGAAATCGTTATCTTTTACCTGAAAGTCAATTTCTGTGTCCTCTGATCTTCCAATCCATAAGCGTTGTGCGATTTTGACTTTTTCGCTCCAATCAAGATTGTCAATATTATTTAAAAGCCTTTCTGCATAATCTGTGATTTTAAAAAACCACTGCTCAAGATCTTTTTTTACAACTTCCGTGCCGCAACGCTCACAACGCCCTGCAATAACCTGCTCATCTGCCAAAACTGTCTTATCCTGTGGGCAAAAATTTACGTTTGCCTTTTTTCTGTAAGCCAAACCCTTTTTAAAAAGCTGAATAAAAATCCACTGGGTCCATTTATAATACTTTGGATCGTAGGTTTCTAATTTTCTTGACCAATCAAAGCTATTTCCGATTGAATGAAGTTGACGATAAAAATTTTCCTGGCTTATTTTTGCCTGCTGTTTGGGATGCCGACCGACTTTTAAAGCGTGATTTTCAGAATGGATTCCAAAGCCGTCCAAGCCGATTGGCTCAAAAACATCATACCCCTGCATTCTTTTAAATCTTCCGTAGACATCAGAGCCCGTGAATGCGTACATGTTTCCGACATGCATTCCTTCAGCTGAGGGGTACGGAAACATCATAAGATTATAATAAGGTTTTTTGACTTTATCTAAGTCGGGCTGATAAGTTTTATTTTCTTCCCAGAATTTCTGCCACTTTTGCTCAATAGCCTGTGGATTATATTTTGGAACTACGCTTTTATCCTTCGTTTTAGCCATAACTGAAGTATAACATAAGTGAAGTTTACTCTTCTATATTAGCTAGGTAGCAATGTTCTTGCTTTTTGCTCGGAGATTCTATAGGATTGGATTATGAGAGTTCTCCTTCAGTCTCTACTTTTACTTCTATCCTTTGCTCTTGTGTTTTTATGGCAGGCAAGCCCTCTTTCTTCATATACTCTTCCAATAATAGGGTTTTTAATCATTGTATATGCAATAAGCTCTTTTTCCACAACAAAGAAGGGAAAACAGATTTCCTTGGACGGTCCATTGGGAATGTTTATTTTAAATACAGTTATCCTTTTGTTTGTCTTTTCTACAGGCGGGCTTTCCTCGGGATTCTTTTTTCTTTTATACTTCGTAGTTTTTGCTCTCGTTTTCGTTTTTGAACCATATACAATAATCGCATTTACAATTGGCATTGTTCTTGTTTTTATTCCAGATGCAATAAGAGACGACGTGGTTGGAAATTTTATTAGATTAGGATCAATAATATTAATCTCCCCACTGGCATTTTTCTTCGGCAGAGAATATAAGAAAAGCGGTGAACAGCAAGATGCAATTGAATCAATCGAAAAAGATGTAAAAGAAGTTATAAAAAAGGAAAAAGTTAATTTAAGTAAAAAAGATTTAGAAAAACTATCCGAAGTAGTAGAAAAAACCGAAAAATTTCGCAAAGAAAAATAACCGCTTTTATGAGAATAACCTCAAGCTATTTCAGGATTGTTCTTGCTTTAATATTGATAATTATTGCATTTATATTTTTAAGAAATCGAACAATAGCTCAAAGTGCATCAAATAGCTCGTACATCATGCAGGGCGGAGATATTGAGCAGAAAACATTCATTAATCCCAGCGACCCTTCTACTGAATCTTTTGATAAAAGCATTAATAAAGCTACGAACATATATTTTGGCGAAAATTATCAGGTAACTACTGGGTTTGAGGATATTGAAAACAGCCAGTCTTTTTCTTTCTCGATATCAAATAATTTGGTGGATTATGGTCCACTTACTCCAACAAATCCTGTTTCTAGAACAACCAATCTAATTATTTCGAAAGGATCCTCAAGAAGCTATTCTGTTTTTGCATTTGCAAATCGACAATTAAGCGATACTAATAGTCATTCAATTCCCGATACAACCTGTGATAATGGCACTTGCTCTGAAACTTCTCCGGCCATATGGTCTAGTAATTTATCTTTTGGCTTTGGCTATAGATGCGAAAATGCAGATGGCTCTGGCTGTACAGAGGATTTCTCAAGAACAGATTATTTTAAACAATTTGCAAATGATTCAAAATCCGAATCATATCAGCCAATAATTAATGGTTTTGATTCTAGAAAAGCCAAAATAGAATACAAAGTTAATATTTCAAATAATCAAGCTAAAACTAATTATTCAAATTCTATAACTTTTATTGCAGTTCCTAATCTATAATGAAACTCAAATCAACATTATTCCTAGTCAGTTCTGTTTTAATAATTATATTTATATCTGCATCGAAGATTACCAATGCTTCGGGTTACTCACTTAGCATTTATCCGACGATTATAAAGATCAAGACAAATCCACCAGCACTTGTGAAAACTGGAATTAGAATTAGGAATTTATCAGACTATCCTGTAGATTTAAGCTATGTTTTAAAACCATTTATGGCTGAGGACAATAATTCCGGTCAAGTTAAATATCTTTTATACCCAGATTATACTTCTAAGAATACTAACTTTTTGCAAAGAGTAAAAATTCTAGAAAATGGTCAAACAATATCAAAAACTATCCTTTCTCCCAAACAAGAAAAAAATCTTACACTTTCAATTGATATTCCACAAGAAGAACAACCAATAGATCATTATTTCTCGCTTGTTTTTCTTACGCAAAATCAAGATAATCCCGATTCGAATTACTCACAGATTGTTGAAGGAATAGGTACGAATGTTCTTGTCTCTATAAACCCGCAAGGATATAGAGCTTCTATTAAAGATTTTTCAACTTCACCTTTTGTTTGGGGAGGACCGGTTAAGTTTAATGTTAAAGTTGAGAATATTGGAGAGAATTTTATAAATACCGCTGGATATATTATTATTAATAATATTTTTGGACAAACCGTAGGAAAAATAGATCTCGTATCAAGAAACATTCTTGCTAACAACACAGCTAAACTGTCTAGCAAAGAAAGCAATGATATCATTTGGCCAGAAACGTTCTTATTAGGAAGCTACAGGGCAAAGCTATACGTTAATTATGGAACCTATACCATTCTTTCGAGGGAAATAAGATTTATAGCTATACCCAGCGAGCAAATTATCATATTGACAATAATCGGAATTTTGATTATATTTATCAGAAAGAGAAACAAGAAGTAAAAGCACTAGCTATCAGGTTACTAACGGTTACAACTCTCTTTTTCCCTCTTTAACAGTCTAAAATAAAAACTAAAAAACCTTATCACTTTGAAACAGTGTCTGCCAAAAAAAATCCCCTAGTAATTCATCTCGTGTTTATTAACTTCTATGCAGAATTATAAAAAACCCAATTAAAGAAGGGTTCTATCGAAATAGTTTTAAGAATAGCATCAAACTATAACAGATCTTAAATTGTAAGAAATGATATAAAATGATATAAATAGATATGGAATCAATTAATCTCAGAATACGAATATTAAAAGAACATTCTAGGAAAAAGTACATTTCATATTTTTTTCGTCTATTTCCACGTACCCAATCTAATACAATCAATATCTCAAATAATAACAAATTGTATCAACTTTACTTACTCTGGGTTATTGACAAAGCCTTCTCCTTTTGTTTATTCTGGTTATATAAGTAATTTTTCTCATATAATTGATATAATCTGTATAATTTTAAAGCTAATCATGGTATTTTCACAAAATCAGTGTCATAAATTAAAATGAACTTATTAAACCTATTTAAAGATCATCTAAGCTCGCAAAATAAACCATCTTCAAAATCCACGATTAAAAATTATTCCTCTGATTTAAGATTCTTTATTAAATGGGTTGAAAAAAAATACTCTTTAGATTTTGACCCTAAGTTGGTGAATACGGATATTATAGAAAATTTTAAAAGATCTAACACAGATCGAATTTCTGCATCCTCCCTAGATAGACATATGTCTTCAATTCGTAAATTTTTTCTTTTTTTGAAAGAACAAAACCGTATAGATGTATTTCCATTTGAGAAATCTACTCTCGAAGACAAAAATGAAGATCCTCGGTATCTAAATAAGTTTAAAAACTATTTATATTCTGGTGGTTCTTCCGGAATTACTATAAAAAATTATTTAATCGATATAAGGCAATTCTTAGACTGGACGCAAAGGGTTACAAATGTAAAAGATGAATGGACTATAAAAGATCAAAATATTTTCAATAAAATAAATCCTGAAATTATTGAAGAATATAGAAAAAGACTACTTTCGGAGGGTTTTTCTCCTCTAACGATTAATAGAAAGCTTTCTTCGATTAGAAATTTCGTGCGTTGGGGTATAAAGGAAAAAATTATAGAAAATTATGAAAATCTTAAAGATTTTAATAACAAACAAGCTATATCCCCGCCTAGAGGATTTTTTATATATCCTCTTAAAGAAAAAAATGCTCTCCACGCAGAAATTTTAAAAGAAGAAAGCAAAAATATAAGATATTCTATTTTTCCTCCCCTAAGACTCACTCAAAAATCTATTGGATTTGCAAATAGCTCTATTGATTTTTTGATTAAAAACCTAAGTTCAATTTTTAATCAATTTGAATATGTTTTATGGATAGCTAGGAAAAAACCAGTTTTTAAAGATGGTTTTCTAAAAATTCCAACAGTATCCAACCCTGTTTTAGGAATTCCAAATATAAAAAAATCATTTTATGCTCCTTTTGCAGTATCTACGAAATATTTTTCGCTGCCTAAAAAGATTACCTATCAAATTATACATAATAGACCAAAATGGTACTTAATGTATCGAAACAACCCAGTTGTCCGCTATATTCACTTTTCTCTTGTTATTGTCTTTATGTCTTTAATCGGCTTTGGGATCTACCAAAAATTCTTCCTCAACAGCAGTCTTAAAAAGGGAATCTTAGGCGAGTTTACGCTTGCTGCTCCAAGAGTTCTAACATTCAAAGATAAACTAACGGATTCTATTGGAAGACCGATAACAAATGAAACTCTTGTCAGATTTTCAATATATAACGATCAACAGGCATCTGGTTCTTCTTTGCTATGGCAAGAGGTAGATAATATAAAACCCAATGGGAATGGAGATTTTTCGACGACAATTGGGAATAAAATTAAAATTCCTCAAAACATTTTTCTTGATTACCCTTCTATTTGGCTTGGGATAACAATTGCTCAAACTGAAGAATTATATCCTCGAAAGCAAATTTCAAATGTATCTCTTGCTACCAATGCACAAAAACTAAGAGGTCTTGATCCAATCACAGCAGGAGGATATTCAAACGTTATTTTAGCCTTGGACTCATCCGGAAATCTTTCTATTGGGGGAGAAACTACTCATATATTTCAAACATTAGGCAGTCAATTTATTATATCTGGTAAAGTTTTAACTCTTACTACGGCTTTGGGAAGCAATACGAATATAGAGTTGAACCCGGATGGCTTGGGAAAAATAGATTTTCAAAAACCAATACATAATAGCTCAAACAATAACAACCTACAAACAGCAGTAGGGAGCGTTGAAGTAGATGATCTTTTTAGTATACTTGCTACTTCAAGTGGTCAATCAGCCTTTAGTATCAATCAGAACGATATAGGACCGTTAATTAGCGCATCATCAAGCGGAATTGCTAAATTCACGGTAGATAATCTTGGTAATACCACTATAGGCGGAGACTTTATTCTTTCGGGAATAAATCCAATTATTTCTACTACTTCACAGAACTCTAATCTTTCTTTAACAACAAGCGGAAAAGGAGTTTTCACAATGCAATCTGCTTCTTCTGGAGATATCCAGTTTTTTTCAGCTCTTAACACCTTATCTTCAGTCGGAGATTTAAAAATTTCTGGAAGTCTTAATTTAGGGAGTCCATCCGCAACTACAACGTTTGGTGGGATAAAATACACATGGCCAACCTCTAATCAGACGAATGGATATTTTCTACAAACAAATCGGTCTGACACTCTTTCTTGGGCATCCTTACCTAACATAACAAACTTGTGGAATCAAACTGGAGGAAACGTTGGGTTTGGAACTACTAATCCTTCTTTTAGACTCGACGTTGCGGATTCTCAAGCTGCAACTGCTGCTGCACAAATTTTCAATACGGACCCAGGAGTAAATGCAAGCGGACTTATCGTGAAACTTGGCAATATGTCTACAAGTACAGTAGCAAATTCGAATCACTTTATAAGTTTTGAAACTTCAGGGATAGGGATAGTTGGATCTATAAGAGGAAATAGTACGGGCGTCCAATATCAGACAAGTGGAATTGCAGATTTTGCAGAATATTTGCGAAAAGATGAAAAGACAAAAATAGAATATGGATCTCTCGTATGTATCGGCGGAGATGGCCTTGCCAATCTGTGTACTAATTATGATGAAAAAATAGCAGGCGTAGCTTCAGAACATCCAGCTTTTTTAGGCGGAGAAAATTTAGGTGAACAATCTATTCCTGTAGGTCTAGTCGGAGAAGTTTTAACGAAAGTCTCAAACATAAATGGAGAGATTAAGCCCGGGGATTTGCTAACCTCTTCTGATATTTCCGGTGTTGCTGCAAAAGCCACAAAATCAACAACTGTTGTAGGAAAGGCATTAGAATCCTTTGGCTCTTCAAGCTGCACAATATCTTCGTCGTCGCTAAATTTTGGATTAATTGATCAAAACAAAATCTGCGAAGGAAAAATACTTGTCCTTCTAAATATCTCCTACTACAATTTCAAACCTGATTTAGCATTAGGTATCGATAATTTACAAAATAATATTTTATCTACGGTTTTAAATATTGATAATTTTGCAATTGATAAATTAAATGCCGGGGCAATAAAGGCCCAAGAGATGACGACAAATGCATTAAATATAACATCTGATGCAGTTTTGATAAAAGGGCAAACTCTAAAAGAGTATCTTGCTCAATCGATTGATGAAATACTAAGCGCAGGTAATACAAAAATTATTTCTCCGATCGTTGCTGCAGATGAAATTCATACAAATGTTATAAGCCCTCTTGCTCAAGAAAATTTAACTGTTAAGCTTAGTCCGAATAAAAATTCTTCGTTTGTTATCCAAAATTCATCGGGAAGTGCCGTAGCAACTATAGATAGTAGCGGGAATGCAACTTTCAGCGGTAATCTGTCTTCAACTGATGCGTCGGTAAGCGGAACTCTGCGAGCTCGAAAAATAATCGCTGATGAGATCGTAGGTAATTTTAAAGAAGGGAGATCAACATCATCTTCCCTGTTGGCTACACTTCCTGCTTCTCAATATGTTGATATTTCTACTCTTTCTTCACAATTTGTTTATATAGATAATTTAAATGCAACAACCGCAAGTTTCGCACAAGGTCTTGTTGCGCTTGGTCCATCATCTGTGACAGACATATCTGTCGCAGGACAGTTGTCGATTGGCACAAATTTAATCCTTGCAGACAACTCGATAAATGTTCTGGGACACGATCTTGAAATTCAGCCGCTTAAACAAGGAGGGATATCCTTTTTAAGTGGTTTGATATATATCGATATAGACGGAAATTTAAAGGTGGGCGGAAATGCGGAATTTGCAAAAAATGTTACGATTTTGGGAAAACTTGCATCAAATATAATCGCCCCTATTCCAAATCAAGACCTAATTTTTGATCTAGCTAATGAATCGAGTAATTCTAATATTGTTGTCAAAAATTCAACAGGCTCATCGGTTCTATCTATAAATCAAGTTGGAGACTTAATATCATCCGGAAGTGGAACTTTTAACAAGCTGAACTTAGTAATTGCAAAGCCTGCTTTGGCAATTTCCCAAACTGAGGAGAGTGCAACTGGTTCTGCAGGAGTAGCAACAATTGCTGCATATCAAAAAGAGCTGACTATTGATAATGCTTTAGTTACCGAAAAATCACTGATTTATGTAACTCCCCGAGTAAATACAGATAACATCGTATTGTTTTTGCTTCGCCAAATTCCAGGCTTGTCTTTTACTATCGGAGTTAATACTCCGCTTAATAAAGACGTATCTTTTAATTGGTTTATTATCAATTAGTTTATGAAAACTGCTCTTGACATTACAAAATTGTACTGTTAGATTAAAAGAATATGGACAAATCAAAAACAGAAATTGTATCCTATTTGGAAAACGCATCTTTGTTTCTCTTAGGGCTCTTTCTTCTGATTTTTCCGTTTTTCCTTTTGACTTTAACAACAGACGCATTTGTTCTGCCCAAGCAAATATTATTAGGGATAGTGGTACTTATTATCTTATTTGTATTCGGAATAAAATCTTTAGCAAAAGGCCAAGTTGTATTAAGAAGAACCCCTTTCGATCTACCAATTATTCTATTTGCTATTTCGATTCTTTTATCCTCTATTTTTGCTGTTAATAGAGCCGATGCCCTTATTTCTTTTGTGCAATTTCTTCTCTCTGGTCTAGCCTTCTTTGCTATTGTAAATACAGCAAAAGATAAAAATTCTGCACTCCTTTTAGCTACGTCTCTTCTTACGGGAGCTTGTATTGTTTCTGTTTTATCCCTTTTATCGTTCTTTAAAATTTATATTCTTCCTTTTTCTTTTGCCAACTTCCAAACCTTCAATTCTTTTGGATCGCTTCTTGATCAATCATTGTATCTTTTATTTGTTCTTCCTCTCGCTGTTTATTTGGCTTGGCCACTTCTTTCAAAACAAAAATCCTCTGACCCAGCAGTAACAAGCTATACCAACCCTTCAGGGGATGAAAAAAAAGGAAATTCTGTTCCTTTTGCAATTGGCACTGTTATAATTATAGTAGGCCTTCTAATATCTTCTTTTCTTCTTTTCAAAACACCGTCCCAAAACGGCGGACTTTTGATGCTTCCTTTTGAGACCGGTTTTCAAACGGCTTTTGCATCAATATCACAAGACACAGGCCGAGTCTTTCAGGGATTTTTATTTGGCTCAGGCTATGGAACATACATAACAGATTTTACGAGATTTAAACCGCCGATCTTTAACCAAAACCAAGCTTTTTGGCCTTTAACTTTTTTTAGATCATCAAGCTTTATTCTGGAACTTTTAGCAACAACCGGTATTTTAGGTATATTACTATTTATATTTCTTCTGTATAGAATCTTTAGGGTTAAATCCGTTTTTTTTCTTTTTCTAATTCCGATTATAGCCAGCTTCCTAGTTCCCTTTTCTTTTTCGGTATTGGCCCTTTTCTTTATTCTTCTTGGTGTTCTTTCTTCCTTTGTAGGAACATCTGCAAAAGGAGAAACACGTGAATTTTATGACGTTGAAATTCAGCTTGTGGCCCTCCAAAAAGGCTTGATTGCTTTTGATCCATCTCCATCAAGACATAAAAAGTCGATCCTCCCTATAATAATAGGGGTTCTTATTTTAATTTTGATTGGCCTTATTGGCTATTTCGGCGGGAAATATGTAACCTCCGATTTATTGTTTCAGGAATCGCTTATTGCCGCCTCTGCAAATAATGGATCTCTAACTTATCAAAAACAAGCCAGTGCTATTCAAATATTTCCATACAGAGATGCATATTATAGAATATTCTCACAGACTAACCTAGCTCTTGCCAACTCTTTAGCGGCGCAGCAACCGACATCCTCATCGCCCAGCGCTCAAGCACAACAAACAATATTTACATTGATTCAGCAGTCAATAAATGCAGGACGAGCTGCAGTTACTTATGCTCCTCAAACAATGCTTAACTGGCAGAATCTTGCCTCTATTTATAGGAGTTTAATAGGTTTCGGGCAAAACGCAGATAACTTTTCTATTCTTGCAAATCAGCAGGCAATTACTCTTGATCCGAACAATCCTCAGGAATATATCAATCTAGGAGGAATATATTATCAGCTGGGGCAATGGGATAATGCAATAAGACAGTTTCAAATCGCAACAGCTCTTAAACCAGACCTTGCTAATGCTTATTACAATCTGGGTCATGCTTTGCAGCAAAAAGGAGATCTCGCTAGCGCGATGACTCAATATGAAACTGTAGGTAGGCTTGTTGCAGGCGATAAGCCCAATTTTGATAAAATCTCAAAAGAAATAGAATATCTGAAAAAAAGAATCACCGGTGCTCCTACGGCAACGGGTCCAAATCCAAGCTCTCAACAACCTCTTGGTATAAGCTCTCCGCAGTCTCAACTTCCACCGCAAAATCCACCAGTTAAAATTCCTGCACCACTAGAAGCAACTCAATCCTCGCGATAATCCCAGTAGAATCTAATTGAGCTTATCTATCTTGTTTTTTTCTAAAACAGTCCCTGCATAAAACAGGTCTGTCTCCGGAAGGTTTAAAAGGAACGGTATCTTTTTTACCGCACTCTGCACAGGTTATTTCGTACATCTGTCGCTGACCCCTATCTTCATCCATCCTTGATTTTTTAAGAGCTCTGCAATCAGGACACCTAACAGGTGCGTTTTCAAACCCCTTTTGTTTATAAAATTCTTGCTCGGATGCGGTCCAGACAAATTCCTTTCCACAATCCTTACAAACTAATGTTTGATCTTGAAATGCCATTTTATATAGCTTCTAGTTTGATAGCTCCTAGCGTTCGTTTAATTGAACTAAAGACTAATTGCTAATGACTAGTAGCTGATTCGTGGTTCACCTCCTCTCTGAAATTCCATTTTTCTTGGGATTCCCTTTTCTTCTTATCTGGAACCAGAGAAGACAGTCGAGGTTTTTCCCTATGTTTCTCCCTGATTATATATTGTCAAAAACAAAATAGCAAGTGGTGATTTTTTGAAAGAGTTTTAATGAAAATCCTTATGTGTTAAAATGTATTAAATTGAGGGCTGTTAGCACAGTGGTAATGCGCCGCATTCGCATTGCGGAAACGGGAGTTCGATTCTCCCACAGTCCACGAGGGCCCGTAGCGTAAAGGTTATCGCGTTGCTATGGCATAGCAAAGACTAGGGGTTCGATTCCCCTCGGGTCCACCAAACCAGAGATCAATAGCTGAGGGACTGAATTCCTTCGGGTTCACGAATATTAAGGAGAGATTGAAATGGCTAAATGAAATAAAGCACGTGCTGTTCTTGCGGATTCTTGTTCATTCATATTCATAAACACGCCGATTGAGAATATCAATTTACTGAAGATATGGCAGAGGATTTACAAGAGTTCCGTTTTTGATAACTTCAAAATGTACATGAGAACCTGTTGTTCTTCCTGTTAAACCAACCCATCCTATAACAGTCTTGCCCGCAGTTACTTTATCCCCTACCGAAACATTCGCTGCGCTCATGTGAGCATAGTGTGTTTCATATCCACTGCCGTCTGATATATAAACATTGTTCCCGTACCCCCCATCCCAAGTACCGGTAATAACTTTTGCAACCGTTCCGCTTTGAGCAGAAACAATAGGTGTCCCTACAGGAGATTCTATATCAAGCGCCATATGATACCATGAGGCAAACTGGCTAATTACGCCATGCACAGGCCATGTAAAACCGGCAGAAGATATGGATACAGGGCCTTGGGCGATAAATATTTGTTGTTTTATGAAAGGCTGTTCTGAAGGCTTTATTCCGTCTGGAACTATAAGAATCTGTCCTTCGACTAAAGAAAATGTTTCAGGATTTGCAAAATCATTAAAAGGAAAATCGACTATTTTCTGAGGATCTGTATCAAAAGTCTTCGCAATAGAATAAACTGTATCTCCTTTTGCTACTTTATAAGATATTCCGGTAACTGGTAAAATTTTTAGCTCATCTCCCACCGTGATATTATCATTCGTTAAATCATTTGCCCATTTAACGGTTTTTTCGGAAATTCCAAATTTATTTGCAATAGTAGAGATGGTATCTCCCCTTTCAACCGTATAATTTATTATTTTGTCCCGAGGCTTTTGAGAAATATCTGTTTTTAAAACATCTTCCCCTACGATTATTGATTGGGATTGAGACGGAAAATCCAAATTTGATGCGGCCTTGCTTGAAAGAACAGGATAAGTACTTGCCAAAAATGGTGCTAAAAGAACACCGACTCCTAAAACTACCATGACTGCAAAATGCAGAAAGGATCGATTGTATCGACCTCTCTTTATGGTAAAAAGTTTTACCAAAATATTCTTATTCTTCTCGAAATAGAAAGATAAGGACAGGACTTTTTTTTTGATATAAGAATAAAAGAAATTTAAAAAAAGAGAGAGTTCGGAAAAAAATTTAGAAAGGAGATTAGCAATTTGATATATTGGGTGTTTACGCATATTCAAATAAAAAGGCTACTAAATTGAGAGCGTTATGTCAAATTAAGATTTGCCAAGAGACTCTAAAAATGCTTCGTTGCTCTCAGTTTTGGACAATCGATCAACAAGCGCGCTTGTTCGTTCCTCAGCCGATAGCATATCGAGCATTCTTCGCATTGTAACAACCTTTTTAAGCTCGTTTTCAGAAAGCAATAATTCTTCTTGTCTTGTACCCGATTTTTCTACATCTATACTTGGAAAAATTCTTCGATCAGCTAGTTTTCTGTCTAAATGCAATTCCATATTTCCCGTGCCTTTGAATTCTTCGTAAATTAAATCGTCCATTCGCGATCCTGTTTCAACAAGCGCAGTTCCAATAATCGTTAGAGATCCGCCTTCCTGACAGCTTCTTGCCGCTCCAAAGAATTTTTTTGCAGGCCACAGCGCTGCAGGATCAAATCCTCCTGTTAAAGTCCGACCGGATGGAGCAACGGAAAGGTTGTATGCGCGGGCCAAGCGAGTTATAGAATCAAGAAGAATAATTACATCCACCCCCATTTCAACCAGCCTTTTCGCCCGATCCAAAGTTATTTCGGCGACTTTTGTCTGTTTTTCAGGCGGCTCATCAAAATTTGAGGCAACTACATCTCCTTTGACCGACTGACTTATATCTGTTACTTCCTCCGGTCGTTCTCCAATTAAAGCGGCCATTAAATGGGCTTTTGGAAAATTTTGAGAAATTCCCGCAGCAATCTCTTTAAGAATCGTAGTCTTCCCTGCTTTAGGAGGAGAAACAATCATTCCCCGCTGACCAAAGCCAATTGGCGCAACTAGATCGATTATTCTAGTAGATAAAGGAAGTTTTCCGGATGTAAGTATTATTTGTTTCTTTGGATAAATTGGAGTAAGGTCGTCAAAGTACGGTCGCTTCATTGAATCATCCGCAAGGGTATTATTTACTTTCTCAACTTTTAAAAGTCCGTAATATCTTTCGGTGTCTTTCGGAGGCCTACCGATTCCCTCAATTAAGTCTCCGGGTCTAAGCATAAATCTTCTTATTTGAGATTGAGAAATATAGACATCTCGACTTGAAGGAATAAATTTTGGCCGCAAAAATCCGTGTCCTTCATGTTGAATGTCTAAAATTCCTGAGACTTCTTGGGTTTGCGCAGATAAATCGTCCATTTCTCTTACCGGCTCTCTTACGACAGAATGCCGAACTATTGAGGTTGGTGCAATCGGATCTTTTATAGCCTCTTCCCCAACTTTTACTGCCTCTTCTTGTAATTTTACCTCACCATTTGACTGAGGCTCGCCTACAATTTCTTCAATCGATTTGCTTTTTGCCGGAGATTTTTTATATACCATATTTATAAAAAGAAATACAGGGTACTTATAATTAAACTAATTGGATAAAATTCGGTTCATCAAATCTGTGATTATAAAGTGCGGGATTCCCTGAAGATTTAAAACCAAGAGTATTACATCATATAATATGCTTCTTGTCAAGTACGCAAAAAAAAGGCATTGACATATCCTATATTATGTGTTATTATGCTCGTCATCAACATTTGATACTGTTTGATTATATTAACAACAGTATCATTTTTTATTATGAATAAAGTTTTTCTTTCAGTTTTTGCATTAGCAACTTTTGCTATTATGACATTTGCACAAGGTGCTTTGGCAGATACTGGCTGTCAACCAGTATATGGCGGTGGGCAAACATGCATTCAGATTGGAAATATACTTATTCATAAAACTGTTCAAAATCCACAAACAGGAGCTTTTGTAAATAATCTTAATATTAACGATCCAAAATTTGCGCCAGCTTCTTCGGTAACATTTAATATTACAGTTACTAACACTGGCAGTTCTACTATTAATAAAACAACTGTAAAGGATACTCTTCCGCAATTTATAAATTTTGTTTCAGGACCCGGAAATTTTGATTCCAATACAAAAGTTTTAACTTTTGATGCAGGAAATTTGACAGCCGGAGAATCAAGAACATTTACCATTGTGGTAAAAGTAACCGACGAGGGACAGCTTCCTTCGAATCAGGGCATTACTTGTGTCGTAAACCAAGCATTAGTAACTTCGGAAAACGGACAGCAAAGTTCTGATAATTCACAGTTTTGCATACAAAAACCTGTTATGGGAGAAACTAAGGGTGGGCTTAAAGTTTTTCCTGCCCCTGTCGTTACAACTACACCTCCAACAGGACCGGAAATGCTTCCACTGATTGGGCTTATTCCAACAGGAGTATTCGGATTTATATTGAGAAAAAAATCATATAAAAATCTTGAGGGAGGTGAAAAATAATGCGATCACAAGAAGGACAACCAAAAAATAAACTTTCCGGAATTAAGAAACTTACAATAGGAGGAGCAACAGCAATAGCGTTAGCAGGAGCAGGAGTGTTCGGTTATGAAATGAACCCACATGGTTCATCAGCAACAGGAGATCCTCAACCAACAGCAGCTGCATCAGCAACACCAACTCCAAGCGAGGCATCAGCAACACCAACTCCAGAATGGGCTAACCCTATCAAAATTGAATCAGCACAAGCTGCGGCTAATAGATTTGGGGCAGACGCTTATTCTAAAAACCCGGCAAACTGGGACATAAATGAATGGGGCGGAGCCCATCTTAAAGAAACAGAAAAAGCAGTTAAAGTTAATACTGCAGGAACTGTTGTAGAAGGATGGATTAAGTCTGAAATGATAGACGCAAACAGCGCCTTAACAATAGTCGTAGATCCTAGCGTTCCAATGGTTGAAGTAAATGGAGCAACATTCTGGGATTTTGGACCAGATAATACAAAAGCAGGTTTTGCTCAAGTTTTAGGACAAGTAAGAGCAAAAGAGAAAGTTGAACAACCTGGCGTAGCAGTTATTCCGATTTGTGCAGATCTTAAACCTGTTAATACGGTCGATGTACCTGTTAATAAAATTTTGTCTGCCGAACAAGCGGCTAATAGATTTGGAGCAGACGCTTATTCTAAAAACCCGGCAAACTGGGACATAAATGATTGGGGCGGAGCCCATCTTAAAGAAACAGGGGTTGCAAGCTTAGTTAATCTTAACGGAGCAACTGTTGAAACATTTATCAAAGTTCAAAGAGAGAACGGCAGAGATGCAGTTACTTTCGTAGTTCACTCGAATGTCGGACAAATGAGATCTGACGGAGCAACATTCTGGGATTTCGTAGATCCCAACAAAGGCTTTCAACAACTTCTGGGACAAGTAATTGCTAAAGAAAAAGTTGAACAACCGGATGTTACTGTATTACCAGCACATGATTGTGCTGTTAAATAATAATATAAAAACAGAATAACACACATTTCCGCATAAAGGAATGTGTGTTATTTAGTAAATAAAGCAAATTAATATGAAAAACAAATTTATAGAAAAATATAACAGGAAAGATTCGCTCTTAATAATCGCAGGCTGGCCTAAAAAAAGAGAGACTTACAGCCAAGGAGTCTGCGCTGTATCTTCTTTTACTAAAAACACTTTAATTGCTTTGCAAAAAGAAAATCCCGATAGAAAAATCGTAGTTCTTACGATGCAAATTGATAAAAAAGAAATTTACGAGGAGGACGCAATGCTTATTCTACGCTGTTTTAAAAGAGATCAACCTCTTTCCTACCTAGGCTTACTTAAGCATATTTTTCTTTTTAACAGAACAAAAGATTTGTTAATTGAGTTTGAATTTTCTTCATTCGGAAATACTTTTATGACCGGGCTTCTAGTACCTACTATTTTGGTTTTGTTTTTAATGAAAAAGGATATAAATTTAGTTATACATCAGGTTGTTTCCGATATTAAAGGCTTATCGGGACATATTGGAATTCCAGCAAATAATTTGAGAATATCTTTTTTTAATAATTTCCTTAAATTGTTTTATTTTTTCCTTGCACTTCCCTCCAGAAGAGTTATTGTGCTTGAGGAAGAATTTAAAATAAAGCTTTCAAGACTGGTAGGAAGTAATAAAATTGCCGTTATTCCTCACGGCGTAGATACAAATATTAAAAAAACGAATAAAGATATGCGAAAATCCTTAGGAATTAAAAAGGATGAATTTGTAATCTTGTATTTTGGCTACCTTACTTGGTACAAAGGTGTTGATTTCTTAATTAGTACATTAAAGTACATAAATAAGATAAACGGTAAAAAAATTAGGCTTGTTGTAGCTGGAGGTCCAAGTTTTACTCAAGAAGATAAGGTTCATTACCAACAGTTTCTTAAAAAGGTAGAGAAAGCAGTTAGAAGTTCAAAAAATGTTATTTTAACCGGATTTGTTAAAGAAAAAGATATTCCTCCTATTTTCAAAACAGCCGATTTATCTGTATTTCCCTACAGGACATTTATGTCTTCTTCTGGTCCTTTATCTTTAGCTTTATCCCACAATAAGCCTTTTATTCTCTCGGAAAGGCTTGGCTTATTCCTGGAATCAAATGACGTTAGACATGCCATGGAATATGCCGGAATTACTAAGGAAGATCTTTTATTCGACCTAAACTCAAAAAGCCTTGTTTCAGCAATTAAAAATGCGAGCGCAACAAAAACGCATCAAAAAATGATAAAATTTAGTAAAGCCTTGGGCCAGGAGAGAAGTTTTTCAAGAATTGCCGTACTTTACGATAAAATAATTTCTAAAGACCTTGAATACAAGCTTAATCCAGCACTCTCCTCAGCTTAACATTTTATTATGTTTAGGAAACATTTGCCTCTTATCACCTTGTTGTTGATTTTTATAGTCATTCTTTTAACTAATTTTTCTGTCTCTAACTTTCTAATAGGCTGGGACAATCTTTTACCTGAGCTCAATTTTTCTTTAAATATTAAACGTTCAATTTTTAGCGTTTGGCAGGAATACCAAGGCTTAGGTCTTTTGGCAGGAAACGGTCATGCAGCAGAACTTCCTAGACAAATTATATTGTTATTGTTCTCTTATGTTTTACCTTTAAATTGGATAAGACAAGCATATACTTTCTCCATGCTTCTAATCGGAGCTTTAGGTGTGTATTCTCTCATTAAGAAACTCTTATTTTCCGACAGGAATGATTTCTCTGCTCAAACTATTTTTTTATTGGGAGGTTTATATTATTTATTAAATCTTGCTACGATGCAGATATTCTATGTTCCCTTTGAACCGTTTATAACCCACTTTGCCTTTCTACCATGGCTTATTTTATCTGCCGTTATTTTTATAAAAAATCCAGTGGGAAAGAATATTGTTTTTTTTATAATTATTAACGTACTTGCACTTCCCCAAGCTCAGGTGCCAACTTTATTTATTGTTTACTTTTTTGTTCTCTTAATTGTTACTTCAATACTTAATATTGAAGCAAAAAAAAGACAATTTTTAAAAAATAGCTTAAAGCTATTAGCGTTAACTCTCATTATCAATTCTATCTGGCTTTTTCCTTTTATTTACTTTGTATTTACTAATTCAGGCGTAGCGGTTGGTGCCAAAATAAACCAGATGGCAACAGAAACTGTATTTTTGCAAAATAAAGAGTTCGGAACTATATCCGATGTAATGCTTCTTAAAGGATTTTGGTTTAACAATGTTGATCCTAACATACAGGGCAATTTTGCATACATGTTAAGTACATGGCGAAACTATATCTCAACTCCTCTGATAACAACAGTAGGCTATCTATTTTTTGGAATAATTACTTTAGGTTTTTTATCGGCACTAAAGACAAAAAAAGCCGTTTATATAGCCTTTTGTACGCTGTTTGTTTTATCATTTACAATGCTCGCAACTGATACTGCTCCTTTTTCATGGATTGACAGCTTATTTAGACAAATTCCTCTCTTTTCCCAGGTTTTTCGCTTTCCTTTTACTAAATTCGCGAATATAGCTTTGCTCACGTATGCCGTTTTCTTTGCTGTAGGGTTTGAAAAAATAAGGTCTTCTTCTTTTTTAAAAATGGAGAAATTAAGATCATATTTTCTACCTATTATCCTTGTTGCTTTATTAATAATATTCGTTTTCCCAATGTTTAAGGGAAATTTATTCTATGAAAAAGAAAAAATCAATATTCCTTCTGAGTACAATGAGGTTTTTGATTTCTTTAAATCCCAAAATCCAAATACGAGAATAGCTAATTTTCCGCAGTATACTTTTTGGGGATGGAACTTTTATAACTGGGGCTATGGAGGTTCGGGATTTTTATGGTACGGAATACAACAACCCATTCTTGACCGCGCATTTGATGTATGGTCAAGATCCAATGAAAACTATTATTGGGAACTTTCCAACGCTTTATATTCTGAAAATTTACAGGATTTTGAGAGCGTTTTAAACAAATATCAAATAAGTTGGCTCATTATTGATAAAAATGTTTTTAATCCCAGTTCTGCCAAGGCACTTTTTGTTCCGGAACTTAAATCTTTAATAAATCAGATTCCTTCAATTCAAAAAGCAAAATCCTTTGGAAATATTGAGGTTTATAAAGTTAATTTAAAAGATAACCCAAAAAATTTTGTTTTTACAGCAACCAGCCTTAATTCTGCCAATACTTACCAATGGGGAAATCTTGATCAGGCATACATTGATCTTGGAAATTATATTTCTTCACGAAATCCGGATTATTCTTATCCCTTCCGTTCACTTTTTTCCAATAAAAACAAAAACGATGAGGAATTTAATGTAAAAAATGAGGCTAGTTTCTTAACTTTGTCTAACGACTTGATAGCTGATGGTGAAATTACTTTAAATATTCCAAAGTTTGACAAGGCTGAGAATATAATTCCCGCAAGTATCGTTAGCGAAAGAAGAAAAGATAACACTTTAGCGCTTAGTATTTTAATACAAACTCCAGAAATATCAATTATAAAAGGATCAAATTCAAGAGTAATTTATTCTCAAAATATCAAAGAGCCTCTTGTTATTCTACCTCAAGATTATCCAAATCAAATTAACATAAACGTTAATGGTGTAGAAAATTTCCCAGTAAGCTATGCCCAAGGCTCAAAAAACATAGGATCCGGCTTTTTATCTTTAAAACAGGATAATCTAATAGTCATGAGCGATCCTAAATCCGGATATTTACAAACAAAAACCATTAAACCTATAGATATTGCTTCGCATTTCGGTAATGACAACAGAGTTATCACATTAAATATAGAAAAAAATTCCATAATTAAGGTACGGGTGCCTAAAATTAATGACAGCTACGAAAGCTTTGAAAAATCTTCCTCAAGAGATTTAATCAGCCAAATTAAAAATTGCGACAACTTTAACAAAGGTCCATTTTCTTCTTCCTTAAAAGGGAGGCTGCTTGAATTGAAATCGCAGAACGCCTCTCCCTGCATTTCTTTTTATATGCCTACCCTAAGCCATAATCAAGGATATGTTTTATTTATAAATAGCATAAATATACAAGGACGCAGTCTTCATACATGGCTTTTAAACGAAAATGAAAAGTTTTCTCTGATAGACACCTATTTAGGCAAAGAGGCAACGTCAACTTTTATTATTCCACCTCAGGAAAACTTTGGAAGAGCATATTCCTTACATTTTGATAACATATCAATAACAAATGAAAAAACCATTAACGACTTAGGTAATATTTCCTTATACCCAATCCCCTATAATTTTCTAACTTCAATTAGAATAAATAATTCAAAAACAATGGTTGTAAATAACCAGCTTTTAAAACAAAATATTTATGTAAACCATCCCAACGAAGCTTATTATGAAGTAAAAGGCATAACCGGAGTAAAAACTTTAATTCTTTCCCAGTCATATAATGAGGGCTGGCATGCATATGCCTCAAAAGGTGAAAATATATTTAATAAATTGTTTCCTTTTCTAGGAGCAGCGGAATTAAAGAATCACGTTCTTGTAAATAACTGGGAAAATGGGTGGATTTTGGAGCATCCAGCCGTCAGCAGCCAACCGTCAGTAGTAATCATTGTCTTCCTCCCCCAGTATCTTGAATATATCGGTTTCCTACTTTCTATAGGTATCTTGAGCTACATAGTCTTTAGATATATCCTCCGTTCAAAAAATTATTGAGTAGGCTGAGATACATCGGTAAGACTTTTCAAGTAGAATAACTCTACTGATTGGAGGTGAAACCGATGTCAAAACGCAAATACAATCACGGGTACAAATATCCAAGCTATTTCATAGAACCGGA
>Ga0209515_10000109_pt1 | contig 150424 bp, 157 predicted proteins | sample Subgroupgradi54m_FD_187454 | JGI IMG/M metagenome (GOLD analysis project Ga0209515, IMG submission 187454) | Subsurface groundwater microbial communities from S. Glens Falls, New York, USA - GMW60B uncontaminated upgradient, 5.4 m (SPAdes)... ... | reverse complement strand
GGAAGCGCCAGCGGCCCCCCATTCGTATGGCAGGGATCTGCGACTCCTTCAGGTAGCGGTACACCGTCCTGACATCGACCTTCAGGTACCTTGCCAGCTCGAATGCTGTCATGATCTCTTCTGCCATACGCGTATCTCCAGCGCTTACTCCCTAGCGCCGTCAACTGCAATGCAGGTGCTGCGATAGAGGCGTATGAGATCAACTGCAATATTCGGACTTATACCACAGGCTCTGCTCCAGATAGAACAGGTCCAGGGGTTTGGTGATGTAGTCGAACGCCCCCATCGCCATCGCCTGCCTGGCGATCTCCTCCTCGTTGACGGCCGTGATCATGATCACGGCCACCTCCTTGTCGATCTCGCGAAGTTGGCGTAGGACCTCGAGGTCGTCCATCTTCGGCATCCGGAGGGTGGCCATCGCTTCTTCCCTCGCAGCATCCGTCGAAAGCGGGTTGGCGCGATCACATCAGGTCCCCGAGCGGCCCGAGCGATAAATTCAGATCCTCCTCGGTGAGGCCGAAGTGGGCTCGAAGCTCCGCCATCTTCTCCTCCAGCCGGAGGAAGGTCACCCCCATTCGTTCAATCTCCTCAGGGGTGAGGGAGCCAGCATCAACCCTTCGGAGGGCCTGGCGCTCGAGAAGCTTTCTGAGGAGTTCGATGAGGGTGAGCACGAGCTTGGCCAGCCCCTGCTCAACCTTCTCAGGGTCGGCGTTGATCCGTCTCGGCAGCGCCTTGGTGAGCTGCTCCAGCTCCCCCTCAAACTCCGCCAGAGAGCTCTCAGGCGCCGAGAGTGTCTTTGGTTTCATCGTGGGCTCCGTTGACGAAGTGGTAGGGAGGCCAGGGGCCGGTGAGGAGAAAGCTGAGACGAGAAAACTCCTGCTGGGCCCTCGCCACGCCTTCACGGAAGGCGTCCACTCGATCCCGCTCCACCAGATAAGCCCCGGTGAGAAGCAGCCGCTCTGTGGGGAACCGCTGGAGCCGGCTTTCCCCAGCCAGGGAGTGGAAGAGCGACTGAACCTCCTGGATCAGCCGCTCACCTGTTGCCCGGAGCCCGGACCGATGCCGTTCCTCCTTGAGTCTCTGATAGAGGTATGCCGTTCCAGGGCCTCCATGCCAGCTCTTCTTATCTGCCGACTCCTCGGCGTCACCAGGCGGTTCCCAGAGTACCCTGAGCCCCAGTTCCACCTTCCCTGTCACCCGCTCAAGCGCCGAGCGGAATGTCTGAGCCCGTTTGTCGAGGAGCGCGATCACAGCATCCTCAGTTCTGAAGAGCGTGTTGAAGCGGGCGGGAAGGACAGGGCGGGAGCTCATCAGTTCTTCCAGCACCGTCTCGTGGAGGGTCAGGTGGTCTTCGTCGACGGGCCATAGGGTGAGCGGCGACCGGCTGACCACAGCGGCTAGGTCTCTCTGCGGAACAAGAAAGACGGGACGCCTTCCGAGTCCAACGATCTGCCGTAACAGCGGCGGGGGAAAGGTGACGATCCCGTACAGGTAGATCCCCTCCATGGCTTACTCCCCCTCGCGCTGAAACCCCAATGTCCTGGCAGTCTCCACGGAGGAGAGGAGGAGCCGGAGACCCACGTAGATCAGGTCCACATCGGCCACGGAAAGGGTGACATCCCCTGCGATCACGACACCCTTGTTGAGGAGGCGGTCCAGCGTTTCGAGGAGCGTGACCTGCCGTTCCAGGCTGGAAGCAGGCCGGCCGTTATCCTTCATCGTCAAGCCTCGGGACAAAGTGGTATGGTGGCCAGGGGCCCGAGACAACGAGCCTGAAGGCTTCTTCGGCATGGCTCTGATTCCACTGCTCCACCCCGGAGAGGAAGGGCTCCACGCGCTCCCGCCTCACGAGACAGGCGAGATTGAGCACGATCCTCTCCCCCCCTCTGGCCTCGGGGAGGATGGAAGGATACTCCGCCAACTCCACCACTTTCCCCCGGAGGGCCTCCAGCGCCTCACGGGCAAGCGCATCTTCACGCTCCTGGGATTTCGTCGTGGCGCTCTCCTCGATTTTTCTCTTGAGGAAGAATGCCCGCCCGGGCGGTTTAGTGCTTGCCTCGCGGGCCAAGGCAAGGAGCGCCGCATCGTTCTTGAGCACGGCGGCTCGAAGGGTTGTCCGGTCCGCGAACCCCTTCACGCCCCACTCGACCTTATCTCTCAGGAACTCCAGGGCCTCTTGGATGCGCCAAGTATTCCTCCGGATGACTGCCCGGATCTTCTCCTGGTCGAGGAAGATGGTGCCGAACTTCAGCGGGAGGAGGGGGCCCTTAGCCAGAGCTGCCTCTATGATGGCCTCGTGGAGGCGCACTTTCTCCTCCAGCCAGGAGGGGTCCTCCAGGTTGCGGCGGAGAGCCTCCTCCCCGAACTCGGTCAGGGGGACCGGGCTGGACAGTGCCACGATCCCGTTCTCGGCGATGAGGCTCAAAGGAGAGTGCCCGTCGATTCCCATCATTGGCGGCAGGTCTCCGTGGGGGGAAAAAGCATAGAGGTACCAGCCAACCTCGGAAGGCATCAGCGCTCCTCTGCGTCCCACAGTGGGAGCCGATCGATGAGAAACTCCACCTGGATTCCCTCTGGCAGGAGCCGATCCACTTCGTGCATCATCCCCAGGAAGAGGAGAGCCACTTCACCCTCCTCCAGGGTCTCGGCAATCCGCTGGGCGATGAAGGTGTCCCGCGCCTTCAGGATCTCCGCGCTCTCAGCAGCGTAGCTCCGCTTGGCCTCTTCCCGCTCGGCGTCTGCCTGGGCCTCGGCGATCTGCTTGACGTGGGCGTACTCTCGAAGCAAGAGCTCTGGTGACTCGGTCCCAATCAGCTTCGCCCCCTTGTCAACCAGCTCAAGGACGATCTGGTAGTTCTTACTCCCCTGGGCTGCCACTTCTCTGGCGATCTCCAACTCCTTTCCCGAGACGGGCAGGCCGTCCTGGTAGATCTTAACCCGCTCCCACGGGAGATCCCTAATCAGGAGCTTCGCCCTGATCCCCTCCCAGACATCATCGATGACCCGTCGGCTCCGCTCCCAGCCTTCGATCCCGAACCGCCTGAGGTACTCCTGCTTCAGAGCCTCCGACTTGGACCCCATATCCGCCATGGTGTGAATAATGGGGACGTAGATGAGCCGCCTCATCGCGCTAACTGCAAGCTCCTCCCCCCACCTCTTCGGCGACGATCCTGAGCAGTCGGTTGAGATCGAACGGCTTGCCAAGGAACTCCCTCACCCCGAGGGCCATGGCATCCCTGACTCGCTGGGCTGTCCCGTGAGCGGTAAGGACCACCACCTTGACCGCCTCGGCCCGTTTTCGGAGCCTTCTCAGGATCTCCAACCCATCCATCTCCTGCATGACCAAATCCAGAACGATGAGGTCGGGAGGCTCTAGCTCCACGAGGGCCAGGGCCTCATGGCCGCTGCTCACCGCCACCACCTGAAATCCCTCCCGCCCCAGGCTCTCAGTGAAGAGCCGGCAGAGGTCCTCCCCGTCATCCACCAAAAGGATCTTCCCCCTCACCTCTCTCCTCCTTTCGCCAAGGCCTTCAGGGCCTCCTCAAGATGAGCCATCTTCAATGCGTAGCTCCGAAAGCCCGGATCGCTCTCCCATGGGTGAACCTCCAGGTACTCCTCGATGGCAAACATCGTGGCTCTCCGGCAGATGGCCTCGATGTCGGCGCCCGATCGGCCCTCGCTCTGCCGTGCCAGCGCAGCCAGATCCACATCAGGGGCCAGGGGTTTGCCTCGGGTGTGGACCCGGAGGATCTCCAGCCTCGCTGCTTCGTCGGGCAGTGGTAGCTCGATCAGGAGGTCAAACCGCCCGGGACGAAGCAGGGCGGGGTCCACTATATCCAGCCGGTTCGTGGCGGCGAGCACCACCACGCCGCGCAGTTCCTCGATCCCGTCCAGTTCCGTGAGGAGCTGGCTGATCACTCGCTCCGTCACGTGCGATTCTCCTCCCGACCCTCGCATCGGGGCAATGGCATCGATCTCATCGAAGAAGACCAGGCAGGGGGCCGCCTGCTTGGCTCGCTTGAAAACCTCCCGGACCCCCTTCTCCGACTCCCCCACCCACTTGGACATGAGTTGAGGCCCCTTGACGCTGATGAAGTTCGCCTGGCTTTCCGTGGCTGCGGCCTTGGCCAGCAGGGTTTTGCCAGTCCCCGGGCGACCGTAGAGGAGGATCCCCTTGGGAGGCATGGCCCCGGCGTGCTTGAAGAGGGGAGCGTATTTCAAAGGCCACTCCATGGTTTGCCGTAGCTCCTTCTTGACTTGCTCCAAGCCGCCGATCGCCTCCCAACGGACGCTGGGGACCTCGATGGTAATCTCCCTGAGGGCGGAGGGCTCCACCTCCTTGAGGGCCTCGAAGAAATGGGCCCGGCTGATCCTGAGCTCCATGAGGGCCTCGTAAGGGATGGCGCCCACCTCGAACTCGATCTGAGGGAGGAGGGCGCGCAGCGCCGCCATGGCCGCCTCCCGGCAGAGGGCCTCCAAGTCCGCGCCCACGAAGCCGTGGGTGATCTCGCTGAGCTCCTCAAGGTTCACATCTTCAGCCAATGGCATCCCCCGACTGTGGATCTCCAGGATCTCCAGCCGACCCTTCTTGTCCGGGATTCCGATGGCAATCTCCCGATCAAAGCGGCCTGGCCGTCGAAGAGCCGGGTCAAGGGCGTTGGGGATATTGGTGGCCCCGATGATAATCACCTGGCCCCTCCCGCGGAGGCCATCCATGAGGGCCAGGAGCTGAGCCACCACCCGCTTCTCTACCTCCCCCACCACCGTCTCGCGCTTGGGGGCAATGGCGTCTATTTCGTCAAGGAAGATGATGCTGGGGGCCTGACGTTCCGCCTCCTCGAAGAGTTTTCTGAGCTTGGCCTCCGATTCTCCATAGAATTTGTGGATCACTTCCGGCCCGCTCACTGCGAAGAAGCGGGCGTCTGTTTCGTTGGCCACAGCCCTGGCGATGAGCGTCTTGCCACAGCCAGGCGGGCCTAGGAGCAGCACTCCTTTGGGCGCACCAATCCCCAGGCGTTCGAAGACCTCCGGATACTTCAGGGGGAGCTCGATCATCTCCCGGACCCGCTGGATCTCCCGGCGGAGCCCCCCGATGTCCTCGTAGGAAACCTTCGAGGCCTCCACAGGGCCCTCGGGCTGGCGGACGCGGAGCAGAGTGGCGGCTTGGACGATGACAGGCCCTCCTGGCACGGTTTCCAAAACGGTGAACTCCTGAGCCGTGGTGCCGAGGAGGGTGGCCCGGATCCGGTCACCGGACAGCATCGGCAAGCCCTCAATGACCCGGGCGAGGTAGCGGGTGTCCCGCTCTCCCTTGGTCGGACGCATCGGGGAAAGGGGGGAAAGGGTGAGCCTCGCCGCCGGTCGGGCCGAGACCTTCGTCACCGTCACTCTCTCGGCCAGTCCCACCTGAGCGTTGGTCCGCGTGATGCCGTCCACCTGGACGATCCCCTTCCCCCGGGCTTCCACGTAGGCTGGCAAGAGCTTGGCCACGGTCTGGCGCTTCCCCTGGATCTGAACGATGTCGCCCACCTCGGCGCCCAAGGCCTTCATGTCGTCAGGATCAAGGCGGGCGAGCCCCCGCCCTACGTCCTTGGGAAGGGCTTCGGCCACCCGGAGGGTGAGGGTTTTCGGAGGACGCTCTGCCATCACGCAAGGCCCCGATCCGTCACGACCACGGGATCCGCGCTGAACCACTGGATGGGAAATAGAATCTCTCTGAGCCGCTGGAGGCCCTTGACCTGCTTGGGACGCGCCAGCAGTTTGAAGATCGTGAGCTGGGGGAATGCCTGTTCACACTCCTGAAGCAACCCTCGCTGCTCCTGCCACCGCTCCCCGCAGAAGGGGCAGGCCCCGCCCTCCGAGAAGACCACGTGGTTCACGACCAGGCGCCGAACGGGGATCTTCAGGCGGTCGAGCTCCCCGACCAGCCGCTGGGTCTCGGCAATGGCCATCGTCTCCGGGATGGTGACGACGACGAACTCACAGCGGGTGGGGTCGCGGAGAAGCCCTTGGATCTTCTTCACCGCCCGCTTCATGGTGAAGAGGAAGTCATCAGCGGGCTCGTGGATTTCCCGTCGAGCCAGGCGGGAGACGACGTAGCGGTACTTATACCGCATCCGGGCCAGGACCCGGATCCACTCATCCAGCAACTCGGGGAGGGCCAACAGGCGCAAGGCGTGGCCCGTGGGGGCCGTGTCCAGGATATAGAAGTCGTACTGGCCCCGATCCATCAGCTCCACCAGCTCCTTAAAGGCCATCACCTCGTCGAGCCCGGGAATGGAGAGGGGGAAGAGGTCGTCGATATCTCCCTCGTCCAGATAGGTCCCGGTTTCCAGAATGCGCTTGATCTCCTCGCCGTGCTCCTCCTTGAACTTCAGGAAGAGCCGCTGGGCCGAGATTTCCAACGCCGAGAGGTTCGCGACCCCTTCGATCTTCTGGACCTCAGGGCCGATCTCCAGCTCGAGACAGTCGGAGAGGGAGTGGGCCGGGTCGGTCGAAACCAGGAGCGTCCGGCATCCGGCGTCGGCGAGCTGGACGGCCGCGGCCGAGGCACACGTGGTCTTACCGACCCCCCCCTTGCCGCCGAAGAGGATCAGCTTCACGCGCTCTTGCCGGCCTTGGCGACAGTGACCTCCAGGATGCCGTTCCGGTAGGAGGTCTTCAGCGATTCCTGCTTTCCCTTGACAGGAAGGAGAATCTCTTTGCTGTACTTCCGGTCCTTGCCCTCGGCGGAGATGGTGAGAATGTCATCTTTCAGCTCTACCCGGACGTCACCGGCCTCCACCCCGGGCAGCTCGGCAATCACGCGGATGGTCTCGTTCTCATCGAAGACGTCCACCAGCGGCTCCCGCACCTCCTCGACCACGGCCCCCGCTTCGCCCTTCTTGATGTTGCCGAAGGTCTCGACAGTGGGTTCGCCCCCCAGGCCGACCTTGACGTTGAAGCCATAGACCCCTTTGAGGTCCTTCAACGGCCCCTTTCCCCGTAGCTCCCCAGTCCGGGACACCTCGGTTTTCCCCTCCGCCTCCATCTCCTTGAGGAGCTCGATGAGGTCGCCGATCCCCTTGAAGAGATCGCCGAGGCCGAATCCCCCTCCACCTTTTCGTCCTGCCATACCTCCCTCCTTTACCCGCAATACTGTTCACTTTCGCCGTTCGTGGTGAGCCTGTCGAACCACAATTACCCTTCGACAAGCTCAGGGCGAACGGTTGGAGAGCCTAAGTGAACAGTATTGTCTTTAGCCGCCGAGGCGCGCTTCGAGCCTGTCGAGGCGCTCCTTCAGAGTTCGGTTCTCCTCCTCCAGGACCCTGGCTTTCGAGGAGAGGGCGGGGTCGCTCTGCCACCAGTCGATCCCCATCTCCTTGGCCTTCTCCACCGAGGAGATCAGGAGCCGGATCCTGATGGTCAACAACTCGACGTCGGCGAGGCAGATCTTGATGTCGCCGGCGATGACGATCCCCTTATCGAGAACCCGCTCAAGGATGTCGGCCAGGTTGGTGGTCTGGACACTGTGGGGGATGTTCTGTGGCATGTCGTCCCCCTACCGTCCCACTCTCGCCGACTCGACCCTCGCCCCGCAGGACGGACAGAACTTATAGTCATCCTCGTAGATGTAGCGCCACGTTCCTCCGCACTCCGGGCACCTCCGGGTCAACGGCTCCCCGCACTTCGGGCAGTGCTTGAGCGCCCCCCACGTCGTCTCCCCACACCCAGGGCACTTGAATGACCCTACCATAGCGTTACTCCTCCCCTTCATGCGGGGGGCCCACCGCTGCCCGTCACGGCATCGCCCCCACCGGTCTCCGCAGGGCCTGGCACCGCCTCACCTCCCGCCAACTCCACCTCTTCGTCGGCCTGCCGGACGGCATTGAGCCTCGCCTCCCATTCCGCTGCTTGCACAGTGTACTCCGCCTCGCCGATCTCGTCCATCTCGTAGAGGAGTTGGAGTTCCAGGAGCTTTTCCTGGATGTACCCCTCATCGTTCTGCTCCCGGTCGGCCATCTCGTAGATCTTCTCGAAGACGCCGATGAGGCCCTTGAAGGGGAGCGCGATGAGATCGTCAATGAGGAGCACGCATTGCTCTCCTAGACCTGAATGACCAGGTTCACGAAGTTGAAGGGGGGGAACCCCCCCACATACTTGAACCTGACCATCTCCCGATACCGCTCAGCCAGCCCGTCCATCCTCCGATCAAATGCGGCCTCCTGGTCCCGGTCTATCAGGAAGGCGGCGTTCATGATCATCCGTTCACCCAGGAGCCGGTCGGTCAAGCGAAAGTCGTGACAGGCCCCCTTCAACACCTCCACGATCTCCTCCCGAACCCTGGCCTTCTCGGCCTTGAGGGCTGCCTCCACCATCTTCCCAACCTCGACAAGCTGCCAGTGGGCCTGCTGGGGAGGCAGCGTGGCGATGGCCTCTTTCCGCCTCCGGATATCCCCGTATCTTTCAAGGATCTCCTGGTAGATGAGCGTCTCGTGGAAGATCGCCTTCACCCCCACCTCCACCTTTCCGCGCATCCGCTCCAGGAGGCCTTTGAACTCGGCATACTCCCTTGCCAGAATGGCCCGCACCTTGGCTTCATCCTCGGCAATGGTGCAGAATCGGGCGGGCAGGACAGTATGGCATTTGAAGACCGCTTCGATGGCCCGCTCGTGAACCAGCGAGTTCTCCCGGGAGACGGGATAGCGCATGACAGGGGAATCGCTCACAATGGCTGCGATGTCGCGATCGGAGATGGGGGTGAGCTCGTCCCCGCGCCCGCCGATCCCCAGAGGACCGAAATGCTCATCGTTCGCCCCCTCGGTGATGCAGTAGATGTATTTCCCCATCAGGCGAATCCCTTCTGAGTCACTCGTCAGGGTGGAGGGTGATGTTGACAAAGTTGTAAGGGGGGACTGGCCCCACGTAGGCGAACTTCACGCGCTCCCGATATCGAAGGGACAGCCGCTCCATCTGGTCGTCGAACTCTTTCTCCCTGGCCCGATCCACCAGGAATGCAGCGTTGAGAAACATCCTGTCGCCGACGGTCGGGTTGAGACGGTGCTCTGCAGCCAGACGCCTCAATACCCAGAGGATCTGCTCTCCCTCGCACTCCTTCTTTGCCTCCAGGGCGGCCTGGACCATCTGGCCGATGGCGATCCGCTGAGCATGGGTCTGACGGGACGGCTTTCTGGCGATCTCCGCTTTCAGGCGCTTGATCGCCTCGTTCTCATCCACGATCTCCTGGAAGATGAGATCCGTTTCCCGCCAAAAAGCCTTGACCCCAAGTTCCACCTTTCCGTCCAGGTCCCGCAGGAGATGCTTCAGTTCCTGGTACTGCCGTTCCAGGAGTTGCCGGATCTCCTCAGCGTTCTGGGCGACAGTGCAGTATCTGACCGGCAGCACGGTATACTCGTTCATGGCCCGCTCCAGCACCCGCTCATGGGCCAGGAGGTTCTCCTTGCTGACCTCATACTTGCGCAAGGGTGCAGTACTCATGACCGCGCTGAGATCCCGGTAGGCGATGGTCTCGACCTCCCGGCCGCCCAGGCCGATGGGGCCGAAGTTCCTTTCCTCGTTGGTCCCGATGATCGCATACAGGTACTTCCCCTCCTCACGCACCGGCGGGCTCCTGAGACAATTGGAAGAGTTTTACTGCCACAGTGTCCAGGACGTCTGGCGCGCGAAAGGATGAGCCCACCTGGCTGTATTCCCCCAGAAGCCGATAGGCCCGCGTCACCGCCTCGAATGCGCCGTTGGCCTTCTGGCCAACCTTGCCCCCATCGGAGATAAGGTCTGGGTGGCACTGCTGGACCAGTCGCCGGTAGGCCTCCTTGGCATCCTGAAGGGTGGCCTGTTCCCCCAGTTCCAGGAGCCGCCGCGCGGAGTCAATCTCCTCAAACTCGAATGACCTGACCTCAACGGTGGCAAAACTGTAAGGCGGCAGTGGCCCCACGCAGCGAAAATCAATGCAGTCTGCGTAGAGGGCATTCAGCCGCTTTAGGATCTCGCCGACCTCTCCTTCCCTGGCCCTATCCACCAGGAACGCCGTGTTGAGGATCATTCGATCATCCAGGAGAGCATGAGGGCAGAGGTTTAGGGCCAAGGGCTTGAGGGCCAGGGCGATCTCAGCCGACCGCTCTTCTCGGATCTGGCCCAGCCGCGCCTTGACGAGCTTGCCGACCCTGACCCGTTCCTCTGTAGTCTCCTCCTGGGGTCGGGCGGCGGCGACGGCCTTCAGCCTTTTGATCTCCAGATCTTCCCCGATCTGCCGGAATACCCCGATGAGATCCCGCCACTGGGCCACCAAGCCGAGTTCGATTTTCCCATCCATAGCCTCCAGGGCGGCCGTAAGCTGGGGGTAGCCGGACTCCAGGATCTTCCGCACCCGGGCCTCATCCCGAGCCATAGTCCCGAACTTCACTGGTACCACTGTCTGGCGCTTCATGACCTGCTCGAGGACGACCTGATGGGCGAAGAGGTATGGGATGACCTCCTCCTTTTTCATGGACTTGTAGGCCCGGATAGGAGTGAGGCTGACGAGAGCTGTCAGACCGCGATAGCAGACGCCTGAGACCTGACGGCCATCGAGGCCGATCAGGCCGGAGCCTACCTCCACGCCATTCCTGAGAACACAGTAGAGGTGGAGGGCTTCCATAATTGTGTAGCCTTTCAGCTACTCAGTACCTCAGGGCCAACTTTTTCCACTTCCTTTTCGTGGGGCTGTTCTGCTCTTTTGAACTGTCCCCTTGGTCGCTCGGGGGTTGTACCTTGGGGGCCCGCTCCAGGCTATCCATCCGCTTCTGGATTTCGCTCAGGCGCTTCTCGATCGCCTGACCCCGTTTGATTAAAAGGGCTGCCTCCTTCTCCAGTCGGTCCTTCGCCATCTGCAACATGTAAAGGTCGAGGTAGGCGGAATTCTGACCCCTCTGGATGGGGCGCCGCCCACTCGTTCGCAGGCTCCGGATGTCCCTGAGCCCACTTACGTCGGTCACACCCCTTATCGGCAAGGTCCACCTCCGCTCAGCAGCACTGCGTGACACACTTCTTCACCAGGTTCCGGACCTTGGTCTGATTGTTCTTGCTCCCAACCCGGCTGGTCTCCGACGCCAGGATATCCTGGCAGACCTGCTGGAAGATCGCGCTGGAGCCCTTTGCATGGCCATTCAACACCGCAAGTGATTTGGCAATCATGATCGCGCCGCGGACAGTGGGCGCGAACTCGCACGCACCCGACTCCCTGACGGCCCGGACGACCTTGACGATCCTCTCCGTCTCCTTTCGAGGGAGAGCGGCCTTGGCCCGGACAATCGCCACCTCCGTCTCCTCATCGAAGTAGTCCAGGTCCATTGTGATCATCCGGTCGCGAAGGGCATCCTGACTCCGATGCACTCCCGCATACTCTTCGGGGTTCGAAGTAAAGATGCCAGTGAAATTCGGATGGACCATCAGATAGCTCTCGTCTCCGCCCCGGCCGATGGGGAGGTCCATGATCCGCTCCTGGAGGATGGAGAGGAGGATGTTGTTCGCCTCTGGTCGAGAGCGGGTGAACTCGTCGTAAACCAACGTGAAGCCGTACTTACAGGCAACGGTGAGGCGGTTATCCACCCACCGTTTGGACATATCTTCTTCCATCTTCAGGACCCGGGAGACGAACCGGTCAACGACCTTCCTCAGCCGATAGCCATGCTCCCCACCCACCAGGTCCGAGGTCGTGTACTGCTCGTCGCCATGGATCATCACCACTGGGCGGCCGATCTTCGAGGCGACATGGAGTGCGAGGGTGGTCTTGCCCGTTCCCGATGCCCCCCGGAAGTGGACCGGAAAGCCGGCCTTGATATAGCCCATGGCCCGCTCGGTCAGGTCCTTGACGAACTTCGTCGCCACAAAATCCGGCAGCGGGGTGGGTTCGAGGATTGTCGTAAGTTCCTCAAGCATGGATGCCTCCTCGTTTCTGATTCTTTTGATATTCGCGGTTCTTCCTTGCGCGTTAGACGGCCACCCTTTCCCCTTCCGCTCTCCTGGACCACTGCTGCGATTGAATGGCGTTCAAGGTGGCTTTGAACTCTTTGACCCTGACGGGGCCACCGTTGGACAGGAGCCCCCCCATGACCTGGACCATTACTGTCTGCTCGCCTTGGAACTCGGCCAGGAGGGTCTTGACTTCCCGCTCCCGCGCTTCCCACCTGGCCGCGATCGTCTCCAGCAGCCCCCTGGTTGCCTCGATCTGTTCCGCTTCCCCGCCGGTCAGAGCATCTTTCAGAGCCGTCGCCAATGTCTTTTGCTCTGTCAGGTAGCCCCTTATCGTCTCTTTGACCGCTCCCTCGCGCTCCGCCTGGCGGGCGAGGATCGCCTGCATCATGGCGTCGAAGTCACGCCTCCTCAGGGAGGCCGCGTGGGCCAGAGCCTCCCTGAGCTGGGTTTGCATCGCCTCCCTCTGGCGCCGGAAGGCCTCCAGCATCTCGTGGGTCGCCTCGATAATCTGTCCCACCGAGGTGACCCTGGCCTCGTAGGAGGCGATGACCTCCCGCGCCAGGCCTGCCATCTCCTGCACGATTCTCATCGGTCTATCTGAAGCCTTCTCTTTTCCTCGCTGCTCTTCGCTCTTATCTGGCACTGGCACGCTTCTGCGCCATCGTGGTCGCCATACCCCGCCAGTGGGCACCCGCGGCCTCATGATCCCGCCGGAAACCGGACATCATCTCTCGGCACCCGGCCAGCATCCCTCCGAGCTGTCGGCTCCTCGCCTCCTGCCCGGCCCGGATGCCCTCGTGCATCGCCCGGAAGTCTCTCATCCGAGCAGACTCGGAAGTGCCGAGGAATCGGTGGAGGTTCGCTGCCTTCCGCTTGAGCTCGTGCTGAAGGCGTTTCATCTGCTGGCGATTATCCTTCATCTTTGCCGCGGTCTCCTGCTTGAGAGCCGCCACGCTTGCCGCTCGGGCGTCAAACGAGTTGACGATCTCCTGGGTCAGATCCCGCATATCCTCGGCCAGTGTCATTGTGCCGATCCTCCCTTCGTGTGATCCCTCCTCGCGTGATCCCTCCTCGTGGGGGAAGAAGTGAACCATCTCTGATGCCCGTTTGCCTTTTTTCTTAGATCCCATCTTGTCCTCCCAGGGCGTTGGCCAACGCCTTCTCGATTAGGTTAGACTAGAGAGATTCTGGCGAGACACACTCTCTGCGGTTATCCGCTCAAGGATGCCCCGGCAGACACCCCTCACTGGTTCCAGGTCGACCTTACGCCGGCGAGGCCGCTGTCGCGGTCAGGCCGATGGCCTCGGCATACTTCAGATACGTTTCGACTGAGGCCACCACTACGCGGGCCTCGATGGCCAGGAGCTCGATCCCCACCAGGGAGACACGAACCCAGGCATCGATGACGACGCCCTTGTCCAGGATTCTGTCGATCACTTCCACCAGGCTGGACGACGCGATTGTCTTCTCTACTGCCATGCTCACTCACCTCCTTTCGGTTTTCCCCTCACACTGACCCCCTCACCTTGGTCCTCTCCCCCAACGGGGGGGAGGGTGGGGTGAGGAGGCGAGGGGCTCTGCACGCCCTCCCTGATGACACGCTTCAGGAGGGTCGTGACGTGATGGAGTTCAAAGGGCTTGCTGATGAAGCCCTGGAAATCGCCTCTCCCTATCCCCTCCAAGATTGGCTGATCCTCCTCGTAGTGGTAACCCGAGATCATCAGGATTGGCAGCCGGGGAACAAGCTGCCGGATGACGCGAGAGACCTCGATACCGCTCATGCCGGGGAGTTTCACGTCGATGATAGCAGCGTCAAACCTCCGCCCTTGCACCTGACGCATCGCATCCTCCCCACGGTAGACGTGGGTAATGTGGACCCCCTCGTCCCCCAGGCCCATCTTTAGGGCCCAACAAATGTCCTTTTCGTCATCCACGACGAGGACCTCAAGCATCTGATTCCTCCGCAGGCAGGATGACAGTGAACGTGGAGCCTTTCCCTGCCTCGCTCTCGACTCGGATCGTGCCCCCATGCTGGTGAACGAGGCTGTAGGCGATAGAGAGACCCAGCCCTGTCCCTTGCCCTACTGGCATGGTGGTGAAGAAGGGGTCGAAGATGCGGGGAAGGTGCTGCTCGGGGATGCCGTTCCCGCTATCTGTGAATCCGACCTCCACCCATTGCCGATTGACAATTGCAGACGGTGGATTGGAGGCCAACTGCTGAGCGAACCCTGGCAATTCATTCTTCCGCATGTGCCCTTCGGCGCTCGGCGTCACAGAAGTGGCGATGGCGAGCCGCCCTCCCTCTTCCATGGCGTAGTAGGCATTCATGATGATATTCATGAAGACCTGCTGGAGCTGGTTCTTGTTGCCCTTCACCTTCGGGAGCCCCGGCGCCAACAGCTTGTCGATCTCGATAGACTGAAGCGAGACCTGATGGCCGATGAGGGAGAGCGTTTCCTCGACAGCGCTGTTCACATCCACTTGCTCGGACAGCCGTTCTGAAGGTCGAGCGAACCTGAGGAGGGTTTCGATGATGGCGGCGGCCCGACTGGCGGCGAGGCGGATCTTCTCCGCGCACTCCCGCAGAAGCTCGGGGTCGTTTCCCTTCTTCAGGAGAATCTGAGCAGCCGAGGAGGTGATGGCCAGGGGATTCCGGATCTCGTGGGCGATGCCGCCGGCCATCTCTCCGAGCGCGGCCATCTTGGCCGATTGGATCAACTGAAGCTCCAGGTGCTGCTTTTCTGTCAGGTCGCGCCCCACCCCTACCAGGGCCACCACCCGACCGCCCTCCTCCCTCATAGCCGAAAAGCGCCAGGAGATGAGGCGCTCCTCGCCGCCCTTCGCGTGCATCCCCGTCCCCATCTCCTGAAACTTCCCCTCCCCGGCGAGGTGGGTGAGGAGGGCCTGAAGATGAGGCCGGTCACGCTCGGTGAACAAATCGGCGAACGGCCTCCCTGTCACCTCCTGAGACGAGAAACCCAGGATCCGCTGAGCAGCGCTGTTCCAGGTCATCACTGCGCTGGCCGAATCCAGGGAGACAATCAGGTCATTGGCGCTTTCCACCACGCTGGCCAGGTGGCGCTCAACTTCTCGAACCCTCTCGCCCAGGCTCTTCTTCTCCGTCACGTCGTCCATGAAGAGCATGACGCCTTCTACCCGCCCCGCCTTGTCCTTCAGGGGTGTCAGGCTATAAAAGTAGATGCGGGCGGCCAGTCCCGGAGCTCGATACTCCATCTCGCCTCCCTCAAAAGGCCGCGCGGTCAGGCAGACTGTCCGGGCCCGCCCCTCAAGGTCGGTGTAGTGGAGGATCGCAGGAGGGAAAATCTCGTTGAGCCGCTTCCCCAGCACCTCCCTCTCTCCTTTCCGCATTTTGATAAGAAAGTTTTCGTTGGCAAAGATCACCTTGAGGGTTGTATCCATGACCAGGATGGAGGAGGGAATGTGAGCAATGATCTCCTTTTCCAGATTCGCTGCGGGAGCTTGCGTGGCGGTCATTTCACAAAGGGTCGTGTTCCGCGGTTTCACAGCAAACTCCTTTTTCCCTGAACAGAAGCCCTGGCCTTGCCGGTGCGTCCACTACTAGCAAGCGTAGTGCCAGACCTGAGGCCCCATGCACCCTGCTTCGAGAGAGCACAACAACTGGGTGCAACCAACGCAACGAGGCGCTAGATGAAGGGGATACCCAGCAGGAGCATTAGGCGGTGTGTGGCAAGCAACCTGGTGAGAGTCTGGAGGGGACGCCAGAGCTATGGCGGAGACTCCATGGCGCGGCTACCATAGCGGAGCCGGTGAAGGAGGACGGAACGCTGTAGTGAGTCATAAATACCTTTACATACCGTTCGTGGTGAGCTTGTCGAACCATGAACGAAAACCATTGAAATGATTCACCCTTCGACAGGCTCAGGGTGAACGGTCAATGTAAAGAAGCGTTAGACTCACTACACTAGCCGGTGGGCTGTCACGGTAAGAGGATGATCAGGTGTGTAAGAAGGCTACGATCCATGTTGCGGGCCACATCACGACGAAAGGAACTCGCGAGCCAAAATGCCATACCGCTTCATCTTGAGGTGGAGCGTCTTGTAGTCGGTCCGAAGGAGCCGGGCCGCCTCACTCTTGTTCCCACGGGTCGCTTGCAGGGCCTGGTGGATCACCTGCCGCTCCGCCTCGGCGGCAGCCTTATCGCTCGCCTCTTTTAAGGAGAGACCCACCGATACGGGGCCAGGCTCTATGGCCAAAGCTGCACCAGGGTCTCTGGCGCCCAGAGCCGGGAGGTGTTCCGGCCGAATGAGGCCCGCACTCATCAGGACAGCCTGGCGAATCACGTTTCTGAGCTCCCGCACGTTACCGGGCCAGGGATACTGGAGAAGGATCTGGGCTGCCTCGTCCGATATCCCGCGGACGGGCCGCTTGAACTCCATACTGGCTTCTTCAAAAAAGCGCTTGGCCAGGTAGGGGATGTCTTCCGGCCGCTCCCGAAGGGGTGGCAGGCTGATCGTGAATTCATTCAGGCGGTAATAGAGGTCTTGCCTGAACCGGCCTGCTCGCATCTCTTTCTCCAGCGGGACATTGGAGGCCGCGATGATGCGCACGTCCACGGCGCGCGCGCGTTTCCCTCCCAGGAGCTGCACCTGTCGCTCCTGGAGCACCCGCAGGAGCTTTGACTGGGTACTCAGGGGGAGGTTGATGATCTCGTCGAGGAACAGGCTCCCTCCTTCGGCGAGTTGAAAATGGCCCTCTTTCTTCCTATCCGCGCCGGTGAAGGCGCCTTTCTCGTGGCCGAACAGCTCCGACTCGATCAGGGTCTCGGGGATGGCCCCGCAGTCCACGGCGATAAAGGGTTGCTCGTGGCGGGCGCTCTGCTGATGGATGGCCCTGGCCAGCAGCTCCTTGCCGGTCCCCGTCTCCCCCTGGAGCAGGATCGTCAAGGGAGATCGAGCCACCAGATTGACCTGCTGGATGATCTGCTGGACATGCTGACTCTGGCCCATCAGATCTCGGAGGGAACCGCCCTTGCCCAGCAAGTCCCGGAGTGCCTCGACCTCGGCCAGGAGCGCCTGCTGCTCCAGTGCCCGTCGTATAGTGAGGGTGACATCATCGTTTTGAAACGGCTTGGTGATGTAGTCGTAGGCGCCGAGCCGCATGGCAGACACTGCTGCGGAGATCTCCCCATAGGCAGTCAGGATGATGATCGGAACGCGGGGGTCAATCGCCTTGATCTCCGCGAGGGTCTCCATTCCTCCGAGATTCGGCATCTTGAGGTCGAGGAGGATGGCCGAGGGCGCTTCCTGCCGGACCCGTTCCAGAGCGATCGTCCCGTCCTCCGCCGTGACCACTTCAAGTCCGTCGGCTTCGAGGATTCCGCTGAGGAACCAGCGCATGTCGGGCTCGTCATCCACCACCAGGACCTTAGGCATCGACCGCTCTGTTACCCCCCCCCGAAACCGTCTGCGGGGTCGCGGTTGGCAGAAAGATGGTGAAACGGGTTCCCTTCCCCTCCTCGCTCTCCACGATCAGTTTCCCCCGGTGGGTTTCCACGTGACGATGAGCGATGGAGAGACCCAACCCCGTCCCCCCCTGCCGGGTAGTGAAGAAAGGGTCGAAGATGCGGTCGAGGTCTGCCTTGCGGATGCCGCAACCGGTGTCCATCAGCTCCACCCGCAGCCATTCTGGGGAATCGAAAACTGTGTTGATCGTGATCGTTCCACCATCGTCCATCGCCTGGATGGCGTTGAAGAGGAGGTTAAGGAAGAGTTGCTGGAGTTGTTCCATATCACCCTTAATACGGGGAAGGTCGGGGGCATACTGCTTCACGAGCTGCACGCCATGCTTGGCGAATTCCCCTCGGAGCAGGAGACACGCTCGATCCAGGGATTCTGTTAGATCCACCACCTCCAAGCAAGGCGCCTGTGGTCTGGCAAAAGCCAGGAGTCCTCGGATCGTCCGGTCGGCCGCCGCCACGTTTCGATGGATCGCCTCCAGATATTCGCTCCCCTCGCGGCACGGATCGGCCGCTTGTTTGAGGAGCACCTGGACTGATCCCCCGATGATGGCAAGCGCATTGCCCAACTCATGGGCCAGTCCCGCGGTAAGTTGACCCACAAACGCAAGCTTTTCTGCATTCTGGAGGTGGCGCGCCTGGTCCATCGTTTCTGTGACGTCTCGGATATGTTCGACGACCTCCATCGGCCGCTGCCCCTCGTATGTTAGCGGATAGCTGGACACCTCAAGATAGCGAGACCTCCCGTCCGGCATCTGCTGCGAGATTGAGCGCGAGATAGCCCGACCAGTGGCAAACGTATCGAGGACCGGGCACCCTGTGCACACCTCTTCCTGGCCGAACAGCACCCGGTAACAGTTTCGACCAATGAGGGTCTCAGCCTGGGTGCCCGAGAGCGCGGCGGCTCCCTGATTGGCAACCACAACCGTCAAATGCTGATCGACGATGATGAGGGCATCGGTGATTGCATTGAAGACCGCGCGAAGCCGCTGTTGGCTTTCAACGAGCGCAGCAGTCCTGGCCCGAAATCGCTGCTCCAACTTCCCGAGCAGGGCCTCCTTTTCGGATACAAGCTGGTGGCGCTCCAGGGCCTGTTTCACTCGGCGGGCCAGCGTCTGAAGATCGACCGGCTTCAGGAGATAATCAAAGGCGCCTTGCCGAACAGCCTCGACGGCGGATTCAAGATCAGCGTGACCGGTGAGGATTAGGACCTCGGTCCGTGGACTAAACTCTTTGACGGCCTTCATCAGCGCGAGACCATCCAGTTTAGGTATCTGGAGGTCGGTGAGAACGAGGGGAGGGCGCTCCGCTCGAAAGAGCCAAAGGGCCTCCTCCCCATCATGGGCCAGCAGAACCTCACAGCCCAGCGTCGGGAGAAACTCGGCCATCATTTCGAGGGCATGTTCGTCGTCATCAACGACCAGAACTCTTCTGTCCTCTCCCATAGCTCGCAACCTCGCTTGCGCTACAGACCTTTCAGAAAACGAGAAGGAGATACCATTGTATTGAAACAGGGGATGGGACGCGGAGAGGCGAACTTTGCCGAAGGGTGGGGACCGGGGCCTAACCCCGACGAGGTAGTGCGTGGGCTGTGGGCACGCTTCAGGATGAGCGGTTGCTGAACGTGGCGCTGATTCAGCAAAGGCTGTGGCAACCCTGAACCCATATCCTGCCTTCCCTTTGCGACTCCAACGGATTCTCTGACCCTCAGTGAGGAGAGAAAGAGACCGAAGGATTACGAAAACGGGTAAGCTGTACTGAATTGCGTTAAGATCTTGCTTATCTTAATCAAGCATAATGTATGCCATTATTCTCCATTGTCAAACATAATCTAAACATTGGTAATTATCTCCTTTCCATGCGAGGGCGGAGAAGGAGGCCGCCGCGATCAAGTCCTTTTCTCTGACTGACAAGTAATCAGGGCGATTGAGAGGCGGGTGGGTTTATGGGGCGCTTGCCCGCGAAGGCCGGGCACACCAGTCCAGTCCCTCTGACCATCACTTGAAGCTTCCCGAACGCCACCGGACGAGGGGGGCGGTTGAGGCTGTTTCATTCGTGGACTCACCCATGGAGAGGTCTGCTACTGGGGCGTGGCGAGGAAGCCCACCCTTTTTACGGCCTCGATCATCTGCTCGACGGTCACGGCCCCTTGCTCATAGGTCACGCGGGCGAGCTTCTCCTTGAAACTCAGCTGGGCCGTCTTGACACCTTTCAGCCCTTCCAGGGCCTTCTTGACCACGACGGGGCAAGGCCCCTCACGTCATGCCGTCAATCCGCAGGAAAGCTACGGCGGTCTCTGAGGCTACCGCTTGCCTCAACGCCAGGAAGAGCGATGCCTCTACTGTCCAGGAGAGGAAGGTGCGTCGATCGCACTGAAGCGCTGTCCTCATTTCACGTCCCCTTCGTGGCTCATGGTCGAGTGGTCGATGTCGGAACCAGGCATCGGCGCGGTGTCCGAGGCGCGGGACGAGGTGCGGGACGAGGCGCGGGTTAGCAGGTCGGCTGTGACATCGGGGAATTGATCAAGGGCGACCGCGCCGGCAAGGGTTGTAAGCTTTAGCTTCCGCTGTCCTGGAGCCCAGTCGGTGACCCTGGCAGGGGACTTCAACAACTGGAATGTGTCGGCACCCGATGGTCTATGACAGCCCCCTGGATATCTGGACCGTCGCACTTCCGTTAGAGCCTGGCCGATACGAGTACAAGTGATGGCACGGGAACAGGGTATTCGATGCTGCCGGACCTCATTATTCTATTTGCAGGCCCTTTTTACTTGACACACGCTCGTGAGGTGAGATAAAAGATACTGCTAAGTGCTCCGTGTAAAGAGTAGGAGCTCTGTTTAGAAAATCCTCAGTGATGGCGGCCCGTGATGGGCCGGTGAGGGAAAGCGGTGAGCCCGCTTGTATAAGTCGGGCAAACCCGCTGCTGCCCCGCAACTGTAATCGGCGTCGAGATCCGCATGGTGCCACTGCCCTGAACTCAATGCAGGGTGGGAAGGCGCGGACAGTAGGTTAAGCCGAGAGTCAGGATATCTCTCCATCACTATGAACGCGGACCTTCCGAGGGGAGGGGTTCGAGATGAAAGACGATACATCATCCTCGAAAACCCAACCTTTAAGGTTGGGTTTTTTGTTTGCAGGCCGTGGGGATAGCGGCGGTCCCACAGAGGGTGTGTCCCGGCAACCGCAGGTGCTCTCGGTCGTCCCGGAAGACCTTCCGGTTATCATTCGGTTACTCCTCCGTGAAGGCCCAAAGGACTATATCCTTCGCAAGACCAAGGCAGGCAAACTGCTCTTGAACCGGCGCGACGAGATCGTCGGATAATGACGGAATTGAGCGGCAACCGCAGACGGCGCGTAGGGAGCAAACGCTTGCGTTTGCGACCCATATAAGCGCCGGCAAGGCGGCAGCCCCGAAGGGGGTGTCCGCTCGAATGACTTGTTCGCGCCGCAGGCGCGACAAGTCATGAAGAGTGCCGGGCAATTCCGTCATTCGCGCCGCATCAGCGGCGCGAACAATTCAATATTCCGGTAGCCAGCGAACTCTCCCTCCGCGCAGTGGGGTGGAGATGCGTAGCCAGCCACGGGTGAAGGGCTGTGGCTGGTTTTTTGTTTTTGGGCTTCGGAGGCAGCAGATTGTGAAGATGAAGTCCGAGAGAAGCCTCTTGAATTAGCCGGAATCGGCTACGCTGACAGAGGCAATGGGAGGTTGGACGCTCGATGCCCCTTGAGGCAGTGGTCTTGGTCGGCCACGGCAGTCGCGAGCCTACCGGGAATCAGGAGTTCCTCCGGTTCGCCACACGGGTGAGGAACGCTGTAACGGAGGCTGTGACGGAGGTCTGTTTCATCGAGTTGGCGAAACCGGACATCCCTACCGGGTTAGACTCCTGCGTGAGGTTGGGGGCGCAGGAGATTGTGGTCCTGCCCGTGATGCTGTTCGCGGCTGGTCACGTCAAAGTGGAGATTGCGTCTGAGATCGATCGGGCGCGATTACGCCACCCAGGGATCAGGTTCTACTACGGCCGACCGTTCGGGATTCACCAAAAGATGATGGAAGTCCTTGACCAGCGCCTCAGGGCGCTCGATGTGGCGCTTCCTGGCGAGCCCGGCGAGACGGCAGTCCTCCTCGTCGGTCGGGGCAGCAGCGATCCAGATGCCAATGGTGACTTGTGCAAGATCGCCAGGCTGCTGTGGGAAGGACGCGGGTTCGGCTGGGTCGAGACCTGTTTCGTCGGCATCACTCGACCCAACTTTGAGGAGGGAATTCACCGGTGTGTGGCCCTCGGCGCAAGGCGGATCCTGGTTCTGCCGTACCTGTTGTTCACAGGGGTCATGGTTCGCCGGATCGGGGCGCGCCTCCTCGAGTTGCAGTCTCTGTACCCAGACATTCCCATGAGTTTGGCCACATACCTTGGGGGGCACCCCAACCTGGTAGACGTGCTGCTTGAGCGATGTGAGGAGGCCCGTCATGGGACCGCATTGATGAACTGCGAGATGTGCAGGTACCGGCTCCTCCAGGGCCGGGAGGCGGTCCCCTCTTTGCCCGCCATCCCGGTGTCGGGTTTACACGGTTCCTCCAGTAGGGCGAATCCAGCGCCTTTACCTTCGCAGGTTCACCTCTCCCTTAGGAGGATTACGTGATGCAGTCTCCGCAAACCGCTCTTCATACGCCATCCCATGTCCCGATCCTCGTGCCCGAGGCGATCGAGGTCGAGTCGTTCCGGATCATCGAGCAAGAGATGGGGCCGCACGACTTCTCGGTTCTCGAGTGGCCGTTGGTGCAGCGGGTGATTCACGCGACCGCCGACTTCGACCTGGGCCGGAGTCTCACCTTTCATCCGCGGGCCGTCGAGGTAGGGATCGCCGCGATTCGCGGCGGGTGTGAGATTGTGACGGACGTGCAGATGGTGCAGGCGGGGATCAGTGCCACCCTGCTCGAACGCTTCGGAGGCCACGTGCGCTGCTACATGGCCGATCCGGACGTGGCTGCGGCGGCCAAGGCGAGCGGGACGACGCGAGCCATTCAGTGCATGCGCAAGGCAGCACGTGAGGCGCCGGGAGCGATCTATGCCATTGGCAACGCCCCGACCGCGCTACTTGAGCTTGTGCGGCTGATCGAGGATAGCGAGGCGAGCGCGAGCCTCGTCATCGGGGTGCCGGTGGGGTTTGTCTTTGCGGCCGAGTCGAAGGAGCCGCTTCGGGCGCAGCACCTGGTGCCTTACATCACGAATCGCGGCCGGAAGGGTGGGACGCCTGTCGCCGTCTCGATCGTCAACGCGCTGCTGCGCATAGCGCAGGGGCGAGGGGAGGAGTCGGCACGATGAAGCTCTACGCGATTGGCGTGGGTCCTGGTGCCCCGGACCTGATCACTGTCCGGGCTGCCGAGATCTTGCGCCGGGTCCCCGTCATCTTCAGCCCGCTTACGGCCATGGGGACCACGGGTCGGGCGCTCACGGTTATCCGCCCCTACCTGGACCTGGACCGACAGGCGATCGTGGAACTCACGTTTCCGATGGAGAAGGAGCAGGATGAGCTCACGGAACATTGGGGAGCGGCAGCCTCCGAGCTTCTTGGGCACCTGATTCGACACGGGGAGGGCGCCTTCATCGCCCTGGGGGATGTGTCGCTCTACTGCACCTTTGCCTACCTCCAACGGCTCCTGGAAGCGGACCAGCCTGAACTCGAGATCGAGGTGGTTCCTGGCATCCCCTCCTTCTCGGCGATGGCGGCTTCCCTCAGAATGCCTTACGGGCAGGCTGACGACAAGATCGCCATCCTGCCGGCTACCTTCGCCCCCGATCGGATTGCCCGCGCCCTTCACGACTTCGAAACGGTGATCCTGATGAAGGTCAATCGGGTCCTTGACAGTGTCCTCGAGACGCTCGAGCGGCTGAATCTCACCGAGCATGCCACCTTCATCACCAAGTGCGGAATGCCGGATCAGGAGGTGGTCTACGACGTCCGCTCCCTTCGCGGCACGCGGCCCAGCTACTTCTCGATCATCCTGGTGTCGAAGACCGCCCGCCCGAGAGCTGCCGCTATGGCCGTGCCATCGAGACGTAGTCCCGAGCCTGCTCCTGCGCCGACGGTCTCCGCTGTGAAGGCAGAAGCGCCGAGCAAGATTGGCGGCAAGCTATTCCTGGTTGGATTCGGACCCGGCAACCACGACCACCTGACCTTTCGGGCTAAGGCGGCGATTGAAGAGGCCGAGGTCGTCATCGGCTACAACACCTATATCCGCCTGGTGCGTGACCTGCTCAAGGGGAAAGAGATCCACTGTACCGGCATGACCGAGGAGCTCGCACGGGCTGCAAGGGCCGTGGACTTTGCCTATGCGGGTCGTAAGGTCGCGCTGATTAGTAGCGGCGATGTGGGCATTTACGGCATGGCGGGGCCGACCCTGGAAATCCTGAAATCGAGGAGATGGCGAAGAGGGGGCGGGGTGGAGGTGGAGGTCATCCCTGGGGTCACGGCGCTCAGCGCCTGTGGGTCTCTCCTGGGTGCGCCGGTCGGTCATGACTTTGCCGTCATCTCGCTGAGTAACCTGTTAACCTCTTGGGAGCTGATCGTCCACCGCATTGAGGCCGCCGCCGAGGCGGACTTCATCATCGTCCTCTATAACCCCAAGAGCGGTCGTCGGACGCAGCAGATTGTGGAGACCCAGAGGATCCTCCTGAAATACAAGCGGCCAGACACGCCGGTGGGGATCGTGAAGAGCGGGTTGCGGAAGGGTGAGCACGTTGTCGTGACCACCCTGGACGATCTGCTCAACCATGAGATCGGGATGCTGACGACGATCCTGGTCGGCAATGCGACCACTTTCACGTATGAGGGCCTGATGATTACGCCACGCGGATACCAGCACAAATACGAGCTGGATAACCTGGAAGGGGCGGCTATAGCCGCGGACGACGCGTGACCAGGGAGAAGCGCGGGCTGATCATCGTCTATACAGGGGACGGGAAGGGGAAGACGACCGCCGCCTTGGGTCTCGCGCTCCGGGCGGTGGGGGCGGGGCTCAAGGTGCGGATGCTCCAGTTCATCAAGGGGGAGTGGAAGCCAGCCGAGCTAAAGGCGGCGAAGTTGCTCGCCCCCGCCTTCTCCATGGCGCAACTGGGGATCGGCTTTGTCACCTATAAGCCGAAGCGCCCTTATGGGGAGCATGTACAGGCGGCACAGGCGGCGTGGGCACAGGTCAAGGCCGAGATCGCCTCTGGCAACCAGGATGTGCTGATCTTGGATGAGATCAACAATACCTTTAAGCTCAACCTGCTCTCGGTTGGGGAGGTCGTGGAGGGGCTCCAGGGGAAGCCGGAGGCCCTCCACGTTATCCTGACCGGTCGGGGAGCGCCACCTGAGATCATCGAGCTGGCCGATCTCGTGACAGAGATGAAGGCGATCAAGCACCCCTATGAGAAGGGAAGTCCGGCTCAATACGGGATCGACTTCTAGCCGGTTGTGCGAAGTGCGGGGTTCGAGGGGCGGGGTGCGACGCGGCTTACGATGGGGTGATGGCTGAGCGAAAGAGGGGCAAGGGGCTGAGGGAGGGGTACTCGACCGGCTCCTGTGCCACCGCTGCCGCCAAGGCGGCGACGCTTCTATTGCTCACCAGGACGAGGCCGGATACGGTGGAGATCGATCTGCCGATTGGACGGCGTGCAATCTTTAGGGTGGAACAGTGCCATCTTGGGGTGGATCGGGCGAGCGCCTCCATCATCAAGGATGCCGGCGATGATCCTGACTGTACTCACGGGGCGGAGATCGTGGCGGAGGTCTCCTTGCGGGGAGAGCCTGGAATCGAGATCGACGGTGGAGCGGGCGTGGGTCGGATTACGAAGCCAGGCCTGGGGATCGAGATCAACCGGGCCTCGATCACCAGGATTCCGGTTCGGATGATTACCGAGTCAGTGCGCGAGGCCTTGGCGCTTGGCGGATACGACGGCGGAGCCAGGGTCTTGATCACCGTGCCCCGCGGCGAGGATCTGGCGAAGCAGACCATGAATGTCCGCCTTGGCATCACCGGCGGCATCTCGATCCTGGGGACCAGCGGGATCGTCAGGCCCTACTCGACCGCCGCCTACAAGGTGAGTATCGTGCAGGCGATCGATGTCGCGACCGCCATCGGGCTGGATGAGCTCGTCCTTACCACAGGTGGGAAATCCGAAGAGTATGCAATGCAGTGCTTTCCACTCTCAGAGGAGGCCTTCGTGCAGATGGGCGATTGGGTGGGCTTTACCCTCACCTACCTCGCGAAGAAGGGGGTCAGGAAGGTGAATATCGCCGGTATGATCGGCAAGCTGTCGAAGGTGGCGAATGGGGACTTCCACACCCATGTCAGCCAGTCTGCCGTCAACCTGGATGGTCTGGCGGCCATCGCTGCCACCTGTGGGGCGGATGCTAAGACGACGGAGGCGGTGCGGTGCAGTAACACCGCGCGTGAGGCCCAGGAGATCGTCCTGGCGAAGGGCATACAAGGCTTCTTCGACCTTGTGGCCGGCAGAGCGGCCGAGCAGTGCCGGGTGTACGTAAAGGGGGCATTTACTGTGGAGTGTGTCCTCAGCGACTCGGACGGGGCGGTCCTGGGACGCGCCATTGCCTAGCGGGGAAGCTATGGGTCATACGATCTATGTCGTCGGCGTGGGAACTGGGGGAAGGGAGAGTCTCACCACTCGGGCGCTCACCGTCATCCAGCAGGCTGAGGTATTGGCTGGCGGGGGACGCCTGCTCGATCTCTTCCCCGAGGTCCAGGCCGAGCGGGTGCGGATTGGCGCCGGGGTGGATGAGGTCGTCGCATCCCTCACGACCCGTCTCGGCGCGAAACGGATTGTGATCCTCGCGACCGGCGATCCAAACTTTTTCGGTATTACGAGAGTGCTCCTGCGACATGTACCGCGCGAGTCGCTTGCGGTCATGCCGAACGTGAGCGCCATGCAGTGGGCCTTCGCCAAGGTGGCCGAACCCTGGGAGGATGCCACATTCCTGAGCGTCCATGGGCGGACCATGGAGCGATTGCCTGAGCTAGTGAGAGGGCGGTCGAAGCTCTGCCTCTTCACCGACGAGACGAACTCCCCACCTGCCGTCGCTCGGGCGCTGCTGGAAGCGGGTGTGGATGGGTACCGGGCGATCTTGTGTGAGGACTTGGGCGGGCCAGAGGAGCGGATCACTGAGACAACCCTGACTGCGCTCACCGAGATGAAGGTCCATCCGTGGAGCACCCTGATCCTGCTGGCGACGCAAGAGATCTCAGATACCGAGCAGGGCTTCACACCGGGTCTCCCGGAGGAGGCATTCGACCATCGCACGCCACACGCTGGCCTCATCACCAAGCGTGAGGTTCGGGTCCTCAGCCTGGCACGACTGAATCTCATGCCTCGAAGCATCGTCTGGGATATTGGCGCTGGCTCGGGCGCCGTTGCCATCGAGGCGGCGAAGATCGCCCGCTACGGTCGGGTCTTTGCGGTGGAAAAGCATGCCGAGGATGTGGATCGTATCCGACGGAATATCGCCAAGTTCCAGGTCCCGCATGTCCACGTTCTCCACTCGAAGGCGCCGGCGGGGCTGGAGATGCTCCCAGAGCCGGATGCGGTGTTCATCGGTGGAAGCGGCGGCGCCCTGCGGGAGATCTTGCTGGTCTCATCGCTCCGCCTGCGTCCAGGGGGACGGATCGTCGTGAACGCGATCACGCTGGATACCTTGCACGAGACGGTGAGCGCGTTCCGCGACCTCAGACTTGAACATGAGGCGATCCTGGTGAACGTAGCCCGCTCCAAATCGCTCCAAGGCCGGATGTCGTTTGAGGCGCTCAATCCGGTCTACATCGTGACGGCTTGGCGCGGACAGGGCGGTCCCACTGATGGAGCATAAGAACGAGGGGACGAAAGTGAAAGGTTGCGGTGGGCAACAGGACGAACAGAGGTGAGGCGCAAGATGTGATGGCGTGACGGAGCGGTGCGAGAGACGGTCTCGGATCAAAGGGAAGATGGTGGAAAGCCATCGCTGCCCCGCAACTGTAAACGGAACGAAATCCGCTGCATGCCACTGTCCTGAGCATCATGGACGGGAAGGCGCGGAGAGTAGGATTAAGCCGTGAGCCAGGAGACCTGGTCCGAGACCATCCAACCGAGATCCTTCGCGGGAAAGGAGGGCCGGTATGCGGTGGCGGGTCTGGCTGGTGATGGGGCTGGTGATCGCGGCGATCCCTTCATGGGGAAGGGCAGAGGAGACGGAAGAAGGGCGCTCATTGGAGGAACGGGTCAAGGTGGTGCTGGAGGTCAATAGAATCTTAGAGAACCGGGTCAAGGCGCTGGAGGAGCGCCTGAACAAGCTGGACAAGCCTGAAGTCATCCAGCAGATCACGGAGGAGGAGCGGGTCAAGGCGCTGGAGGAGCGACTGGACAAACTGGATAAGGTGGATGTGATCAAGCAGGCCAAACAGTATGTCTGTCCCAGTGGCGAGATCCTTGAGTCGCTTCCCCCAGGGGGCCGCTGTCCCGATGGGTCGCTCGCCGAAGAACAGGTTGCCGTCAAGAAGTTCAAGTTCTCGCGGCGCGAGTCGCTCAGCGAAAAGATCGAGGCGGCGCTGCAGGAGGCCGAAGTTAGGCGAGTCACAATGGGCGGCTCTGTCCGGGGAGTCGTACAGCAGCCGTTCAACGTTGGAAGCGGTTCAAAGCTCTTTGGGGAGGGGTCAGCGGATCTGTTCCTGCTCTCCCGCCCCATGGCCTTCTCGACGGTCTTTGTCGACTTCGAGGCGATCGGCGGAAGCGGGCCGGACGAGGCGGTTGGGAGCCGATCCAGGCTCAATGCCGATGCGGAGACCTTGGGGCCAGGGGTGACCGATCAGGTGAAGGTCAGGGAGGCGTGGCTGGATCTTCGGCTCCTTGACAAACGGCTGGATGTAGTCGCAGGTCTTCTCGATCTGACGAACTATTTCGATCGGAACCTTGTGGCGAACGATGAGACGACCCAGTTTCTCAATGCGGCATTGGTCAATAACCCAATGCTCAAGCAGCCGCTAAATGGGGGCGGGCTGGCCCTCCGATACGAACCGGATCGGGATATGGCCGTCGCATTCGGCGTGCAATCGCCCAATCGGTCCGGTTCAACGATCGCCAACAAGGTTTACGCCATCGCGGAGTTCGACTATCAGCTCCATCTCCCTCCAGCCGGTGCGGGGAACTACCGCGTATGGGGGAGGTTCGGGCGGATTGCCGATACCCTCGAGCGGGATAGTTGGGGGGTGGGCGTGAGCCTGGACCAGCAGCTCGCCTCGAACCTTACGCTCTTCACCCGCGCCGGGGTTGGCCGGGTGAGCGGTGATCCGAGGCTCTCCCATGCGTGGTCTACCGGACTTCAGTGGACCGCCCCCTTTGCAACGCGAACCCGGGATCGGGTGGGGCTAGCCTTTGGTCGGCAGGTGGAGCCTGCCGGGTCGGAGAGCGTTGGCGAGGTCTATTACTCTCTCTTCCTCACGAACCGTCTGGCGGTAAGCGCCGATCTTCAGTGGCTCTTCTCCGGTCCGAATAGCGTGACCGGCGAGCGAAACACCAACGTTCTGGTTCCAGGCGTGCGAGTCACCATGAGCTTTTAAGCTACTCTCAGGACTGAAAGGAGGCTTTCGATGAAAACGACGCGGCAGTGGCTCTTCATCGGTCTGATGGCAGTCACTTTGGCATTCCCTGTCACCGGATGGAGTGCCCAGGGCAGGAGCGCAGTGGATTCCCTGAGCGGGTATGATCCCAAACAGTTGGTCTTCGTGATCAATCGCGACTCCAGCGACGTGGCGGTGATCGACAGCGAGACCGATGCGGTCGTCACGAAGATCACCCTGGGCGCCTTCGCGAACGGCCACATGGCGATGCTGACGAACGACGGCAAGAAGCTGCTGGTGTCTGCCACCGGGAAGGATCGCTTCCTGATCGTCGACCTGGCGACCCTTAGGGTCGAGCGGACCATTGCCACCGGCCGCTCGCCCGAGCACTTTGACATCACCGGCGATGATCGCCTCGCCTATGTCGGCAACATGGAGGACTCGACCGTCTCGGTGATCGATTTGCATGAGGGGAAGGAGCTCAGCCGCCTGGCCGGCTTCTTTGAACCCCATGGCTTCAGCGTGATGCCGGATGGGTCGAAGGTCTACGTGTCGAATGTGGGCGCCCACGAGGTGGGTGTTGTCCAGACACAGGCGCACCAACTCGCGAAGCGGCTCGCGGTGGGCGGTGCCCATCTATTTGCCGCCCGTGATCCCGATCGCTACCTTAGCGAGATCAAGGGGATTGCTAGCCCGACATTGACCATGGATGGGAAGTTCGCCTATGCCGCGGATGGAGATGGTGGTGAGGTGGCAGTGATTGATACGCGGACCGACAAGGTGGTGACGACCATCAAGGTGGGAGAGGAGCCATGGCGGGCCTATGCCTCACCGGATGGCCGCTGGATGCTGGTCCCAAATAATGGAGACGAGACCATCTCGGTCATCAGCGCGGCGACCCACAAGGTGATGACGACCTTGAAGGGTGGCCCCGAGATGACGGGGATCAACTTTGTCCAGGGCGGCAAGAAGGCCTACGTGATCAGCCGTGGCGACAGCACGGTCTATGTCTACGATATGCAGACCTTCCGCCTGCTCAACCGGTTAAAGATCGGGACCAACCTGGCCCTTGAGACCGCATCCACGACCGCAGATGGCAACAGAATCTACCTGGCCTCATCGACCGACGACTCGGTCTACGTCATCGATGGGGCGACCGACCAGGTGAAGCGGATTGCTAATGTGGGGCGCTACCCATGGGGTGTGACGATCCTGGGGGCGGCCAGCCCCAACTACTGCCATTGATCCTTCGACAGGGTCAGGACAGGTTGCAGAGCCCAGGTCTGAGACTGGAAGCGTGAAGATCGTGCCCGGTTGTGCCCTGGGTTTCATGCTCCTGATGGGGTGTGGGCACGCACCCAGTTTCGGCCCGGATGAGCGATCGCCTTCAGTACAACTGGCGCTCATCCGGGCAATCCAGAGCCACTATATCGAGGTGATCGATGTTTCAGCCCTGCTGTCCCTCTCGGTGCCGGAGATCATGGCGAGGCTGGATCGGGACAGTTCGCTCCGGGAGGTCGAGCCCTCTTCCTTGGATTTCATTCGTGGGTTCGAGCAAGAGGGTTCGGTCTCCAGGCTGACGATGCTGTCGAATAAGATTGGCTACCTCCGAATCGGGTTCTTTGGCCGGAGGACGGTTCAGGATGTGAGAGGGGCGCTGGAAGGGCTCACGGCGTACCGGTGCCCTGGGCTGATCATCGATCTCCGGGACAATCCAGGAGGTCGTATGGAGACGGCCATCGAGGTGGCCGGACTGTTCCTCCCCAAAGGCGTCCCGCCGGCTCGCTATCGAGGTCGCGGCGCAGAGGAGCGATCGTACGCCTCAACCGGCTCTGGTCGTTGGACAGGACCGGCGATGATCTTGATCAATCGCGGCACGGCTAGCAGCGCGGAGCTGTTTGCCGGCCTGCTGCGGTATTACCACATGGCCCGTCTACTCGGAACGCCCACAGCGGGGAAGAGCACGGTGCAGGCAGCCATTCCCCTCGATCACCGACGCCTGCTCTTGCTCACTACCGGGCGCTACCTCTTTCCGAATGGTTCGACGGTGGCTGCGGCAGGACTTCAACCTGACGTGACGGAAGAGCGGGATGGAGAACTGATCGCCAAGGCCCAATCGATGCTCGTGGAAGAGGGTATGACGTGTGAGGTGCAGGGTGCAGGCTAAAACGTGCGTAGCGCGAGGTGCGAAGGGCGAACGGGAGCAGCGCTTCCCGTTGCGTGAGCGGCGAGGGTTCTACCGCGCCATCTACTCGCGGCGCGACATCCGGGCACAGTTTCGCCCCGATCCGGTGCCAGATCCTCTGCTGGTTCGACTCCTCCACGCGGCCCACCACGCCGGCTCCGTCGGTTTCATGCAGCCGTGGAACTTCGTTGTCGTGCGAGACCTCGTCGTCCGGCGTGCCGTCCACACCGCCTTCTTGCAGGAGCGAGATCGAGCGGCCCAACTCTACGACGAGACGCAGCGCTCGCAGTTCTTGTCACTCAAGCTCGAGGGGATCCTGGAGGCGCCGCTCAACCTCTGCGTGACCTGCGACCCAGAGCGGGGCGGCCCGCATGTCCTGGGTCGGAGCGCGGTGCGCGAGACTGATCTGTTCAGCACCTGCTGCGCGATTCAAAACCTCTGGTTGGCGGCGCGCGCGGAAGGGATCGGGGTCGGCTGGGTCAGCATCCTCCAGCCGTCGGAGCTGAAGGCGATCCTTGGCATCCCAGAGTGCGTCATCCCCGTGGCCTATCTGTGCCTGGGATTCGTGACGGGATTTCCCGATCAGCCCGAGCTGGAGCGGGCTGGCTGGCGTGCAAGACTCCCCCTTTGCGATCTGGTCTTTGCCGAGAGGTGGGGTGAGCCGCCTGGGGCTGCCCTCTTGGCTAGCATCGAGACCGTCGAAAGGGAGAGGCGCGCATGACGCAGGTGACGGGGGGGACTGTCTACTTCGTCGGTGTGGGGCCTGGCGATCCTGAGCTGATGACGATCCGGGCGAAGCGGGTGATCGATCACGCCGACCTGATCCTGTACACGGGATCGCTCTTAGCTGAGGGAGGGTTTCAGGAGAGGAAGATGACCGCCAGGCTGATCGATAGCGCGCCGCTCCACCTGGCTGAGATTGTGGACCTCATGCGGGAGGCGGCGCAGGCAGGGCAGGTGGTGGCGAGGGTCCATGACGGCGACCCGGCCCTCTTCGGGGCGATCTCTGAGCAGATCGCACCGCTAGAAGCGGCCGGCATCCCCTGTGAGGTCATCCCCGGCATAAGCGCGGCCTTTGCGGCGGCAGCCGCCCTCAGGGCGGAGCTCACCATCCCAGAGCTGTCCCAAACGGTGATCCTCACCCGGCTGGAGGGGCGGACTCCCGTCCCTGAGCGGGAGCAGCTCCGGGACCTGGCCAGCCACCAGGCTACGCTTGTCCTGTATTTGAGCATCGCCCTGATCGAGCAGGTGGTGGCCGAGCTCAGGACCGCCTATCCGGTAGAGACGCCGGTTGCCGTTGTCCAGCGGGTGAGCTGTGCTGACCAGCGGATCTTGCGCGGCACGCTCCGCGATATCGCCGACCAGGTGAAGACGGCCCAGATGCGCGCGCAGGCCGTGATCATGGTTGGACCGGTCTTCGGGCCGGATCTCCGACATGGCTGGGACACGCACTCGAAGCTCTATGACCGGACCTTTACCCACGCCTTCCGTCGTGGCGAACCGACGTAGGGGCGCCGCTTGCTGCGCCCTACAACTGCTATCACGATGAACATTGCGGTCATCACGGTGACACAGCGAGGGATGGCTCTCGGGCAGAAGATCCTGGGGAGCGGGCCTGGTGCTGTCCTGTATGTCCCGGAGAGGTATGTCTCTTCGACCGGCTCAGGGCAGGGCTTGCCGTCAAGCGATAGGGTGCGCTTTTTTTCAGGTGCTCTTAAGGCGCTCCTGGCCGAGATCTACCCGCAGTACCCTGGGTTCGTCTTTCTGATGGCGACGGGTATCGTCGTCCGCCTTATCGCGGAGTTCATCAAGGACAAGCGGGTCGATCCAGCCATCGTAGTCATGGATATCGCAGGGCAGTTCGCCATCAGCCTGGTCTCCGGCCACCTTGGGGGGGCCAATGCCCTGGCCAGGCGGCTGGCGGCGATCACTGGGGCGACCGCTGTGGTGACAACCGGTACCGACCTCTGCGGGACGATCGCCCCCGACCTGATCGCAATGGAGATTGGTGGCGAGGTGGACGACTGTGAGGGGATGAAGCGGGTGAGTACCGCGCTTGTGGATGGAGAGCCGACGGGGGTGCTGGACGTAAGCGGCGTGGATCCCCCTTCACTCCGTGGCCCGCTGAAGTCACACGTGGAGCGCTTTGACAGCCTGGAGGCGCTGGCCGCATCAGCGGTGAGCGCAGCCATCGTCATCACCAACCGGCTGTTTGACCTTACGGCTGCCATGCCCGGGAAGGCGGTGGTGATCCTGCGTCCGAAGAATCTGGTAGTCGGTGTGGGGTGCAACTGTGGCGCCTCGGCTGAGGAGATCGCTCACGCGATCCAGCGGGTTCTGGCGGACGCCGGCCTGTCGATCAAGAGCGTCTGGTGCCTGGCGACAGTGGAGGCCAAGCAGGGTGAGGCAGGCCTGCAAGAGGCCGCACGGCGGCTCAGCTTCCCACTGCAGTTCTGCACAAAAGAGACGCTGAATCGGGTGGCGCATGTGCCGAATCCATCCGAGGCTCCAATGAAATATATCGGCGTTCAGGGCGTGGCGGAGCCCTCGGCCCTGCTCGTCTCTGGCGGGCGGCTGGTCGTGGAGAAGGTGAAGTCTGGGAACGTCACGGTGGCGGTAGCGGAGATGCAGGGTAGAGAGTACCGGGTTTTAGGGTGGAGGGGGCACGGAGGGGCATGAACGGACAGCGTGTGCCAAGGGTCATCATCGCCGGGACCGGAAGCGGGGTGGGGAAGACGACCTTCACCCTTGGCCTGATCGCGGCGTTCCGGGCACGGGGCCTGCGCGTGCAGCCGTTCAAGTGCGGGCCGGACTACCTCGACCCGACCTACCATACCCTGGCGGCTTCTGTCCCTTGCCGCAACCTGGACACCTGGATGCTAGAGCCTGAGGTCACGACGGGCCTGTATACCTGTGCGGTTGCGGGTGCCGATGTTGCCGTCATCGAAGGGGTCATGGGGCTACATGATGGGCGCGGCGGGGCTGGGGAGCGTGGGAGCACGGCGGAGGTTGCCAAACTCCTCCGGGCGCCGGTCGTCCTGGTGATCGATGCGGGGAGGCTTTCGAGGAGCGCGGGTGCGATGGTCCTCGGGTACCAGGCGTTCGATCCCGACGTCTGGATCGCCGGTGTGCTGCTCAACCAAGTTGGGACAGAGCGGCATCGACACTGGGTTGCGGAGGGGATCGGTGAGCGGACGACGATCCCGATCCTTGGGTATCTCCTAAAACAGGCTCCTGTGGCGCTCCCGGAACGGCACCTCGGGTTGGTGCCGGCGCGCGAGGTCGAGGATATCGCGGGATCGCTCGCGGCGATTCGGGAGCAGGTGGAGGCCACAGTTGACGTGGAGGCGATCCTCACACTGGCCCGCGCTGCGGAGCCGATTCCCGTCGGTGGGCGAGCCCTATTTCCGGAGACGCCGCCCCAGACGAACGTCAAGATTGGGCTCGCCCATGACGCGGCCTTTGGCTTCTACTACGAGGATAACCTTGACCTGCTGCGGGCCTGGGGGGCGGAGCTGGTAGCCATGAGTCCGCTCCAGGACCGGACCTTGCCGGCAGAGCTGCACGGCCTCTATATCGGTGGCGGCTTCCCCGAACTCCATGCGGGAAGGCTGGCGGCCAACCGATCGTTCCGGCAGCAGATAGCGGAGGCGGCCGGGGATGGGATGCCGGTGTATGCCGAGTGTGGCGGTCTCATGTACCTGGCCGAGTCGTTGGTCGATCGTGAGGGAGAGCGGCATGCCATGGTGGGTGCGGTCCCGGGGACCTCGGTGATGGAGCGGTCCAGGGTCCGAATGGGGTATGTGAGGGCGACCGCGGTCCGGGACAGCATCCTGGCCCAGGCCGGCGTCATCGTGAGAGGCCACGAGTTTCACTGGTCCAGCATGGCGCCGCCGGACCTACGCGATGCGGCCTACCGGATCCCTGAGGATGGGGTCCGACTGGAGGGCGTCGTTGGCGGCCCCGCATGCAACATCCTTGCCTCCTACCTCCACCTTCATTTCGGCAGCGATCTCCGCCTCACCCATCGGTTCCTGGACCGATGTCGAGCCTGGGGGCGCGCCACGAGCGCTGCTCATCCTGCCATGGAGGGACAGTCGTGAGCTCCCTGCACCCTTTGGCAGGCTCAGGGCAGGGCCTGTCGCCGACCCTCATGGTTCAGGGAACTAGCTCATCGGTGGGGAAAAGCGTGCTGGTGACGGCCCTCTGTCGGATCTTTGCTTCGGCGGGGTATCGTGTTGCGCCGTTCAAGTCGCAGAACATGGCGCTCAACTCTGCCGTCACCGTCGATGGAGGAGAGATCGGGCGGGCCCAGGCGGTTCAGGCCGAGGCGGCAGGTGTGGAGCCTACAGTGGACATGAACCCGATCCTGCTCAAGCCGGAAGAAGACGCCCGCTGCCAAGTGGTGGTCCGTGGTCGGCCCATTGGGAGCTTCCATTTTCAGGAGTACAACCGGATGAAGCCCGACCTGCTGCCGGTGATCCGGGAGAGTCTGGAGCGCCTCCGACGGGCCTACGACCTGGTGCTGATCGAGGGGGCGGGGAGCCCGGCTGAGGTGAACCTGAAGGCGGAAGAGATTGTCAACATGCGGGTCGCCCGCCTGGCCGAATCGCCGGTTCTCCTGGTCGGCGACATCGACCGGGGCGGCGTCTTCGCCGCGCTGGTGGGGACGCTTGAGCTGTTAGAGCCGCAGGAGCGGGCGGCTGTTCAGGGTCTCATCATCAACAAGTTTCGAGGCGACGGGGCGCTGCTCACCCCGGGCCTGGAGTTCCTGAGGCGCCGAACAGGTGTGCCGGTGCTGGGTGTCCTCCCCTACTGCTCGGATCTCCTGGTCCCAGCAGAGGATTCGATGAGCCTTGATGAGGGCGGTTGGCAGGGGGCAGGCGAGGATTGGCTCGACATCGTCGCGATCCGTCTGCCCCGCATCGCCAACTTCGACGACCTAGAGCCCCTGGCCCAGGAGAAGGGTGTGCGGCTCCGCTTCATCCGTCGCCCACATGAGCTGAATGGCGCCGACGCGATCATCCTACCCGGCACCAAGAGCACCGTGACAGATCTTGAGTTCCTCCGGCGGAGTGGCCTCGCTCGACTGATCGTCTCCCGCGTGGCATCGGGCACGCCGGTGCTGGGGATCTGCGGCGGTTACCAGATGCTGGGCCAGGAGATCCGCGATCCATGGGGGGTCGAATCGAGTCGAACGGTGGCGCCCGGTTTGGGCTTGCTCCCGGTGGTCACCGAGTTCTCCCAGCTCAAAACCACCCAGCGGGTGAGCGCCCGTGTGGCTGCGCGGGTCGGCCTGTTCGCAATGGCGGCTGGCTCGATGATGCAGGGGTATGAGATCCACATGGGGCAGAGCTGGGCTGCTGACACCCCTCATTCTCCCCCTGAGCGGGTGGGATGGCCCTTCACGGTCACTGAGCGACAGGGGGTTGCCACCGAGGAGCGGGATGGCGCGATGAATCGGACTGGGAGCGTCGTGGGGACGTACCTCCATGGGCTCTTCCGGAATGGCCCTGTGCGGCAAGCCTTCCTGACATACCTGGCCCACCGCAAGGGGGTGGCGCCCGATCCCGGTTGGGGCTCGTCCTGCTCGGTCGAGGCGACCTATGACCGGCTCGCCCAGTTGGTCGCTTCGCATCTGGATATGGTGCGGATCGCCCAGATGGTCAGGCTCTTCGAGTTCCGGGTTCCAAGTTACTAAGTTGCCAGGAGGTACAACAATCAGCGCGCATGGGGTAGGTGAAAGGTTTACGATCTTGCCGCGATCTGAGGTCGTGAGCCTTGTGACGGCGAAGCATGGGGGGCGGCTGCAGCTGGCGGCCGATCTTCCAGCGCATGAGCGCGCGAGGCTCCTCGACTTCAGCACCACCGTTCATGCCTACGGCCCACCCGCTGGGGTGCGCCAGGCCCTCCAGGAGGCTTGGGTAGAGGAGTATCCGGATCCCGACGCCTCGGCCTTCTGTGCCTTCGCCGCCAGGATGGCTGGTGTGCCGCTGAAGTGGGTGATGGCCGGCAGCGGCTCGGTGGAGCTCTTGCGCATGATCCCGCTCGCGTATGTGCGGCCCCGCGATCCGGTCCTCCTGATCGGTCCCACCTTCGACGAGTACCGGGTCGGGGTAGAGGTGATGGGGGGCATGATCCACGAGGTGGGGGCTAGGCCGGAGACAGGCTTTCGTCCGGATATCCACGCCATCGTGAAGATCATCAGATCCGTCCGACCTTACTTGATCTTTCTCTGCAATCCCAACAACCCGACGGGTCACTACCTTACCGAGGCAGAGGTGCGTGAGATCCTCTACGCCTGCAAGGAGGGGATCCTTGTCCTTGATGAAGCTTTTATCAACTTTGTAGCGAACCCTTGGCCATCTGTCCGACTGCTGGACGCTGGTCCGATCATCCTTGTACGATCTATGACGAAGGACTACGCGCTCCCGGGTGTGCGACTTGGGTATGCTGTGGGGGACCCGAGGCTCCTCAACCCGCTGCGCCGGGTACAGGTGCCATGGGGTGTCAGCACACTCGCCCAGGCAGCCGGGATGGCCGCCCTCTCAGATGAGAGCTACCTGCCGAAGGTGATGGCTGCGGTTCGGGAGGATGCGAGGGGCTTCGTCGAGGGGCTTCGTCTGAGCGGGATCGAGGCAGTACGCGGGGCGGCCCATTTCTGCCTCATCCCTGTGGCGGACGGCGATGGGGCGGCCGAATCGTTGCGTCGCCTCGGGATGCTGGTCCGATCCTGTCGATCGTTCGGGTTGAAGGGGTACATCCGAATCGGACCCCGCCGTCCTGGCGAGAATGCTCGCCTAACTCAGGCGATAACAACAGCGCTAAGCTATCAGCCGTCAGCTTTCAGCGAAGTGAGAGTTGATAGATGAGAATTGACTGTCATCCATGCGAGGTGCGGGTGCAATGCTGACGGAATGGATCAGGTCTATACGACCTCTGGATGAACAGGCGATGAGGGAGGCGAGGCGGCGCCAGGAGACGCTGACCAAGCCGCCTGGGAGCCTCGGTCGCCTGGAGGAGCTGGCCGTCTGCCTGGCCGGCATGACCGGCCGGGTGCGCCATCCGGGGCTGCCGCACAAGGTGGTGATCGTGATGGCGGCTGATCACGGTATCGCCGCCGAGGGGGTGAGCGCCTATCCGGCTGAGGTTACGGCGCAGATGATGTTGAGCTTCGCCCGTGGGACGGCGGCGGTGAATGTCCTGGCCCGCACCATGGGGGCCCGCGTTGTTACGGTGGACATCGGTCTGAAGGGATCGGTGGAGGGGTGCGGGGTTCGGGGTGCGAAGCGCGAAGCGCGGAAGGTTGGACCGGGTACGCGCAATTTCCTGCGTGAGCCGGCCATGAGCCGGGCGGAGGCGATCCGTGCCGTCGAGACGGGGATCAGCATTGTTGAGGAAGAGCGCACCAGGGGGCTTGACCTGCTCGCGACGGGAGATATGGGGATCGGCAACACCACCGCCTCGAGCGCGATCACGGCTGTCCTGTGCGGCAGGCCTCCCGCAGAGGTGACCGGCTCAGGAACGGGCCTGTCGCACGAACAGACCATGAGGAAAGTCCATGTGGTCGAACAGGCGATCCAGTTACACCGTCCGGACCCGTCGGATCCGCTTGGCGTGCTGGCCAAGGTTGGAGGGTTCGAGATCGGGGGGATTGCGGGGGTGATTTTGGGCGCTGCGGCCTCGCGCGTTCCGGTCCTGATCGATGGTTTCATTTCTGGGGCAGCGGCGCTGATCGCGGTGCGCCTGGCTCCCCAGGCCAGAGGCTACCTGATTGCCGCTCACCGATCGCCGGAGCCGGGGCATCAAGCGCTTCTTGACCAACTCGCACTCGATCCGATCCTTGATCTGGGCCTCCGGCTTGGGGAGGGGACAGGGGCCGTGCTGGCAATGCCGATCGTAGAAGCGGCGGCTCGCCTCCTGGACGAGATGGCGACCTTCGAAGAGGCGGGTATCTCCAACCGAGCCTTCGACCTCGCTTGGAATAGGTCTTTGCGACGATGACGGCTCTCATGCAGGCGCTGTCGTTTCTCACCATCGTCCGGCTCCCGGCGCGGACGGTGGGGGACGGTGCGCCAACCGCTTGGGCGGCAGCCTGGTTTCCGCTAGTGGGTGTGGTATTGGGGGTCGGGCTCGTCGGGCTGGATCTCCTCCTCGCTTTCGTCTTGCCGAGACAGGTGGGCAGCACGCTGCTGGTTGTGGCCTGGGTGGCCGTGACGGGTGCGCTCCACCTAGACGGACTCATGGACTGTGCCGATGCGCTCCCCGGTATCCGCCAGGAGGCCGAGCGGTTGCGGATCCTCAAAGATCCAGCCATCGGAGCCTTTGGCGTAGCGGCAGGGTGCCTCGCCCTCCTCCTGAAGGTGACAGCTCTCGCGAGCCTGGATGGGCTCACGCGGCTCCAGGCTATGGGCCTGACGCCGGTCTTAGGGCGATGGGCGGCGCTTTTGGTGATGGCGATCTACCCCTATGCTATCCGACCAGATGTCGGGACCGGCGCGGGCATGACCCGGACCCTTGGTCTGCGGCACCTCGCAGTCGGAACAGCGGTCACGCTGGTCGTGGCTGCCGCATGCGGCTTTCTGGGGATGGCGGCCATGGTACTCGTCGTCGGGGTCGCCTTGATGATCGCGGGGTATGCACGACGGCGACTGCCTGGGCTGACAGGGGATGTCTATGGGACGGTGATTGAATGCGCGGAGATCGCCACGCTTCTCCTCTTTTCTGCACGCCGAATCGTGTAATCGCGGCCTTCCCGGCCCTTACGCTTGAAGCCGATGCGGCGATGCTACGTATTTCCTCGGCGACGCCGCTGGCCGTCGTCTCCTCAGCGGTCGTAGGGGCGGAGCTTCCGGTCGCGCAGGACTTCCTCGTGCTCCGGGTCCCGCGCGATTACGCTGGGACAGCGCCGGACGCCGATCTTCATGTCGAAGCGATTAGACGAGGGGTGGATCGACCCTTTGTCGGGTTCATGACGGCGGCGTCTGTCGCCTCGCCACGCCTTACCTTCGAGGCTCATAGCGACATACGCGTCTTGGCCGTAGCGACCGTGGGGCTTGGAAACCTCTCCGCTGCTGGCGTGAGCCCACCTGCCCCACGGTCGCCAGGGACGATCAATCTGCTCCTGTTCATCGACGCGCGCCTTTCGCGATCGGCGATGGTGGGGGCCGTCATCACCGCCACCGAAGCCAAGGCGACGGTTCTTGCCGCGAGGGGCTTCCGCACATCGGAGGGGTGGCCTGCTTCAGGGACCTCGACCGATGCGCTCGCGATCGCCTGTACAGGTCGTGGATCCACCTTGGAATATGCGGGTCCAGTCACGACAGTCGGGTGGCTCATCGGCCGGGCGGTTCGCCGAATCCTTCAGGATCCGAGTCTCCCATGACCGATGCCGCGATCGTCCTCCTCCTGGCGTTTGCACTCGACCTCCTGTTGGGCGAGCCGCCCAATCGGGTTCACCCTGTGGCCTGGATGGGAAGCTGGCTTCACTGGGTGGAGCGGGCGTCTCGACGGGGCACCACCCCACGCGCGCAACTCCTCATGGGCGGCGTAGGGGTTCTTACCGGCCTCCTCACAATCCTGCTGCTGACGTCGGCTCTCGTGTGGGGTCTTGATGCGTTGGCGGCACCGGCGCGTCTTGGGGCTTCTGCGCTGCTCCTGAAACTCACCTTCTCCTGCCGTTGTCTGTTCGGGGCGGCCGAGGAGGTCAGGCGGGCTCTTGTGACGTCGGATCTGGCCCAAGCGAGACGATTGGTGGGATGGCACCTGGTTAGTCGTCCGACTGCGGAGTTGTCGGGAGAAGAGGTTGCGGGGGCCACGGTGGAGTCGCTTGCCGAAAACTTCACCGACGCGGTGGTCGCGCCGATCTTCTATTGGCTGCTGGGCGGTATCCCGCTCGCGATGGCCTACCGGTTCATCAATACGGCAGACGCCATGTGGGGCTATCGGGACTTGACCTATGAGTATCTGGGCAAGGTTGCCGCGCGATTGGATGACGCAGTGAACATCCTCCCCGCTCGGTTCGCCACGGCGCTGCTCCTGCTTGGGGGTGGGATAGCGGGAGGGGACCTCCGCAATGGCCTTCGGGTTCTCCTTCGAGACCACCGTGAGACCGCCAGCCCCAATGCCGGCTGGACGATGTCGGCCATGGCTGGGCTCCTCCGAGGCCAATTGACCAAGCGCGGGGCCTATGTCCTGGGCGATGATGCTGTCCCAGTCAATGGTCTGACCATCGCCAAGGCACAGTGTTGTGTAGCAGGGGCCACGCTCCTGTTGCTGCTGGTTGTCCTTACTGGCCTCTCACTCGATCTCCCGCACTTGGCACTTCGCACCTCGCACGCCCTTGGGATCCGGGGACTCCTTGTTTCAAGACCGTAGCGGTCAGGTTCGCTTTACGGCGATCCTCCTGGTTCGCCATGGCGAGGCTCTCGATGGAGGTGAGGGCCGCTACATTGGAGCTTCCGACCCGCCCCTGAGCGCACGCGGAAAGCGGCAGGCGAGGCGCGTCGCGATGCGGCTGTCGTCGGAGCGTGTGCAGCGGGTGGTGAGCAGTGACAAGCGTCGGGCGCTCGCAACTGCGGCAGCCATCGCCCGGGCGCACGGCCTTGGCGTAGAGGTGCGCAGTGAATTAAGGGAGCTCAACTTCGGTGCGTGGGAAGGGGCTCGCTTCGAGGATCTGCTGCTCCACGATGGGGTCCGATTTCGCTCGTGGCTGGCTCAGCCCTGGCGCTACCGGCCTCCAGGTGGGGAGTCGCTTGCCTCCCTCTGGCGGCGGGCCCGCGCCTTGTGGGAGGACCTCCGCGCTGCGCAAGGGGAGTCTGCGACGGTTGTGGTCGGTCATGGGGGGTCGCTCAGGGCCTTGCTTGGGGTCGCGCTCGGCATGTCGTCCAAGGCCCTTTTGTCGTGGGAACTCATCCCAGGGGCGATCTCCTGCCTCGGTGTGTCCGAGGGGAGGGCCTGGTTACGGTATGTCAACGACGCCTGCCATCTCTAGGCCGCGCGTCGTCCTCGTGCTAGGCGGCACCGCGAGCGGTAAAAGCGAGTTCGCCGAACGCTACGCCGTGAGCCTAGGCGGATCGGTCTGCTATGTGGCGACCGCGGAGCCTCGGGACGAAGAGATGCGTGGCCGGATCGAGCGACACAGGGCCCGCCGGCCCCCGGAATGGACAACGAGGGAGGTGACCTGCAATCTGGCTTCGCAACTTCGCGGTGACTCGATGAGCGATATCATCCTTGTGGAAAGCCTGGGGATGCTGCTCACAAACCACATGGCGGCCACCCCTGAGGGCGGTCTTGGCACGCGTGAGCTTCGGACCGTGCTTCAAACTGAGCTGGAGGCGCTGATCGACCTCTCAAAGTCATGGGGAGCCGTGCTGATCGTCGTCTCGGAGGAGGTTGGGCTCAGCCTTGTGCCGTCCACTCCCTCTGGCCGCTGCTTCACGGAACAGCTTGGGTGGTGGAATCAACAGACCGCAGCGCTGGCAGATGAAGTCTACCTCGTGGTTACAGGGATCTCGGTCCGATTAAAGCCGCAGTGGTACTGCGAAAACCGACTCTGTTCTCGGAATGAGCCCCCTTTTGCTTAACCCCTTTCCGTGTTGGGGCCGGATGCTTTACCCACACGAGAACCGGGTGAGGCAAAAACTTTACAAAAATCTTAACTCCGTACCTCGGTACAGGATTTATCTTACACATGGGTGGAGGTGAAGTGGTGAAGGGGTTGACCATAGGTCAGTTGGCTAAACAAGCGCAAGTGAACATCGAAACGATTCGCTGCTATGAGCGGAGAGGTCTCGTGCCGGAACCGCCCCAACGCGAGTCCGGATATCGTCAGTATTCTCCCGATACTGTAGCGCGCATCAAGTTCATCAAGCGAGTGCAGGAGCTCGGATTCTCTCTCAGAGAAATTGCAAGAACTGCTTTCTTTGCGCGTCGATCCCGGGACAACAGCGGGGGATATCAAGGGGCGAGTCCCTATGGTTGCCTCGACATGGCTCGCAACGTCTTTGAGTGGACGAACTCCGAGTGTCCTGACGGTAAGGCAGTCATGAAGGGGGGGTGGCTCTTGGGACGATCAGCCCGGGATCTGCCGAGCCGCTGCCCGGCACGGTCGGCGCAAAAATGCCCGACACATCCTGTTCGGCTTTCGGTGCATCTGCGAGGGACTCGTTGCGGACGCTTGATGATGGGAGGGAAGTGAAGATGGAGAAGCAGAAGTTCCACCTCTGACCTTCGATGCTCATCCTGCTCCTGGCAGGAGCAATCTATCTGCTGTATCAGCTCATTGTACGGTGAGCAGACCCGCCGGGGGCGGGTTTCCAGGTGAGCGCGTAGCCGGATTTACCTTGACTTCGCTCGATTTTTGGCTATAGTGAGTGTCAGTGTAACCCGTTGATAAATCCGAAACTGACGTCTACCGAGGCCGCATGTTCGCATCGCTTGGTCTGTTGGTAGGGTGAAGGGAGTTCCCGCCGATCACCAAAATGACTTCTTTGACATAAAATTGTAACGGATTCTTCCAGAGGGGTCCGGAGATAGCATCCAGCTATTTCCGGAGGATAAAGGGTGGTCGGGCCGCCATCCGCGAGAAGCGGAGGCGGCTTTTTTATTTCATTAAACATGAACATCACGTTGCGGCTGATCATCCCCTTCTTGGTGGCCGGTTTATCTATCTTATCGAATGATTCTTGGGTTAAAGAAGCATGGGGCCACAAACCTCGAAGTGCCTACCCGCTTTTTCCTCGAACGGATCGCAACGAATGGCCATGCGATGCTGTGAGACGATGAACAGAGTACATGAAAGGAGGGGGAGATGTGCTTCCCCTATCTCGGATAGTGATAGGCGATCGTGCGGAGGCTGGAAATAACGAGAAGATATCGTCGAGAACGGAAAGGAGCGAAACATTGCGGATAATGGGGAGAGAGGTAAGGCGCAAGGCGCGAACGGCGAGGCTTCAGTGGTACTCTCTTCTTAAGAGCAGGCTGTTGCTCAGGGGAGCGGTTCTGACGTGCGGTCTCCTACTATTCTCAATCGCAAATGGATGGAGTGATATACCTTCTAAGGATGGTGGACATCACCGTCATCGGCTGGTGGGACCTCCGCCGGAGTTCCTGCAACAGAGAGAGCCGGTGAAGCAACAACCTCGCCTCGCAATCCCCCCACGGTGGCAATTTGCCATACCGACCGGAGATCATCACGCGGGGCGGCAGGTCTTTGTCGACTTCGAATGCTTCAAGTGCCATGAAGTGCTCGGTGAGGACTTTCCCGCACCCACAGCCGACCAAGGGGATGTGGGATCTGTCCTCTCGGGAATGGGGGCGATGCACTCGGCGGAGTATTTCGCCGAGGTGATGATCGATCCGAACGCCTCCGTGGCCTGGCGTATCAAGCACCACAAGGCTGAACAAAAAGGATATCTCGGTCCCGATGGCACATCAAAGATGCCCAGCTACAACGACACGATGAGTATCCAGCAACTCATCGACGTAGTCGCCTACATGAAGAGCTTGACCGCTGGTGCGCACGCCCATTGATCTATACCAACGGCAGCGGAGCAATGCATTGGTAAGCGGGTCGGTCATCGCGTCCCTATGGAGCCGTCAAGAAAGGCCTGACGAGGGTAAAGGGTAAGAGGATGGTTGAACAGAAGATCATCGTAGAGCTGTTGATTGCGACTGCTGTCTGGCTTCTGTCGAGCGCCTGGTTGCTTTGGCTACGGCGGATCGGTCTGCGCGCGCTCACCAGACTGGCCCGTACAACTGAGGGCAAGCTTGACGACTTGGCGCTGGCGGCGTTCCGGCTTCCCTCACTGCTCTGGTGTCTCGTGTTTGGCGTCTATATCGGCTTGACTGCCGCCCCCGCCATACCTCCCAGGATCGAGCAACTCGTCAATGATGCGCTGGTGATCGTGTTAATCCTATCTGTGACCATCGCCGTCGGTCGGTTCCTGGCAGCATCCGTCGTTTCCTATGCTGACCGTCTGGGTCTCGCAATCGCCGTGACAGGACTCACCACAGCGCTGGTGAAAGGCGTCGTCTACCTGTGCGGCGCCCTCGTCCTGCTGAACACGCTCGGGATATCCATTACCCCCATCCTCACTGCCCTGGGTGTCGGCGGCCTGGCCGTGGCCCTAGCGCTTCAGGGTTCGCTGGCGAACCTGTTCGCTGGAATCCACATCCTGGTGGAAAAACCGATCCACGTTGGGGATTACATCAAGTTGGAGTCGGGCCAGGAAGGGTACGTGGTCGATATCGGCTGGCGGACCACGCGGATCCGGATGTTGGCCAACAACATGGTCGTTGTGCCGAACGCCAAGCTGGCTGAGAGCATCGTTACTAACTACCACCTACCAGAGAAGCGGATGTCGATCCTCATTCCGATCAGTGTCAGTTACGAGAGCGACCCCACCCGGATCGAAGCGATCCTGGCGGAAGAGGCCATCTCTGCTATAGGGCATGTTCCCGGACTGCTGGCTGATCCCGCCCCCTTCGTCCGGTTCATTCCTGGGTTCGGCGAGTCGTCTCTTGATTTGACCTTGATCGTGCAAGTCAACGAGTTTGTAGACCAGTACCTGGTTCAGCATGAGCTGCGAAAACGGATCTTCGCCCGCTTTCAGAAGGAAGGAGTCGATATCCCTTTCCCGCAGCGGGTAGTCCATCTCCACGCAATGGATAGCGGCGCGCCTCCCTCCCGTTGAGGCAGGCACAGGAAGGCGGAGAGATGTGTGGGCTTGGCGGCGCCTTGGCACGCCATGAGGCGCCGAAGCAAAGTAAGGAGGAGAGGTGAGGTGAATGCGTGAGCGTGCACAGGTGCCCTTCGAGTTTTGCTGTTGCATCGAGCTACGCCAGATGTTGGGTCTGAAAGCGGAGACCGAGAAGGAACTGGCAGGCCTGATAAAACTGGTCTCGCTGGATTCGATCTACTATCACACGTGCGGCCTCTTGCTTCGCCACCGGTACAGGGCAGGGGCATTTTCCAACGACTTCGCTACGTGGGTGGCAGTCCAGGTCGGAGATCGAGTCCTGGGAGAGCGCCTGGCAGTGCTGGATCCTCTCAGCTTCGATACCTTAGTCGATCTAAGAGATGAAATCGTCTCCGTGATTGACGGCCACCTGAAGAGCATAGTAGTGGTTCCGCGTGTGGTGTACGGGGAACCGTTCCACTTCATCCAGTCTCGAATCGTGGCGGTGCCGGCAGGGACAGTGGCTTACACCCTGGAGGAGTTTCGGCAGGACGTAAGTGAGGTAGATGACAGGACCCTTTACTATCACACCCTCGAAGCGCGGGTGCGGCATAAGCACAGGCACAACGACTTTTCCGCCTGGCTGCGAGATCGCCTCAGCCTGCCGACCCTGGCTGCCAGAATCGAGGCCTTGGATCCCTTCACTGGAGGTCTGGAATGGGTGAGGACGCAGATGTTGGCTTATTGCGACCAGGTGCTCATCCAAGGGCGTGACCTATGAACGCCGCGAGACTTGATGACTATCGTGAGGTCACGTCAAAGGGGACCATGTGCTTTCTCCGATCGCTCGCGGAGCGTGTGCGGGGCAGACGGTTCCTGCATGTTAACTCTACCAGCCAAGGCGGTGGGGTCGCCGAGATCCTCCATCGGCTGGTTCCGCTCATGGCTGATCTTGGGGTGGATGCTCGCTGGGAAACGATCAAAGGGGATCCTGCCTTTTTCTCTGTTACAAAGGCCTTTCACAATGCTCTTCAGGGGCAGGAAGCGTTAATCACCAAGGATATGCTCGAGGCTTATATCGAGACGAATCGAGAAAACGCCGGCAACCTGTCGCTCGAAGGGGACTTGGTGCTCATTCACGACCCTCAGCCTGCGCCCTTGATCAACTATCGCCCACCGGAAGGGAAATGGGTTTGGCGCTGTCATATCGATCTGTCGCATCCACAGCGTCAGGCCTGGCGGCACCTCAGGAAGTACGTGGCGAAATACGACGGCGCTGTCTTCTCGTTACCGAAGTTCGCGCAACGGCTCCCTTTCCCGCAGTACCTGGTGTACCCCTCAATCGACCCGCTCAGCAAGAAGAATTGCGACCTCAGCCGGGCAGAGATCGATGGTGTCCTGGACCATCTCGCTATCCCGCGGGACAAGCCGATTCTTCTCCAGGTATCCCGGTTCGACCGTTTTAAGGATCCGATAGGCGTGATCGACGCTTACCGGTTGGTAAAAAAGCATAACCAATGCCGACTTATTCTGGCGGGAGGCGGGGCCGAGGATGATCCAGAAGGAGGGGCGGTCTTGGGCGAAGTGAGGGAGAGGGCAGGCTATGATCCGGACATCCATATCATCGAGCTTCCACCCGATGCTCACCTGGAGATCAATGCCCTGCAGCGAGCTGCTACGATTGTCGTGCAAAAGTCGCTCCGGGAAGGGTTCGGGCTTACCGTGGCAGAGGCGATGTGGAAGGGCAAGCCGGTCGTTGGGGGTGCTGCCGGCGGGATTAGTGTACAGGTGATCGACGATGTGACCGGCTACACGGTGCATTCGGTAGAGGGTGCAGCATTCCGCATCCGACACCTCCTCAACAACCCCGACTTAATCGCCAGAATGGGAGAGGCAGGGCGGGAGTATGTTCGCCATGAGTTCCTGATCACTCGCCATTTGGCCGATTACCTGACCATGCTGCTTGTCCTCACGGCGTAAGAGGAAAGGGGAATGCGGATCACGATACGGCTCGTCCTCTCGATCATTGTGGTGGTCAGTGTGATTGTGCTGGCCTTTACCCTCGTGCAGGTCAGGCAGGAAAAGCAGAGGCAAAGGGCCGATCTTGAGCGGCGGACATCACTATTGGCTGAAAGTCTGGGAGAGACTGTCGAGCCCCTGGTGGGGCAGGGTCATTCAGCGCGGCTTCAACGGATTGTTGAAAGGTTCGGGAATCGGGAAAGGCTTGCCGGCGTAGCCGTGTACGATATGCATGGGCTTCCCCTGGCGGTCACACAAACCCTCGCCGCCCAGTTCGCCACGCCTCCGAAGATCGCGACGGAGGCCATGGCTGCCAATCGCGAGATGGGCGATGTGGTACGCATCGGTGAGAAGCAGATGTATATCTTTGTGTTGCCGCTTCGCCCTGAGGAGCAGGTCGCGGGGGCTCTCGCACTCTTCCATGATGCCAGCTATATCCAGCAGCGTCTTCGCCAGATCTGGCAACACAATTTCCTACGACTTTTGGTTCAGGCCCTCCTGATCTCGTTGACGACACTGTTCGTGGTGCAATTGACCCTGGTCAGGCCCCTCGCAAGAATGACGGAATGGATCAAGCGATTGCGCAAAGGGGAGGTGAATGATTCCTCATCACTCTCCAGTAAAGACCTCTTGAACCCGCTGGCGGCCGAGGTTACGCAATTGGCCAAGAGCCTCTCGGCCGCGAAGGCCGCTGCCGAGGACACCAGGTTCTGGCAAGCAGGGAACTCTCTTTGGACGCCGACATCACTGAAGGAACATTTGCGGATCACACTCCACGGGAGGTCAATTTTCGTCATCTCCAACCGCGAGCCTTTCATCCATGTCAAAAGGGGGAAAGAGATCGACTGCATCGTTCCGGCGAGCGGTCTGGTGACCGCGCTGGAGCCTGTGTTGGCCGCCTGCGAAGGCACCTGGATTGCCCATGGGAGCGGCGACGCCGATGGCCTGGTTGTCGATCGCGCCGACAGGCTCAGGGTCCCAGCAGCATCCCCGCAGTACACCCTCAGGAGGGTCTGGCTGACGAAGGAGGAAGAGGAGGGCTACTACTACGGCTTTGCCAACGAAGGGCTGTGGCCCCTCTGCCATATCGCCCACACCCGGCCCGTCTTTCGAGCCGAGGATTGGCGATACTATCAGTCTGTAAACGAGAAGTTTGCGCAGGCCACGTTGGCGGAGATCGAAGGCGTTGAGGAGCCGTGCGTGCTTATTCAGGATTATCACTTCGCCCTCCTGCCACGGCTGATCAAGGAAAGGCGACCCGATGCGCGCGTGGGGCTCTTCTGGCACATCCCGTGGCCCAACCCCGAATCGTTCGGGATCTGTCCGTGGCAAGGCGAGTTGCTCCATGGGATGCTGGGCGCAGACCTTATCGGGTTTCACATTCAATTCCACTGCAACAACTTTCTGGAGACGGTGGACCGAGCGCTGGAATCACGCATTGAATGGGAGCACTTTGCCGTCAGACGCGGCAACCATACTACGTATGTCAAACCCTTCCCGATCAGTATCGCCTATCCGGATGACCTGGCCGCGTTAGCCGGGAGCACAGGCGGCGAGCGGAGCAAGGAAGCCTTACTCATGGAGCTCGGTGTCAAGGCACGATACCTGGCCGTGGGTGTCGATCGCCTGGACTACACCAAAGGGATCCTTGAGCGTCTGCGAGGGATCGAACGGCTCCTGGAGAAGTATCCTCAGTATCAAGGACAATTGACCTTCATAGAGCTTGGCGCGCCAAGCCGCATTCATATCAAACAGTATCAGGACCTGATCGCCGCCATCGAGGCCGAGGCCGATCGGATCTGCTGGCGCTTTCAGACAGGCGAGTGGAGACCTATCCTTTTCTTGAAACGGCACCACAGCCGCCAGGAGATCCAACCGTTCTACAAAGCGGCAGACGTCTGCCTGGTAACCTCGCTCCACGATGGGATGAATCTCGTAGCCAAGGAGTTCGTTGGCGCCAGGGAGGACGAGCAAGGCGTCCTGATTCTCAGTCGATTCACAGGGGCCGCTCGCGAGCTTAAGGATGCCCTTACCATCAACCCGTATGACATCGAGGAGCTTGCCGACGCGATCCATGCCGCCTTGACCATGTCCAACGAAGAGCAATCCATTCGCATGCGGCGAATGCGTGACGTGGTGAGGGAGCGCAACGTGTATCGATGGGCCGCTGATCTGATCACAGATCTCGTTCAGGTTCGTATTGAGACGTCAGTAGCCTCAGAGGTCTGACAGGGGTGACAATTGGAATGGCTCTGGTCCCAGTGGCCGCAGGTCGCGGCGGAAATGTTGAGCAGTGGTTACGTATCGCTGCTTCTGGATTACGACGGCACACTGACGCCGATCGCCCCCTCCCCGGAGCAGGCGACGCTCCCCGCTTCGACACGGTCAGTGCTCAGGGAGCTTTCACACCATCCTCGAATGACGGTCGCCGTAATCAGCGGCCGACCGCTCAACGAGCTGCGACGACTGGTCAGGGTGCGAGACCTGATTTACGTCGGCAATCACGGACTGGAGATGTGGCAAGATGGTCGACAGGCCGGAGTGATCGTGTCACAGTCTTTGCAGAAAGCAGTCGCCCGTATTCGGTCGCAGCTCGCCGGTCTGGTGGCGGATATCCCTGGCGCGCTTGTCGAGGACAAAGGCCTGTCGGTCAGCCTGCATTACCGGTTGGTGCCTCACAGGCTGGAGAGTCACCTTATGGGGGTATTCGCGCGTGAAATACTTCCCCTTGTTCGCTCATCGGGATTGACAGTTCTTCACGGAAAGAAAGTCATCGAACTCCGCCCCAGGCTCAACTGGACAAAAGGTCATGCCGCGCTGTGGGTGATGAAGCAACTCCGCCGACGCTCGATCTTACCGATTTACATCGGTGACGATCGAACAGACGAGGATGCGTTTGAGGCGCTGGTCGATGGCATCACGATACGGGTCGGCGCCCATGGGGGATCGAAGGCCCGCTATTACGTACGGGACGTGGAGGAAGTGGTGGCGTTTCTCCGATGGATGGAGACAGACTTTTAAACGGGATAGCAACCGGCAGATGGAACAGGTAGTACACTAGGACCTGGGTGGGGTGGAGGCATGCCAGCATCGGTGATGGGGTGCTCGTTACGGATCAACGATGGGGCAATCAGCGCGTTGGCGGGATCGGCTTGCAGGTGGTACGCGGCCAATAGGTCACTCAGATCCTGCTTTGTGAGGGCGTGGAGCACTGGCGTCTCTCCTACGAAGCTTAGAATCGGGGCAAGACCCTTCTAGGAGCGCTTCGTTTTTGTCATCAACGATGATTACCAGGAGGTCCTCCCTTGTCAGAGATTGCCGTAATTATCGGCCTAGGGCTGATCATGGGGCTGGTCTTGGTTCTGCCTTTCTCCGTCCGTTGGGTGGAGGAGGAGCTGGAGGCATTTCTCCTGGTCATGGGGTGCTTGGCTGTCACGATGAGCGGGCTGTGGAGCTGGCATCTGATCAGAGAGGCACTCACAGAGCCAGTGAAGATCTCAGCCGCCGTTCTTGTTTTTGGATTCCTCTTTCGCCAATATCGAGACTTCATCCGAAATCGGGTCTCGCGACTTGCGCGTGGGCTGGGCCTTCCGTATTTTCTGTTTGCGTTGGTGGTTGGGCTGGGGATTGCCTCAAGTGTCGTCACCGCTATCATTGCCGCCCTGGTCTTGGTGGAGGTGATTTCAGGGCTCCGCATAGAAAGGGACAAGGAGCGCTCGATCGTGATTGTAGCCTGCTTTTCCATCGGCTTGGGGGCCGCGCTCACGCCCATCGGGGAACCGCTATCCACCATCGCGACGGCCAAGCTCTCGGGCCCGCCGCACGCCGCCGGATTCTTCTTTTTGACAAGGCTCCTTTGGCCCTGGGTAGTTGCCGGGATTCTCCTCTTAGGACTTCTTGCTGCCGCATTTGTGGGACGTCAGGTCAGCATGGAGGAAAGTTTGACCGAGGATGTTCCGGAAGGCTACCCGGACATTGCCCTTCGGGCGGCAAAGGTATACGCCTTCGTCGCGGCCCTCCTGCTTCTCGGGCACGGCTTCACGCCTCTAGTCGATCGGTATCTTGTCCGGATGCCCGAGGCCGCGCTCTACTGGGTGAACATGGTCTCGGCCGTCCTGGATAACGCCACATTGGCTGCCGCCGAAATCTCGCCTCTTATGAGTCTCGAGAAGGTCCAGTTCCTCCTGATGGGGCTTTTGATTTCCGGCGGCATGCTCATACCAGGCAACATCCCCAATATCATCTGTGCCCGCAAACTCGGCATCACAAGCAGGGAATGGGCCGGGCTTGGGGTGCCCTTGGGCCTGGCCCTGATGCTGGCGTACTTCGTCTTTCTGCAACTTGCGACTAGGAGCGCCGGTTCGGCCCCTTGATTGGCGTTCACTGTATGCCGGCGCGGCCAGATTTACCTTGACTTCACTCTATTTTTGGCTAGAGTGAGCCCGAACGTAACCCGCTGAGAAATCTGATGCCAACCCCTACTGAGGTCCGTATGTTCGTATCGCCTGGTCCATTCGTCATGCAGATCGGCCCGCTTTCCATTCGTTGGTATGGCCTTCTCTTCGCCACCGCTGTTCTGCTGGGGACCTCACTGGCGCACCGCGAGGCGATCCGCCGGGGGGAGGATCCTGATCAGCTCCTCAACGTCATCGTATTCGGCGTGATGTCGGCTCTGGTTGGCGCGCGGCTCTACTATGTTCTGTTCAATTGGGGTTATTACGGTCCGAGGCCGCTGAAGATCCTGGCGGTGTGGGAGGGGGGTCTGGCGATCCACGGTGGCCTACTGGCCGGGGCATTGGCCACGGCCATCTATACCGTCCGGAAGAAGCTGCCTGTGCTGACCTACATGGACATCATGGCCCCTTCGCTTCCGCTCGGGCAGGCGATCGGTCGGTGGGGAAATTTTTTCAATCAGGAGGCCTTCGGGATCCCGACCGATCTGCCGTGGAAGCTCTATATTGAGCCTTACCACCGGCCGCCCGATCTGGCCGCCTTCGAGTATTTCCATCCGACGTTCCTGTATGAATCGTTGTGGAACCTCCTTGTCTTCGCGATTCTCTACCTCTTGCTTCGCCGGCGGCTGCAGCGGATCCCTGGCGCGCTGCTGCTCTGTTACGTTGGACTGTACTCTATCGGCCGGTTCTTCGTCGAAGGACTCCGCATCGACAGTCTGATGCTTGGGCCCTTACGCGCGGCGCAGGTGGTGAGCCTCGGTTTGATCGCCCTCTCACTTGCCGGGCTCGCCTGGCTGCGTGTCGCTTCCAAGCGGCCTCAGCGCGGATAGGAGTAGGGTGATGGAGCGGATCGGCGTCGTCGGAGCCGGAGCCTGGGGGACCACGCTCGCCAAGCTATTAGCCGAGAAAGGACACTCGGTCAGCCTGTGGGTGTGGGAGCGTGATCTCGCCGTGACAATGGCGAGGGAGCGCGAGAACAGTCTCTATCTGCCGGGGGTTGAACTGCCAGAGGCGCTTGAGATCACGACCTCCCTCGCTGAGGTCGCCCGAGGCTGCTCGGCCCTTCTGCTGGTCACCCCTTCTCATGTGTTCCGTTCGGTGTTTGCAAACCTGCTTCCGTTCGTTGAGCCATCTATGGTTTTGGTAAGCGCTACAAAGGGATTAGAACCAAATAGTTGCATGACAATATCTCAGGTAATGCGTGATGTCGCCCCCCACTTGAGGACGCTGGCCGTGCTCTCAGGTCCCACCTTCGCGAAGGAGGTGAGCGGAGGACTGCCAACGGCGGCGGTCGCGGCGTCAGAGGAGGCGGCAGCGGCACTACGGGTTCAGGACTTACTGAGCACCCCAACCTTTCGCGTGTATGCCGGAAGCGATCCGTTGGGCGTGGAGTTGGGGGGGGCGATCAAGAACGTGATTGCCATCGCCGCTGGGATAGTGGACGGTCTTGGGCTGGGGCACAATGCGGTGGCTGCTCTCATCACAAGGGGGTTACACGAAATGACCCGGCTGGGCGTCGCGATGGGCGCGCGCGCCGAGACATTCGCCGGGCTGGCGGGGCTTGGGGATCTCGTACTGACATGTACCGGGGACCTCTCGCGAAACCGGCAACTTGGGCTGGCGCTGGGCAAGGGTGCGGTGCTCTCCGAGCTGCTACAGCGTAGCCCGACGGTGAAGGAAGGGGTCAATGCCTCGAAGGCTGCGGTCGAGCTTGCGCAGCGCTTCTCCGTTGACATGCCGATCTGCCGGGAAAGCTACGCCGTATTCTTCGAACATCGATCGCCCCGGGAGGCGGTGGTGAGTCTCCTGAGCAGGGCGTTGAAATCTGAAGAGGCATAGAGGCGGGACGTGCCGTACGTGCAGGTCGGGTGCACTCAAATCCACTTTGTTGAACAGGGTCCAAGTCTGGCGAGTCATCTGTCGCCGATCGTCTTCATCCACGGGGCGGGTGGGAGCCATCAGGTGTGGCTCCAGCAGCTCGGGGTGTTGGGGCGGCGGCGGAAGGCCATCGCCGTGGATCTCCCGGGGCATGGCGATTCGAACGGAAGCGGAGCCGATCGGATCGAGGCCTACCGCGACGTCGTCAGGGGGTTTATAACGGCCTTGGGCCTTGACCGGATCGTCATGGTGGGCCACTCGATGGGCGGGGCGATTACCCAGAGTATTGCGCTGGATTACCCCTGGCTGCTTGCGGCGATTGTGCTGGTAGGGACTGGGGCGAAGCTCCGTGTTCACCCGCAGACCTTCGCGGGACTTCAAGACGACGCAAGGAGAGCGGTCGATCTGATGACCAAATCGGCGCGCGCGCCAGGCACCCCGGCGGAGGTACTCAAACAGGACGCCGAAGCGATGCTGCGCACCTCGGTCCCAGTGATCGAGGGAGACCTTCGGGCGTGTGATGCCTTTGACCTCATGGAGCAGGTGAAGGCTATCTCCCTCCCAGCGATGGTGATCTGCGGGACCGACGACCTGATGACGCCACCCAAATACGCCGAGTATCTGCATCATCAGATTAACGGATCGCAGCTTCAGCTCGTTTCCGCTGCCGGCCACATGGTCATGTTGGAGCAGCCGGACGAGGTGAACCGAGGCATTGAAACTTTCCTCGAGCGACTGGGCTGTTAAGACGTCTTCTGGTGATTACTCAGGTAGATAGGCTGAAGGCTGTCAGGGGTACGTCATGCGTGATCACACAAAACTCCAGAAAGGTCTTGAATCCACTGGGGGTTTATTCCCCGCGGCGTGCCGCGAGTTCGTCATACCGGCGGAAGCCGGTATCCAGAGGCCCCGACTGGATTCCCCCGTATCAAGTACGGGGCAGGCTTGTCAAGCACGGAATGACGGGCCAGAACAGAAGATGATACCCTGCAGCTTGCTGCGGGGTAGTTCATTGGCTTGATTCGTGCCTTGCGAGCTAATGCATAACCTTCAGCCTTCAGTCTAAACGCCTAAGTAGTTACGTCTTCTGTTGCGCATCCGGTCGGCCGAACAGGCCGGCCAGCTCTTCGGCGCCTTCACGATCTGCAATCGCGAGCACCTCATCCTCAACTTCAAATTGGGTATCCCCGCGCGGAATGAGGATCTGCCCGTGCCGGATGATGGTGGCGATCACCGAATTCGGCGGTAGGCGCAGGTCCTTAATGGCGATGCCCAGGGCGCGGGATCCCGGGGGGATCTTCTCCTCTACCAGGGAGTAGCGGCCCCTCCGCAATTTGAGCAGTGTCATCATATCGCCGAGCGACATCTCTTCTTCGATCAGGCTGCTAAAGATCTGCGCCTGGTTGAGGGCCACGTCTACGTGGAACTTCTCGTCGAAGAGCCAAGCGGCGCGGGGATTGTTGATCCAGGCGATCGTGCGGGGCACCTGATAGCGGGTGCGGACAAAGAAGCAGAGCGCGAGATTATCTTCATCGACAGAGGTACACGCAGCTAACACCTTCGCTCGACGGATATCGGCCTGTTCCAACACTTGCGGATCGATGGGGTTGCCTTCGTAGATCACCTCGGTGGGCAACTCGTGGTGAAGGCGTGAGAGGATGTCCCGCCGATGCTCGATCAATCGGACCTCATGCCGGCGAGCCAGCAAGAGGGTGGCCAGGTGTGCTGCAGTTCGGCCTCCGCCGGCGATCAACACAAACATGTTACCTCCCTTGCGGCGCTTGCAGCCGCCCACGCAACGTGTCGATCCCTACCAGGGTGGCGCTCAGGTGCACGATATCGCCCGCCTCGAGACGGTTCTCAGAGGAGGGAAGGATGGCTTTGCCTACGCGGGTCAACGCCACGGCCAGACACTCGCCTGCGGGAAGGAGATCCTGGAGAGACCGACCGTGCCAGGCCTCAGGCACGACCAGTTCGTAGATCTCGACTTCGCCATTGCCGGCCGAGAACACGCTCCGAGCGAACGTGGGGTAGAGCAATTCTTCGATGCGTTGTGCGCCCCAACTGGTCGAGCTGACCACTTGGAGGCCAAAGGCCTCGTGCAAGGCTCGCCAGCGCGGATGATAGTTGCGAACGACGACCTGGGGCACGTGATAGACGGTCCGCGCCACGTGTGCGACCACTGCGTTGAGCGAGTCGGAGTTGGTGACGGCGGCGAGACCATCGGCCTGCTCAATGCCCGCTCGGCGCAGCACATCCGTGGCCAGCGCTTCACCTTGTACTGTGTGTCCACGGAAGTCTGCTGACAGGTTACTAAAGGCGGCGGCCACCTGGTCGATCACCGCTACCTGATGCCCCTTCTGGAATAGCCGATAGGCCAGCTCTGTACCTACTCGCCCACACCCCACGATAATGACATTCATAGCGTGTTCTGCTCCTCCGATACCCTGGCGCCATTACTCTATCTGATAGGGTACGTCAATAATCACGATCCCCGGCTTGAACAACAGCATCAGTCGCAGCAGCATTGCGGTCTGGTTGTGTAGGAGGTTGTGCCACCAGTGGCGGGGGATAAACTGCGGCACGATGATGGTGATGATCTCGTTCGGCTGGCGCCGCGCGGCAATCTCCTCGATATACCCCAATAAGGGTTCCAGGAACAACCGGTAGGGGGAATCAAGCACTACCAGGCGGATTCCATCGCCCCACGATTCCCATTTCCGGTTCAGCGTCTCGGCCTCGACGGAATCGATGCAGATATGCACGGCCGTAATGTCATCGGACAGTGTTCTGGCATAGCGGAGCGCCGCCAGCGTACCGCGATGGACGCCACTCACCGCCAGGATCACACGCTGACGCGAGATTCGAGGCGGCCCACCATACTGTTCCAATGAAAGGTGGGCGGCCAAGTCCCGGTAATGGGAATGGATGGCAGAGAACGTCGCCACGAGAATTGGCACCAGTAGGATCACGATCCACGCCCCATCGCGAAACTTTGTGACGGTAAAGATCAGCATGACCCCAGCCGTACAGAGCGCGCCAAAGCCGTTGGTAGCCATCTTCAGCGCCCAGCGCGGGTCGTGACGGAGTAGTGAGCCACGCTCTTGGGCTTCCTGCCCTGGCGAGAGATGTCCGGCCTTCCACCAGCGGTGCGCCATGCCGGCTTGGGCAAGCGTGAAGGAGAGGAAGACGCCAATGGCATAGAGCGGGATCAGCGCGTTGACGCTGGCCTGAAACAGCCATATCAGGAGTGAGGCGATGAGGGTCAGCGCCACAATGCCGCGCGAGTAGACGAGCCGGCTTCCCCGGTAAGTCAGCGGCCGGGGCAAAAAGCCATCCGCCGCCAGCAGGGCGCTCAACCGCGGGAATCCGGCATAGGCCGTATTGGCCGCCATGATCAGGATAAGGGTTGTGGCGGCGATGGCAGCCAGGTACAGCAGACCTCGACCCTCATAGGCCGTGCGCGCCAGTTGCGAGAGCACCGTTTCTGTCTCCGAAGGCGTCGCGCCCATTTTGCCGGCCAGGAAGGTGATGCCCAGGAACAGCGCGCCCAGAATGGCAGACATCCAGATCAGCGTGATGCCTGCATTACGGCTGCGTGGCTCCTTAAACGCAGGGACCCCGTTAGAGATGGCCTCCACCCCGGTGAGGGCTGTCGTGCCATTGGAAAAAGCATGGAGAATCAGGAAGAGTGAGATCGATTGCGCGACATGTTCCCTTCCCGGCGGCGGGTTCACCACGGTATGGAGGCTCCCCATCAGGTACTGACTGATGCCGCTGCCTACGGTCAGAAGCATCATAGCCAAGAAGAAATAGCTGGGAATGGCGAGAATCGCGCCGGATTCTTTCACGCCGCGCAGGTTGACGACCATCATGACCAGCACCATCCCGATGGCTAATGGCACTCGGTAGGGAAAAATGGACGGATACGCTGAGGTCAGTTGGGCCACGCCCGAAGCGACTGAAACGGCCACGGTCAGGATATAGTCGGTGAGCAGCGACGCGCCGGCTAGCTGAGCGGGGAATTCTCCCAGATTATCACGGGCCACAATATAGGCTCCGCCGCCCCCTGGATAGGCATGGATCGTCTGCAAATACGAGAGCGTGACAATGGCCAGCAGCGCCACGATGGCCAGCGAGATCGGAAGGGCATAGACGAATGCTGCGGCTCCAGCAGCGGCCAGGACGAACAGAATCTCGTCAGTGGCGTACGCGGTCGATGACAGCGCGTCAGAGGCGAAGACGGCCAAGCCGACTGTCTTGCCGATGGCCTGATGGGGCGCATCGGCGGTCCGGAGCGGTCGGCCGATCAGCCAGGTTCGCCAGGAGCGAGGTGGCTGGTATTCGGCGGTTCGCCGTAAGACGGTCGTTCCGCTCTCTTCCTCGATTGTAGGCACAGATTGCCTCACGGTAAAGTGTGTAGTATCAGCGAGGCCGGTTGGTCACCTGGGCGCCAAAACGCCTGTAAGGATGCTATCCCGGTCAGCGTATTTCGTCAAGTTGGAGGGCGCAATGAAGACCTTCGCTCTCACAGGTCTGTTCGTGTGATAGCATGGAGCACACAGGGCATGGAGTTCAGCAAAACCGGCTCAATCTAGCCACTCTCCATGAGCCTGTCAAGTATTATTGCGCCCAAGTAACTACAAGGTAGATAGACTGTAGTCTTTTAGACTGTAGGAACGCGCCATGCGAGACCATACCAAGCTCAGAGCGTTTGAACTGGCCGACGAAGCGCCTTGATTCGGTCCGTGCGCAACGACTAACAGCCTTCAGCCTACAGCCTAAACACCTGAGTAGTTACGCGCCCAGAGACAACCGGCACAATGCGCCCGAGACGGGAGGAGCCGATGAGTCTGCATGAAGGGATGACGTTTGAGAGGGCCTGGAGGGTGACCGGGGCCGAGGTGGCCGACCGGCATGGCAACCCGTTCGTCCATGTGCTCACCACGCCGGTTGTGGTCGAGTGGATGGAGGAGGTGGCGACAGCCGGTGTGCAGCCGCATCTGTCGGATGGGCAGGGCACAGTCGGCAGTGTCATGAAGATGACGCACCTGGCGCCGACCCCGATCGGGCTTATGGTGAAGGCGGTGGCGACACTGACGCAGATTGATGGACGGCGTCTCACCTTCCGGATCGAGGCGTTCGACGAGGTGGAGAAGATTGCCGAGTGTCAGCACGAGCGGGTCATTGTTGACCTCACGCGCTTCCACGAGAAGGCTGGAAAAAAGGCGGGAGGGGCGAGGGCCTCGTGAGTAAAACTGTTGGATCTGCCACCTAAGAGTTTCCTTGACAGTTTCCGCCGGCGGGCAAATAATACCTTTTCAGATTCGAGGTACGCTTTACAATGGCGAGGATGGTAGGAGCGTAGTGGCGAGTGCCGTTCTCAGGATAGACGGATCATACGGTGAGGGGGGCGGGCAGGTTCTCAGGACGGCCTTGGCCCTATCTGCCGTCCTTGGCAGGCCCGTAGAGCTGGTCAAGATTCGGGCCGGCCGAAAGAATCCCGGCCTACAACCGCAGCACCTTTCCTGTGTCAAGGCGCTTGCCGAGATTACGGGCGCCGAGGTGCATGGGGCGGAGTTGGGCTCTTCCCGTCTGCATTTTGTCCCTGGACCGATCACTGGAGGATCGCGTCGGTTCGACGTCGGGACAGCCGGCGCGGTGTCGCTTGTGATCCAGGCAATCCTTGCCCCGCTTGCATTGGCAGACACACCATCGGCTCTCGTGCTCACGGGCGGCACGCACGTTCCATGGAGTCCGCCGGCACCATACATCTCCGAGGTTTTCCTGCCGATGGTGGAGAGGATGGGACTGGCCGCCACCTGGCAAGTGCAACGGGGCGGCTTTTACCCCAAGGGGGGTGGCGAGGTGCGGGTTGCCGTACAACCGTTGACGCGGCTGAGCTCGATCGACCTTACGAATCGCGGAGCGCTGTTGGCTATCCGGGGGATATCAGCCGTAGCCAGACTCCCCAGAGGGATCGCCGAGCGACAGGTGAGTAGGGTCCGATGCCGGCTCGCCGACGCCGGGCACAAAATCGAGATCGAGATTGCCGAGCTCGATGCTGCCTGCCCGGGCGATACCGTATTTCTGTGGGCTGAATTCGAGCAGGCTCGGGCCGGCTTTGGCGCGCTTGGCGAGCGCGGCAAACCCGCTGAGCGCGTGGCCGATGAGGCAGCGGATGACCTGCTAGACTTTCTCGCCGGCGATGCCGCCACCGACCCGCATTTGGCCGATCAGATTGCGGTGCTGATGGCGCTGGCTAACGGTCGCTCGGTCCTCACCACGGCGTGTGTGAGCCAACATCTGCTCACGAACCTGTGGACGATTCAGCAGTTTCTGCCGATAGGGATATCGCTTGAAGGCCGGCCGGATGGGCCGGGCCGACTCAGCATCGATGGGGCCGGGATGAGTGCCTCCTCATGGGGGGCGATGGCGGCGGCCCGCGCCTGAAGCAGCGCATGGTCAGGAAGGCGAAGACGACCGATGTCCCGGTAATTGCGCGCCTGGTGAATGCCTACGCCGGCAAGGGCGAACTGTTGCCGCTGGCGTCGCAGGAGCTCTACGATCGGATCGACGATTTTCAGGTCTTTGAGCAAGGCGGGCAGATTGCCGGGGTTTGCTCTCTCTTCGTCTACGGGGCAGACCTGGCTGAGATTCGATCGCTGGCCGTCTGGCCGGAGTATCAGGGGAAGGGGATCGGCCGGGCAGTGACCGAGGCCTGCATCGCTATAGCGAAAGACCTCCCGATGAGGCGAGTCTTTGCCCTGACCTACAAGCCGGCTTTCTTTGAGCGCCTGGGATTTCACGTGGTTGACAAGTTGACACTGCCGGAGAAGGTGTGGAAAGATTGTCTCAATTGCAGCAAGTTGTATCACTGCGACGAGGTGGCGGTCCTTCTTGAACTGTAATGGGGATGAAAGGATAACCGCTATGAACCGGTCATCAGCCGGAGCCCGTTATCAGATCTTTGCCGTCTCCGACGCTACCGGCGCCACCGCTGAGATGGTCGTCCGAGCCGCGCTGGCCCAGTTTCAGGTGGCAGAGGTCGAGATCCGCCGCCTTCCCAATATCCGGACGGTGGGTGAGGTTCGACGTGCGATTGAGACGGCCCAAGCGAGCAAAGGGATCATTGTGCATACCCTGGTATCAGAGGAGCTTCGCCAGGCCGTGTTACGGGAGGGGCGGGAGCGGGGGGTAGAGATCATCGACCTGATCGGGCCGCTGCTGCTTCGCATGAGCGACCAGTTACGCATTCCGCCGCTCATGCAGCCCGGTCTGTTCCGACAACTGGGGCAAGAGCACCTCCACCGAATCGAGGCCATCGAATATACTTTCAAGCACGACGACGGCCAGGACCCGCTTGGCCTCGACCGCGCCGAGATCGTCTTCGTCGGCGTCTCACGAACCTCCAAGACGCCGTTGAGCCTCTACCTGGCGGGAAAGGGGTGGCGAGTTGCGAACGTCCCGGTGATCTTACATCTTCCGCTGCCAGGCCGGTTGATGACGATCGATCAGGGCCGAATCGTTGGGCTCATTGTGGGGGTAGAACGGCTGGTGGAACTGCGGCGGGCCAGACTCGAGCGCAAGCATGCGCCTGTGGCCGAAGCCTACGCGAAGTTGGAGGAGGTGCGCGCTGAGCTTTCATACAGCCGGTCACTCTTCCGCAAGGCGGGCTGGCCGGTCATCGACATGACAAGCAAATCGATTGAGGAGGCGGCGAGTGAGGTGCTTACGCTGGTCGCCACTCCAGAAACGCCGCAGCCGGCTGAGCGGAAGGGTACCGGCGCCCGTCGGAAGAGCGGGGGAAGCAAATAGCCTGGCGTTCAAGGCCGGTCTCGCAGCGACAAAACTAAGGGGGGTCGATGGCAAAGCCGCAGATCGCGAAATCACAAGTGAAGAAAGAGGCGAAGCAAAAGGCAAAGCAGGAACGGGTTGAGACGGAAAGAGCGAGGCGTCGTCAGGGGCTTACGTGGCGGATCTACCTAAAGGCCGCCATTACGGTCGTCCTGCTGGTTGCCGGCTATTGGGGCTATGGCAAGATGACGGAAAAGGTAACCTGGACCTCTGTCCCGATCCTGCCGAGCCCCCACGTTCCCCTCGGTACCCCTCATCCGCCATACAATAGCGATCCACCAACCTCCGGGCCCCATGCCCCCGGCCTAGCTCGATGGGGTATGCATAGCGAACCGGTCCCCAAGGAGATACAGGTTCACAATCTCGAAGATGGCGGCGTGGCGATCAACTATTTCTGCCAGGATTGCACTGACCTGGTCAAACAGCTCACCACGATTGCCGAGCGGTACGATCGCGTTATCCTCGCACCATACACCGGGCTGGATCAGAGGATCGCGCTGACGGCATGGGGCAGGATCGACAAGTTCGATGAGTTCGACGAGGCGCGCATCGTCAAGTTTATTAAAGCCCACGTTGGGATCGACCACCACGGCAAGGGTGGCTAATCAGGGCGTGGCCCCGTCTCTGCCGTGTAGATGTTACGTAACTACTTAGGCGTTTAGGCTGAAGGCTGTTAGGGGTAAGTCATGCGTGATCACACAAAACTCCAGAAAGATCTTGAATCCACTGGGGGTTCATTCCCCGCGGCTTGCCGCGAGTTCGTCATACCGGCGGAAGCCGGTATCCAGAGGACCCGACTGGATTCCCCCGTATCCAGTACGGGGCAGGCTTGTCAAGCCCGGAATGACAATCAAAGTAAAGAGACTCAGGGGACATTACACTAGACGCTCAGTGTCGATCGGAGCCACAGGCCGGCGGCTAACAAAAGCTTCTGGTGTTTACCAAGGGTGATATTCCCGTGGAAGACATCGTACTGCTGCGCTTCGATCCTGAGCAACAGGCGGTAGTAAATGGCCCGCATGATCTCTGCGGCCAGCAGCGACCGCTCATCCTCTGCCGGCAACGCGGCTGAGGCTGCTTGAAAAAAGCCTCGGGCTCGCTCACATTGAAACCGCATCAGCTCCATGAAGGCGCGGTTGTAACGCCCGGCCAGCAGCTCTTCTTCAGAATATCCAAACCGCTTAAGCTCATCCTGCGGAAGGTAGATCCGTCCTCGTTGTGCATCAACCCCCACATCCCGAATAATGTTGGTAAGTTGAAAGGCGATGCCCAGTTGTTCGGCGTAAGTCTTTGTCTGCGGATTGGTGTAGCCAAAGATTTCGATGCAGATGAGGCCCACAATCGACGCCACGCGATAGCAGTACGGGTAGAGTTCCTCAAACGTCGCATATCTGGCGCGCGTGAGATCCATCTCCATGCCATTGAGCAGCTCCTCGAGGTAGACCTTCGGGATGTTGAACCGGCGCGCGGCTTGGCCAACAGCCATGATGACAGGGGGGCCAACGCCGTTCTGAAAGTAGGCGTCGAGCGCTTTTCGCCACCGGGTCAGCGCGGCTGCGGGATCACCTCCAGCCTTTGACTCGTCCACCAGATCGTCGCTCAACCGACAGAAGGCGTAGACGGCGTACATCGCCCCGCGTTTTGGCTTTGGGAGGAAGAGAAAGGAGTAGTAGAAGTTCGAGCCGCTCTTTCTGGTCACCTGGCGACTAACGGTCCGAAGGTCATCCACCTGATTCATAGACCGTATTATAGAAAAATCAGGTCCCGAAGGCAAATGGCCGATGGCTGATATCAGTGTGATAGCGTTCCACCAGTTGCACCGTGAAAAGGAGTTGACACTCCTGCCTCTCGTAGCCTTATACTATCGGATCTTCAATACAGAAGAAATTGGTGCTTCGACATAATTTACGAAGAAAGGAGCGCATAATGGATCACTGGTTGCGAATCGGCAGGATATGCCGGACGGCGGTCGCGATTGTCGCGATAAGCGCTTCTGCCGTGGACGCAGCGGAGCAGGAGAGCGCCATCGTTAAGGAGGAATTTTTGGTGCAGGGCAGGGATCAGGGGGTCAAACTGTTCGTTCGAGAGAAGCAGCTCTCGAACTTGCCAAAGATTGCCAAAGAGAATGTGGTCCTGTTCGTCCACGGTCTTCCAGGCCCTGCCTCAGTCATCTTTGACGTTGGTGTTCCCGGGTATTCCTGGTTGGACTATGTGGCCGAACGCGGCTTTGACGCTTTTACCGTGGATATTAGGGGATTCGGACGCTCGACCAGGCCACCAGAGATGAAGGAATCTCCGGATCAGAATCTTCCCCTGGTTCGGGCAGATCAGGTGATGCGGGATATTGATGTCGCCGTCGATTACATCCGTTCCAAGCGAAAGGTGGATAAAGTCAACATCATCGGACACTCTATTGGCGCTTCTTGGTCCGCCCTCTATGCGACGCTGCACCCGGAAAAGGTGAATAAGTTGGTAATGTACGGGGCGATTTATGGGAAGAATTCTACCTTCGTCAGTACGTTCGGTGACCCGACCAACCCAGATCGACCATACCTTGAAATGGGGGCCTATCGCTATCTATCTCGGAAGGGGATACTTGAGCAGTGGGATGGATGGATCAAGCCTGAGTTCCAGGATGAATGGCGGGAGAGGGCGGTTATCGACACCTGGATGAGCACACTCTTTAGCTCCGATCCCACAGCCAAACAACGCACCCCGGAATCGATCCAGGTTCCCAACGGCCCGTACATCGATTGGCACGAAATCCACGCGGGCCGATCGTTGTTCGATCCAGCGAGGATCAAGGCGCCGACCATGATCGTTCGGGGGAGCGCCGAAGAGTTGATGAGCAACGAGGCGGCTGAAGAGCTCCTCCAGAAGCTCACATCGGCGCCATCCAAGCGGCGCCTGGACATTGGGGATTCAACCCATTACGCCATGCTGGAGAAGAACCGCCTCCTGCTCTATCGAGGCGTTCAGAACTTCCTGGAGGAGTGAAGCCGTGGATCGTCCTTGAAGCAAGGGAGGACGATGCGCTATGATGAGTGTAGTGATTCACTGCGAGGACATGCGGTTTCGCCTGTTGCGGATGATGCGGCGATACATCGTCAAGCTTGGGAAGGGACAGTATGATATCGAAAGAAGAGTTTCGAGATCCATTTGAGCGTATCAACCCTGAGACGGCCAAGGGGCTGATCGATAAAGGGGGCGTGGTCGTGGTTGATGTACGGGAGCCGGTGGAGTGGAGCCAGGGACATATCTCCGAGGCCGTGCATATCCCCCTGGGAACGCTGATGAGCCGTCCGCGGGAGCTGCTCCAGCAGGACGGCATCATCTTCGTGTGCGCCGAAGGGATTCGGAGCGCAGTGGCCTGCGAGGTGGCGGCGGCCATTGGTAAGACCCAGCTCTACAACCTTGAAGGGGGAACCATTGCCTGGCTCAAGCAAGGCTACCCCCTCACGCGATGATCCCGATCCGCTTATTGTCATCTGACTCTGTCCACTGATGCCGACGCCGCCACGGATTCGGTTCGGGACGGACGGGTGGCGCGGGGTCATCGCCAGGGATTTCACCTTTGAGGGCGTTCGACTGGTTGCCGGCGCCGTAGCTGCAACCCTTCGAGCGAGTCATCCTGAAGGCCATCGCTTCCTCGTCGCCGTCGGTCACGATACCCGCTTTCTCTCCCGTCGGTTTGCGCAGACAGCGGCCGACGTCCTTGCCGCCCTCGGCATAGAGGTTCGCCTCACGACCTCTCACTTTCCTACCCCGATGTTGGCGTGCGCTATCCCAGTTCTCAAGGCGCGGGGTGGGCTGATGGTCACCGCCAGTCACAATCCTCCATCCTATAACGGGTTGAAAGTCCGTATAGCCGATGGTGGCTGTGCGACCACGACCTTGACCGACCAGATCGAGGCAGAGGTCCGTCGCCTCTCGGGTGATCTCAGCGTTCGGCTGGAGGGCGCCTCTCCTTCGACGGGCCAGACGACAGTGGGCACGATCGATCTATTCGATCCCCTCCCGCAGTATCAAGAGCGGCTGCGTACTCTGGTCGATATGGAGCGCATCGCCCGCTCGGGTCTTCACGTCGTCATCGATCCGATGTACGGGGCGACGCAGGGCATGGCGGCGGCGTTACTTCGACAGATCGGTCTTCAGGTGGAGGAGATCCACTCGGAGCTCAACCCCTGGTTTGGGGGGGTATCTCCTGAACCGCTGGGCGCGAGCCTCGGAGAGCTCTCCGAACGGGTCAGGGATCTCCACGAGTCGAGAAAGATTGGACTGGCCTTTGACGGCGACGGCGATCGCCTGGGGGCCATCGATGAGACTGGGTCATATGTCACGCCGCACCAGGTCTTTGCATTGCTGCTGCAGCATCTGGTCACCAGGCGCGGACTCTCCGGGACGGTGATTAAGACCTTTTCCACCACCGCGATGATCGACCGGTTGGCCGCGAGCCATGGCCTGCGGCTTGCGGTCACCCCGATCGGGTTCAAGCACATTGCCGAGGTCATGCGAGGGGAGCCGTTTCTGATCGGGGGAGAGGAGAGTGGGGGGATCGGAGTTGCCGGGCACATCCCTGAGCGGGATGGGATTGTCAGCGCGTTGCTGCTGCTGGAGTGTCTGGCGACAGAAGAGAAACCGCTTGGGGTGTTACTCAGGGAGCTGGAGGCGAAGGTAGGACCACATTGCTATCGGCGTCTTGACCTGCAACTGGCTCGGCCGGAAGACGGGGCGGAACTCGGGCGACGCGTTGCTAGCGACCCGCCAGCCCATATCGACGGGTGGCTGGTGAAAGAGGTGCAGACCTTAGATGGCGTGAAGCTGGTCGGGGCAGACGGGGGCTGGCTGCTTATCCGGCCGTCAGGGACAGAGCCCGTGCTTCGCCTCTACGCCGAGGCGCCGACTCAGGGCCAGGTCTCTCGGTTACTCGACTGGGCGAAAACGTATGCGGATAGTATTCAGAAGCACACCCCATGAGGCGCTACCACACCACAGCGGACGAAAAGGCATCTTTACCCCCCATCCTCACCTTCCCCCTCATGGGGGGAAGGGATACCCTCACAGGGACTCCTCCCCCCTTGGAGGGGGAGGATTAAGGTGGGGGGGATCTTCTGAGAAATTGCTCATCCTATGATTAGTGCCCTCAAAGCAAACCTGACCAAGTCGCTTCTGACCGCCATCAAACAGGCTGGCTTAGAAGCCAGGCTCCCGCAGGATGCTCCCGCACCGCTTACGTGGGAATATCCGGGCGACCCGGCCTTCGGTGATCTCTCGACCACGCTGGCCTTCGGACTGGCGAAAGCGCTGAGGCAGAAGCCTCGCGACATCGCGCTGCAGATTGCCGCCTCAGCAGCGTTCCCTTCTGATCTGGTCGATCGCGTCGAGGTGGCGGGCGCCGGCTATCTGAACTTCTTTATCGCCCGGTCGTTCTGGCGTCATCTTGTTCAGGAGATCCTCCGAGCTGGACCGACGTACGGCAGGGCTGATGTCGGCGGGGGCCGCCGCGTGCTCGTGGAGTTTGTCAGCGCGAATCCGACCGGCCCGCTCGTCGTGGTCAATGCCAGGGCTGCGGCGATCGGTGATGCCATCGCTCGGCTCTTAGAGGCCATCGGGCATCGGCCGTACCGCGAGTACTATGTGAACGATGCGGGGAACCAATTCCGTAACCTCGCATTGGCGATGGAGGTGCGGTGCCGTCAGCGCCTGGGCGAGGACTGCCCCATGCCAGAGGAGGCCTATCCGGGTGACTATCTGATCGATCTGGCCCGCGAGTTTCTGGAGCAGCACGGGCCAGAGGCGCTCTCAGCGCCGGAGCCGGAGCGCCGCGATCGACTGGGTCGCTTTGCGGTCGAGCGGATCCTCCACTGGCAGCGGGCCTCGCTTGAGGCGTACGGGGTCACCTTTGACGGGTGGTTCAGCGAGCGTGCCCTGCGGGACCGCGGTGAGCCGGAGCGGGTGGTGGAGGCGCTACGGGAGCGCGGCTTCCTCTATGAGCATGAGGGCGCCCTGTGGTTTCGCTCGACCGCCTTTGGCGATGATAAAGATCGGGTCCTTGTAAAGGGCGACGGCGAGATCACCTATTTTCTTCCGGACATCGCCTATCACCAGGACAAGTTCGCTCGAGGGTTTGACCAGGTGATCGATCTCTGGGGACCCGACCACCACGGCTACGTTGCGCGGATGCGGGCTGCCATGCAGGCGCTCGACCATCCCCCCGAGGCGTTCAGGATCCTGATCGTGCAACTCGTCCGTTTGATGCGAGGGACCGAGCAGGTCCGGATGTCCAAGCGGTCCGGGCAGTTCGTGATGATGGACGAGCTGGTTGAGGAGGTGGGCCGTGACGCGGCTCGCTTCATCTTTCTCACCAGACGGTGCGACAGCCATTTGGACTTCGACCTGGAACTCGCCAAGTCGGCGTCCGAGGAAAACCCCGTCTACTATGTGCAGTACGCGCACACACGCCTGTGCAGCATTCTCCGGGAGGCGGCAAAGGCTCATCTGCCAGCCCCATCTCCAGAGGATGACCTCGATCCGCTCGATCTGCCGGAAGAGATGGCATTGATCAAGCAACTGGCGCTCTACCCGGAACTGGTGATCGGGGCAGCGCAGGCGCTGGAGCCGCACAGACTCACCACCTATCTGCACGACCTCGCCGCGCAGTTTCACGGCTACTATACCCGCCATCGGATTATTTCCGGCGATCGCGGCGTCACGCAGGCCCGCTTAGCGCTTGTTGCCGCCCTTCGCGTGGTCATGGCCAACGCGCTTGGCCTGCTGGGCGTCTCGGCCCCCGAACGGATGTAGCCTCCGTTACGAAACTTCAAATTCCGAGTTCCGGATGAAGTCCGAAAGCTGACATCGAGAATACAGTGGTGATGTAAGATCTAACCCCACGATGCGGCACTTGACCGATTCCACTTAGAGACTTATAGTAGACAAAGTCAAACTTCCTTACTCTCTAACCCACATTCTGCGGGAGGATCAACCGTGCCATTGGTCAAAGTAAAAGCGAAGTATCAGGTGACGCTGCCCGCCTCGGTCCGCGAGAAGGCCGGGCTCGCCGTAGGCGATCTCTTAGAGGCAAGCCTTGAGGGGGAGAAGATTACTCTCATACCGAAAAGCGTTGTTGACCGGGAGCTGGCGCTCGCGTTCGAGGACGTGAAGAAGAGCCGTGTCTACGGACCCTTCCCGTCTGCGAAAGAGGCCGTTCATTCCCTCCACCGGGAAGTCAAGAAACTGCAACCCCTCCCTGCTCTGCTCCCCCATCCGAAATAGCCTCGTCCACTACTACCCAGCCACCCTCGCCTCCCAGCGGCGACGCACATCGCTCCCTTACAACTTTCAAGCCCCATCCCAATCACGCTACAAGCTCCGCAAGCCTCACGAGGAAGCCCCCTCCGTCCCAGTCGTTACGAAAACATCATTAAGATCGGGTCTTGCGTGGCAATAATGCATGATTGCAAGACATGACCCCTATGTTCGCGGGCGTCATTACGAGGGAGCGGAGTGACCGAAACCCCCTGTTCCCCCCTTTCAAAAAAGGGGGGCGAGGGGGGATTCGGCGGCCCATTTCGGCCTTGACAAGCATCTCGCCGAGTCTTACCGTTAAGATCACTTTTGTGCTGTCCGTATCCTGCTGAACCAGAGTATATGGTTGTGATGACCGAGAAGATTCGGTTATCGCACTGTAGTAGCCCCGGACTGAAGGAACGTACGCGCGGCCCTTTGGAGTGTACTGAACTCCAAAGGGCCGTTCTATTTTGAGAAGCGAGGGTGCTGCAGTTGTTCGGCCACACTGCCGTCGTCATCACGATGATCTATGCCCATGTGTTGCACCGCGGTGGGAGAGGCGCCCGGTAGACGGCCTCGCCATCAGCCCGTGGTCGGCCATATCGGAATTATGCCGACCAGCCATAATGGGATTAGACTGGTCGGTCTTTGCCGGCACCAATCGGTGCCGTGCGGACTTGACAAGTTCCTTGAAAGACAGGAGAATTGCCGAAGTCGTCAAACGTTTCGGACCGTGATATGCCGGTCAGTAGACTCAATGGTTAGGCAGGAAATCGGGGAGTCGTGAGATTCGAACTGGAAAAGACTAACCGGGGTGTATCGGACGAAGATCTCATCGAGGATCTGCGCCGGTGCGGTGCGCAAACCGGTGGAGGCACGATAACGCCTTCGCAGTACCGATTGGTTGGGCGGTTCCATGAGGGGACCTTCGCGAAGAGGTTCGGGTCGTGGTCCAAGGCACTCCAGCTGGCGGGACTGCGGCCAAGCAGAGCCTCTGAGATTACCGACGAGAAACTCTTTGAGAATATCCGCACCCTGTGGATTGACTTGGGTCGCCAGCCCCGATATCGCGAACTGAGGCACCCAAGGTCCCGGTACTCCGCAAAGGCTTACAAGAATCGGTTCGGCTCATGGTCTGAGGCTCTAAAGTTGTTCGTGGAATGGGTGAACTCAGACGCGACTGATGGTCCCCCATCGGGCGAAGCTTCGTTGGCCGCTGCCAATGGGGCAGACCCACCCGTGCAAGTAGTGCCCCGTCGCTCGCGTCGTGATGTTTCTGAGCGCCAGAGATTCCGCATTTTGCTCAGAGATGGTTTTCGGTGCATGTCGTGCGGCGCGAGTCCGCTCCGAGAACCAGGCGTGGAGTTGCACGTCGACCACATCGTGCCTTGGTCAGTGGGCGGCGAGACAAGTGACGACAACCTCGAGGCCAAATGCAGCGGCTGCAATCTGGGAAAGGGCAACGCATTTCGTGCCTAACACGGCTTGCAGCCGTCGGCGGCCGGTGAAATCATGAGCCGCCGCGGCTGAAGCCTGGCGTTAGCTCGGTAGGCTGGGTTAAGGAACGAAACCCGCTACACGGCGGTCAGCGACTAGATATTCGCAAGCACCCCGCTCTCATCTTGAAATCCCCCTCACCTTCATCCTCTCCCCCGAATGGGGGCGAGGATGAAGAAAGTGGGCCGATACTGTTCTGGCCGTTATACGCGCACGCCTGACATTGAGAATACAGTGTGGTACACTGTGGTACACAATCCAAAATGGAGGTCTGCCCATGACAACGCCAACGAAGATACTGCGGCTGCGGCTGCAGCTTCGGGCTGAGATTGATCGGATTGCCAGGCGTTCGCGCCGTACCTTTTCCGAGGTGACGCAGGACCTGATCGAGGAGGCCTTGCGAATGCGGGAGTGTCCCGGCATCTACTTTGCCGATGAACCCGCGGGGCGTGAGGCTAAGGTCGCCGGCAGTGGGCTCGGAGTGTGGGAGGTCTTGCGAGACTACTTGGCCGCTGGACGCGACGAACGTGCGCTCAGAAAATCGCTGCCGCAGCTCTCGGCCGCCCAAGTTAAGGCGTGCCTGCTGTACTATCGCAGGTATCCTCGGGAGATTGACGCGGAAATCCGGGAGAACGCGGCCCTTACGCCTGGGGTGATTCAGGCCAGATTTCATGGCTTGGTGTCTCCTGCTTCGCCGCCGACGTTGCCGACCTGCTGATCTCCACTACCGCCTTCGCGCACGCCCACCCTTCGGCCTCTGGCTGAGCTTGAGCGTCTTCACTCTCCTAGCGCTGATGCTCTACCTGCAAGAGCACGCCGCTGCGCCCCCGCAGGCCCGGTTTCATATTGACAGTGCGGCCCCCTTTTGGTAGCGTGAGGGTTGGCTTACCATCGAGATGAGCGGTCGCCACGGTGACCGAAAGGAGCGCGGATGGAGGAGTTCCACCGAATCAGTCGGCTGCCCCCGTATGTCTTTAACATCGTAAACGAGCTGAAGGTTAAGGCGCGGGCTCGTGGCGATGACATTATCGACTTCGGGATGGGCAACCCTGACCTGCCGACCCCTCCACACATCGTGGAGAAGCTCTGTGAGGCAGCCAAGAATCCTCGCAATCATCGGTACTCCGCCTCGCGCGGGATCACGAAACTCCGGTTGGCCATCGCTGATTGGTATCGGCGGAGATATGGTGTGGAAATCGACCCCGAGCGGGAGGCGATTGCGACCATCGGCGCCAAGGAGGGGCTTTCGCACCTGGCCCTGGCGGTCGTGGAACCAGGGGATGTCGCATTGGTGCCAAATCCGACCTATCCGATCCACCCGTACTCCGTGATTATCGCCGGGGGGGACGTTCGCAGCGTTCGCCTCGAAGAGGGCACCGACTTTTATGGGGCGCTGATGGCTGCCCATCGGGAGAGCTGGCCGCCGCCCAAGCTGCTGATCCTGAGCTTTCCCCACAACCCCACCACCGCTACCGTGGACCTCGCCTTTTTCGAAAAGGTGGTGGCGTTCGCTCAGGAGCACCACCTTATCCTGATCCACGATCTGGCCTATGCGGACCTGACCTTTGATGGCTATCAGGCGCCGAGCCTCTTGCAGGTCCCTGGGGCAAAGCAGATCGGGGTTGAGTTCTTTACGCTCTCCAAGAGCTATAACATGCCGGGCTGGCGGGTCGGTTTCTGCGTTGGCAATCCGCGGATCATCGCGGCCCTGACGCGGCTCAAAAGCTATCTGGATTACGGGATGTTCCAGCCGATCCAGATCGCGGCGATCGTCGCGCTGAACGGCCCGCAGGAATGCGTAGGGCAGACGGTTGAGACCTACCGGACACGGCGCGATGCGCTGGTGGACGGGCTGAACCGGATCGGGTGGAATCTGTCGAAGCCGAAGGGAACCATGTTCGTCTGGGCAAAGATCCCCGAGGCGTACCTGGCCATGGGGTCTCTGGAATTTTCGAAGTTCCTCCTCGACAAGGCGAAGGTCGCCGTGTCCCCTGGGATCGGATTCGGACAGTACGGGGATGAGTATGTGCGATTCGCCCTGGTGGAAAACGAACACCGGACTCGCCAGGCCATCCACGGGCTCAAGCGAGTGCTTTGAAAAACAGCGGTCAGCCATCAGCCTCCAATAGCTGATTATTGAATCCACTGGGGGTTCATTCCCCGCGGCTTGCCGCGAGTTCGTCATACCGGCGGAAGCCGGTATCTAGAGGGCCCGACTGGATTCCCCCGTATCCAGTACGGGGCAGGCGTGTCAAGCACGGAATGACGGGCTAGAACAGAAGACGATACCCCGCAGCTTGCTGCGGGGTCGTGCATTGCCGATGGCTGAGAGCTTGTGAAGATGGGTGAGGTTCGAGTGGATAAGTTTCGCGAGGAGTGCGGGGTGGTGGGGATCTATGGTCATCCGGAGGCCGCCAACCTTGCCTACCTGGCTCTGTATGCGCTTCAGCACAGGGGGCAGGAAAGCGCCGGCATTGCGGCCTCGGACGGTAAGTCTCTGCATCTTGAAAAGGCCATGGGGCTGGTAGCCGACGTCTTTTCCGAGGCCAAACTTCGCCGCCTCAGAGGGGCGATTGCCATTGGCCACGTCCGCTACTCCACGACCGGGACCTCGCAGGTCAAGAATGCGCAGCCGCTGCTGGCCGGCTACAAACGGGGCCAGCTTGCCCTTGCGCACAATGGTAATCTGACAAACGCCGAGAAGATCCGCCACGATCTCGAAGCGCAAGGGTCTATTTTTAACTCCACGACCGACAGCGAGGTGATCGTTCACCTGATCGCCCGTTCGCGGGAGCCAAACCTGCTGGAGGCTTCGGTCGATGCGCTGAACCAGGTTCGGGGCGCCTATTCTCTGGTCATTATGAACGACACCGAGTTGCTTGGGATCCGGGATCCCTACGGCTTTCGTCCCCTCTCGTTAGGCAAACTTGGTGAGGCGTGGGTTCTGGCGTCCGAGAGTTGCGCCTTCGATTTGATCGAGGCGGATTTCGTCCGCGACATAGAGCCTGGCGAATTCATCCGGATCAATGAAAGTGGCGTCCACTCATTTTCTCCTTTCCCACCCGCAACGAAGTCTCAGTGTATCTTTGAGTATGTCTACTTCGCCAGGCCGGATAGCTTTTTATTTGGTCGGTCTGTTGCGGGCATTCGTAAAGAGCTCGGCAGACAGTTGGCGCGGGAGTACCCGGTAGAGGCCGATGTGGTGATTCCTGTTCCCGATTCCGGGGTGCCGGCAGCGCTGGGTTTTGCCGAAGAGGCCCGCATGCCATTTGAACACGGCCTCATCCGCAACCACTATGTCGGTCGGACCTTTATTGAGCCCAAGCAGGCGATCAGGCATTTTGGAGTCAAGATCAAACTCAACGCCATCCGGGAGATGCTAGAGGGGAAACGCGTCGTTGTGGTGGACGACTCTATTGTCCGCGGGACCACTAGTCGGAAGATCGTGTCGATGATCCGGGCGGCCGGGGCAACGGAGGTCCATGTACGGATCAGCTCTCCCCCCACGATCGCTCCCTGCTACTACGGGATTGACACCCCAACGCGTAAGGAGCTCATCGCCTCCACACACGACGCAGAGGAGATTCGGCGGTACCTTCGCGCCGATAGCCTGGGCTATCTGAGCCTGAAAGGATTGCACCAGGCCGCCGAGAAGGAGAGCCACGGGGGGGGAGGGTTCTGCAACGCATGTTTCACCGGTAGCTACCCGGTCGTCTTTACCGAGGAGGATCAGGATCAGCTCCGCCTCTTTGAGAACTAGGGAAGGCCCGCGAGGCCTCTAGGCCTAATCATTGCAAGAGGAAAAACATTGACCCCGTCCGTGCTCCACAAACCGATTCGTTCAAACGCGCGCCTGTCCTCGCATTCCGTAAGCGGGGATTGATAGACATCCTGCTCGATGGTAGGGGACACATCCCTTCTGGGATCTGGTCAACCCCTCCCCAGGCATTGCCGCGACGTGGCATGCCACACTCACGAGCGAACCCTTCGGGTCCTTGAGGAGAAAGATCGCAGATCGAATGCCCGCAAGCGGCATACGCTAGATCACTGACCATGAATCCCCCGAATAGGAGACACGTTGGATGAGTGAAGCCAGTATCGTATTGCCAACCTTCGGCCCGCAGGAATGGAAGATCCTCTGGTTTGTCCTGGTCTCGGCCTTCATTGCCTTGGGATACGGCGCCTACCTGGCGAAAAAGACCATCCAGGAAGACCCTGGCAGTCAGGCGATGCAGGATGTGGCTAGGGCGATTGAAGAGGGGGCGATGGCCTATCTCGCGCGCCAGGTCAAGACGATGATCTGGTTCGTCATCGCCATCACGATCGGCCTTTTTTTCATGTATCGTGGGCTCTACGAGGGGATGCTCCTGCCGCTTGGCGTGGCGCTCGCCTTCTTGATGGGGGTTGCAGCCTCCTATGGCGCCGGATACGTCGGGATGTTGCTGGCCGTGAAGGGCAATGTGCGAACCGCCGCCGCAGCTCTCCACAGCTTCAAGTATTCGCTGGAGATCGCCTTCAGGGCCGGGACGGTTTCGGGGATGTTCACCGTCGGCCTTGGGCTCCTGGGCGCCACCATCATCTTCCTGCTGTTCAAAGAGAATGCGATGAAGATTCTGGTTGGCTTTGGTTTTGGCGGATCGCTCGCCGCCCTCTTCATGCGCATGGGAGGCGGTATCTTCACCAAGGCGGCTGACGTGGGCGCCGATCTGGTCGGCAAGATTGAGAAGGGCATCCCGGAGGATGACCCGCGCAATGCCGCCACGATCGCCGACAACGTCGGCGACAACGTCGGCGACTGCGCCGGGATGGCGGCCGATGTCTTCGAATCGTATGAGGTGACATTGGTGGCGGCGATTATCCTGGGCGCCGGGGCGATGCTGGACAAGGACTTTGTCGAGTCGTTCGGCGGTACTGCCAGCGCCTCCAAGGTCGTCCTGGCTCTGATCATCTACCCCCTCTTGATTCGCGCCGTAGGCGTCTTTGGCTCGATCCTCGGCACCTGGTGTGTGCGGGGCAAGGATGATCCCGACATGAACCCGATGAAGCCGATTAACTTCGGCTTCTGGGTCGCTGCGCTCAGTTCGATTGTCGGTTTTTGGATTGTGAGCTACTTTTATCTTGGCGACATCGTGAGCCCGAAGTACGGCACACTCTGGTGGCGCGTCTTCCTGGCCAATGTCATGGGGATCGCCCTGGCGCTGGTGATCCAGTGGCTGACGGAGTATTTCACCGCGACCGACAAGAAGCCCGTGACCGAGATTGCCTATTCCAGCCGGACCGGGCCGGCGACGCTGATCCTGTCCGGGTTTGCCGCAGGCCTCGAGTCGAGTGTGTGGGCCATCCTGGCCATCGCCGCGACCATCTTTGGCGCCTTCAGCATCTTCGGCGGGAGCGTTTCGCTATCGGCGTACGGAATCGCCCTGGCCGGTCTGGGACTGCTGGCCACCACCGGCTTCGTGCTGGCCGAAGATACCTTCGGCCCCATCTCCGACAATGCCAGCGGCATCTTCGAGATGTCTGGCGCGTTGAAGAACGCCCCCAGGACGCCCTCGGGGATCGAGGCCCATCGGATTGTCGCCAAGCTCGATGCGGTCGGCAATACGACCAAGGCTCTGACGAAAGGGCTGGCCATCGCCACCGCGGTCATCGCGGCTGTCTCCCTCTTTCGCTCCTTTATCGACGAGGCACATCTCTTAGAGACGGGGATCCAGGTGAACCTGCCAGAGGTCTTCATCGGTTTCCTGATCGGGGGGGCGGTCCCGTTCCTCTTCTCTTCGTTTGCGATCCAGGCGGTGAGCCGGGCGGCCTTTCTCCTGGTTGAAGAGGTCCGGCGGCAGTTCCGGGAGAAGCCGGGGATCATGGAGTTCAAGGAGAAGCCCGACTACGGTCGGTGCGTAGAGATCGTGACCGCCGCGGCGCAGAAGGAGCTGCTGGGGCCAGGCGTCCTCTCGATTGTCAGCCCGATCCTGGTCGCGTTCGCCTTTGGCGCGCCGGCGCTGGGCGGCTTTCTTGCCGGAGCGATCCTCACCGGCCAGCTCATGGCGGTGTTCCTGGCGAATACCGGCGGGGCCTGGGACAATGCCAAGAAGAAGATCGAGGAGGGGCTGTTCGGCGGCAAAGGGACTGACTGCCACAAGGCCGCGGTCATCGGCGATACGGTCGGCGATCCGTTCAAGGACACCGCCGGGCCGGCCATCAACCCGATGATCAAGGTCATGAACCTGGTCGCGATCCTGATCGCACCCTTGGCCATACGCGAAATTGGGTTTGGCACTCGGGCGATGATCGTTTCCGCCTGCGTGACTATCCTGGGGCTGTCGGTGCTCTTCAGCAAACGAGGCTCGATCGTGGAGGAGGAGCCTGTGGCTGCCACAAAGGCGGAGGCCGGCCGCGCGCACTAACGATGCTCCGCGAATCAGGTGGCCCTCGGCTTTCAACCCTGTGGGCTGCCGAGAGAGGCGATGAACAGGCCTTCTGGAATCTCCCGTGTTCCAGAGGGCCTGTCTGTTTGCAGGGGTTATCTCTTGTCAAGGCTTGCACGAGGGCGCCGGGTCAATCAGAGCCAGGTAGCGTCGTGGCGCGATGCGTATGTATGGTGTCCACACGCAGATGCTGGCCTGCCTGCCTACGACGCACAGGCAGGTCGGTACCCCTGTGCAACGCTCGCGTTAGGCTGACAGGATCTGCAGTGTTTGCCGGAGGGCGGCGGGTCATGGCAAGCCTTGACAAGTCCCTGCAAAGGCGAGAGAATCGCCGCAACCATCAAAGGTGTTACACACGAGATAGGCCGACCAATCCAACTAACCCCAAATGTTGCAGCTAACCTCATACGTGAGCCGCTGTCGTCGGAACGGCATGGCAGTGAGCGGGGGTCGGGAGCAGACGTTGGAGGGACGCGAGGAACGTGGCCTGCCACGGTGTGGCGCAAGAGAGGCGGAGTACTGGCGGTCGCCCCTCCGCCCCCAGGCTCGCCCCACACGCGAAGCGGGTGGGGCTGCGTGGGGCGAGCGTCTGCAGCGGAGCGTATCCCAGGCGCCGCGGGGACGCCCCGACCAGCCAACGGAGTCCCCTGACCCGGCATCGTGTTGTCCCTCCTCTGTGTGTGCGTGCGTGGCGTGCGAACCCTACGCTCGCAAAGGTTCACGGACAACACGATGCTTTTCTATCTGCAACGATTGGGCTGAAAACAAGTACTCGGCTTATGTGCCCGATCTTCCTGGGTGCGTGGCCACGGGTGCCACGGTTGAAGAGACCGAAAATAGAGATCCGTGAGGCAATTGAATTCCATCTGGCGGAACTGCGCGAGGATGGTCTTCCTATTCCCCATCCGTCCAGCCAAGTTGACCACGTAGAAGTCGGGGCTAACAACGCGTTCGATAAGGGACGCGGTGCCGGCCAGCGGCGACGCGCCGTTCAGAGTGAGTATTACCACGCGCCGGAAGCCGTCTTCAACCTGCCGCTAGAGTAGGTTCACTCCTTATTTCTGTGCTTGACGTGGCCAGCGGTATGACATATTGTAATACCATAGGAGGCGTCGCCGATGGCTAAGTCAAAGATCGCTATATCTCTCGATGAGAATACTCTGGATCGGCTCGACCGCCTCGTACAAGGTGAGGTCTTCCCGAATCGCAGCCAGGCGATTCAGGTGGCGGTCGAGGAGAAGTTGGAACGCCTTAAGCGGGGCCGTCTTGCTCAGGAATGTGCGAAGCTGGATCCTGCCTTTGAGAAGGCCCTTGCGGAGGAGGGGCTTTCGGAGGATTTATCCGAATGGCCCGAATACTGAGGGGGGAGATCCGCTGGGCGGATCTGAATCTGGTCCGTGGAAAAGAGCAGGCGGGATTGCGTCCGGTTCTGATTGTGAGTCACGACGTGTTCAATGAGCGCTCCGGGATAGTGATCGCTGTGGCGATTACCAGCCAGTCCCAGCGTGCGGGTTTTCCGTTGACCCTAGAAATGAGTGCGAAAGGTTTTCCGAAACGCTCGTGGGCCAAGATCAGCCAGGTCCGCACGCTGGCTGTGGAACGAATTGGGAAGCGGTTGGGAGACGCCACTCCGGAAGAGGTGTCTCAGGTTATTGAAGGGTTAACAGAAATCATGGGAGGAGCTTAATGAGCACGATTCGAGATGAGGTGCTCTCCGCCAATAAAGCCTATGCGGCACAGTTTGGGGAGAAGGGTAAGTTACCAATGCCGCCGGGACGACGGTTCGCCATCCTGACCTGTATGGATGCGCGGCTTGATCCGGCCAAGTACGCGGGACTATCGGAAGGGGATGCCCACGTGATCCGCAATGCCGGGGGTCGCGCCAGCGACGACGCGATCCGGTCGCTGGTCATTTCCTACAAACTCCTCGGGACGCGGGAATGGTTCGTCATCCACCACACCAATTGCGGAATGGAGACCTTTACCGACGAGATCATGCGCGGGCTACTGGTGAGGAGCCTCAAAGCCGCGACCATCGATGCCACCGGATGGCACGATACCGGCCAAGGCCCAGGGTCAACGGAAGGGGCATTTATCGACTGGTTGACCATCGGAGATCAGGCCGAGAGTGTCTGTGCGGACGTGCAACGCATTCGGGCGTACCCGCTGGTGCCGCGCGACATTCCCGTCTATGGCTACATCTACGACGTGAGGACCGGGCAGCTAGTCGAGGTCCCTGAAGCCACACGAATCGGGAAGGCAGCGTAAGAGACCCTGATACACCTTGTTATAGAGTCAGGTCGCCGCTGGCAGGCGCCATCGGGCCCGGGAATCAGTTTGAAATCGCCAGAGGCTGGTTCCACGCAAGAGATGGTCGCCTCTAAAACGCACTAAAACTCGTACTTGGTGATGAAGGCATCTCCAGCCCCCTTGAGTGTAGAACCGAATGCCCCGGGAGTCGTGGGGAAGTCGGGCGACTTGGCGCCTCCCGTCACATAGGCATGCCCCTCCTCGTCCACGGCGATGGCCTCCCCCCAATCATGCTGACTTCCTCCCAGCAAGGTGGAGTAGACGAGGCTAAAGCCTGTTGGGGCGAACTTCGTCACAAAGGCATCCCCCCAACCGTTGTACGAGGTATCGAGCGCCCCGGGAGTCGTGGGGAAGTTGGGGGACTTGGTTCTTCCCGTCACATAGGCATGCCCCTCGCCGTCCACGGCAATGCCGAAGCCTATATCATGCTCACTCCCTCCCAGGAAGGTGGAGTAGACGAGGCTGGCGCCGGTGGGAGCGAACTTAGTCACAAAGGCATCCGCATGGCCCTTGTAGGAGGTATCGCGTGCTCCGGGGGTCGTGGGGAAATCGGCGGAAAGGGTCCCTCCCGTCACGTACGCATGGCCCTCCGCGTCCACGGCGATGCCGTGGCCCCAATCAGACCGGCTCCCTCCCAGGAAGGTGGAGTAGACGAGGCGAGCGCCGGTCGGGGCGAGCTTCGTCACAAAGGCATCCCTGTCGCTGTAAGGTTTAGTATCGAATGCTCCAGGAGTCGTGGGGAAGTTGAGAGAGAGGGTTTCTCCCGTCACATAGGCATGACCCTCATCGTCCACGGCGATGCCGAAACCCCAATCATACCGGCTCCCTCCCAGGAAGGTGGAGTAGACGAGGCGAGCGCCGGTGGGGGCGAGCTTCGTCACGAAGACATCCCTGTCCCCATTGAAGGAGGTGTCGATCGCCTCAGGAGTCGTGGGAAAGTTGGCGGAGTGGGTCCCTCCCGTCACGTACGCATGGCCCTCCGCGTCCACGGCGATGCCGTGGCCCCAATCATCGCCACTCCCGCCCAGGAAGGTGGAGTAGACGAGGCGAGCGCCGGTGGGGTCGAGCTTCGTCACAAAGGCATCCCTGTCCCCATTGTGCTTGCTACGGAAGACCTCGCGGGTGGTGGGGAAGTTGGCGGAGCGGGTCTCTCCCGTCACGTACGCATGGCCCGCCGCGTCCACGGCGATGCCGTGGCCCCAATCATCGCCACTCCCGCCCAGGAAGGTGGAGTAGACGAGGCGAGCGCCGGTGGGGTCGAGCTTCGTGACAAAAACATCCGCAGCGCCTTTATGTGTGGAACTGAGCGCACCGGCAGATGTGGGGAAATTGGGGGACTCGCTCCTTCCCGTCACGTAGGCGTGGCCTTTCACATCCACAGCGATGGCGAGACCCAGTTCATCGCCGCTTCCCCCCAGAAGGGTGGAGTAGACCACCACCGGGTCAATCACCAGCGGTCTACCCGCATCGTAGGCGCCTACCTGGAAGCCGACCTGGTGTGCGCCTTTGATCACATAGCCGCCGGAGATAGCCCGTCTCACGCCCTCCACCTCCTGATAGAGGAAGGGCTTCTGAAGGCGGATGGGTCCCGCCGAGGTGTGTAGGACCAGTTCGCCCTGGGCCCCCACGTCGAGGTGCTTGGCCCCCTCAAAGCGCAGGGTGATGGCGTTAGGATCGGCTCCGGGCGCGACGAGAAAGTCGTACTCTAGTTGACTCTGGTTGCCGTAGTAGACGAGGTCGATACCTGGGTACACGCTTTGGTTGTGCACCTTGGCGTAGGTGGGGATATCGGTGCGCCACATGGTGGGGTCGCTACCGCGAAGGTAGTGGACCATGCCAGATAGCTTATCGAGCCCCACCACCTGGTGCTTGGAACTGGCACCCACGAGCTCCATCTGCAGAATCGTGGGGCCGGGCCGTGGGCTTTGCTGGTGCCCGGCGGAAAGCTGCTGGTTAACCGCTGAGGGCTTCCTGTCGGACTGGCGCAGGACCAACACGGCCTTGGTGTCCGTCAAAAAGATGGTATAGCCCTGACCGCGGGCCAGGAACTTCACCTGGGGGTTGGTCTGACCATGGTTAGCCTCAAAGTACATGGGTAACTTCCCGTATGCCGCCAGCAGGCGGACTTCAGTGGCTGCGTTGGGGCCGGCAATGGAAGAGGAGGTTCCCTGGAGGGAGGGAGTGGGACTCACCTCGGAGTCTACGGCTGCGACCGGCTCCTGGCTGGAGAACTGGACGGAACCGGAAGAGACTGGGGGCGCTGCCTGGGCCGGCGGGGCCTGCCAGCCCAGCACCCCAAGGAATCCTATCACTAATCCAACCCCAGCCTTCGCGTGATCGATCAAGTCCATGATTCTCCTCCTGGTTGGATCGCACGGTTGATGACTTCCCCGAGTTAAGGGAGCAGTTCCTCCTATGTTTAAGAGTTCATTCTGGGGGCATCAGCCTTCGATGGTCAAGCGAAATACGTGTGGCAAACATAGCACCTGATTTTAGGGCCTCATTTTTTTCTTGACACGCCGCTGAGCCCAATTATATTTACTGCGCTTAGTTGTTTCCTGTTCTACAGCAGGGGAGGGTGCGGCCATGGCGGCTGGCAGGAACCCGCAACCGAAGCAGGCGATCGTGAAGTTGAAAATGCATGTCTCAATGGCCCTTAGGGGCAACAGCCCTGAGGGCCGTGCTGTTTTTGGGTGACCTTGGTCTGGCGACCTCGAATGGACCAGGTCAAACCATCAAGGGAGGACCGAAGCAGCATGAAGGTTGCTCCGGGTGAACGTGGGCTGAAAGCTACGATGAATACTTCGGGACGTTGGTCACATTGCGAAGCAGTGCAGAACTTCGGGAAACGTGCCTGAAGTATCACACTATCAGTAACAGTAGGTACACTATTATGAAAATTGTTTCTTGGTACAAAAATGACAAGGTTGTTTACGAATCAGAGAAAGAGACGGTTCGTGATACCGTGATCGAAGCAGTCAGAAAAGACTCCCCCCTCATGAACGCCGACCTTAGGAACGCCAACCTTAGAGACGCCGACCTCGGGGGCGCCGTCCTCGGGGGCGCCGACCTTAGAGACGCCGACCTCCAGGGCACCAACTTCCGGGGCGCTAACCTCCGGGATGCCAACCTCTCGGGCGCCAACCTTAGGGGCGCCAGTCTCCGGGATGCCAACCTCCAGGGCACCAACCTCGTGGACACCAACCTCGGGGACGCCGACCTCTTTCACGTGAAGTTTTGGGGACGAGGCGGTACAACAAAAATTAAGAAAGCACAAGTCGAGTCCTTCTTGAAAGCATTAGGAATAATTATTGAAGATTAACCATGCCTTACCGGAAAGTCATCATCGTTTGGGGAGGCGCCGTCCTCGATAGCCAGATGAGCGGTGTGAAGCTCACCGATCCAAGACGGTGTTGCTTACACCTTGCTATGATCGGGTTGCCACTGACAGGTGCCATCGGGTAATGGGATCGGCGTGAAATCCCCGAAGAGGTTGGGGGCCTCCCGGGTCATGATCTCGGCCACCTTTCCGAAGACGCTTCGGATCTCCACTTCGGCCCCTGGCGCAGTTCTGGTCTCGATCACCCACCGGAGTGTCCGGGCATTTGCCGTCCAGATGAGGGTGGTAGCTACCCCATCGGGGGCGATCCGGCGGAGGGCAGAGGTGAGGACCTTCTTCTCATGAAACGGCCGCCCTTCGATCTGTAAGACCTCCGCCAGTCGCTGTTGTGCCTTCTCACCGTTGACCACCGCTTCCTCAAAGATCGCGCACGCCTCCGGATTGTCGCGAATCTCGGGGGGGAGCCAGATCGGAATCGCGGTCAGCCGCACGAAGCGCAGGCTCTCCTGGCTGATGGCGGTCCCGGCACGATGCCTCACCAGTTCATGGGTCAAGACTCGACTGACGTGGAAGAACGCGAAGGTCCAGTTGGCGTGCTCCAGGACGCTGCCATGTTTGACCTGCAGGATATTCTGCAGATAGGCTTGGCTGCCCTCCCGGACCTTGGTGACATTGGGGTTGAGGCCCGGCTCAAATGAGCGATAGCATGCGCGCCCTGCCACCTCGATTAGCTTTTCTGCATCTGAGGGGGCATCGGTCGTCCACCCAGGAGCACCTACGGCCTGCAGATAGGCGGCGAGCCCCTCGGCATCTATTGCCGGTCTAGCCAGGAGAAAGACCTTCGGTTCCACCTGCTTCACATTGCCCTCCTCGTATGCGGAAATCCTGCTGTATCTGATCACCCATCTTGACGAGCATCCCATCGTCAAGGGAAATGCTGAAGCTGTAAATATCGACGATGGTCATGAGAGCGCCAGAGGTAGAGGGCCTACGCGTTGACTGCGCAGCTTCTAACTGAGCGCTGATCGCTCACGAAACTACCCAGGTCTCGCCGGAGTACAGAAGCGTCTCAAGGTCGGCTTTGCCCTGTTGCGGGGTGACGGCGCGGCCCTGCTCGGTAATGAGTTCGTCATAGGTCGGCTCGCGGACGGCGCGCAATACGCCGATTGGCTGAGGGAACTGAGGGCTCGTGAGCCGCGACAGCATGAAATGGTATCCCTCGTCTTGTCGTCTCTCGTCGTGAATCAGCAGTCCTGAGGTGTCACCATCGATTTCGACAACCTCCGGGGACATGTCGGGGCGCATCCGGATGCCCTTCTTCCGCTCTTTGCCGAACACAAGCGGCTTGCCGTGTTCCAGGACGAGCAGCCGGTCGCTCCGCACATCCTTATCAGCGACCGATTCCCACGTCCCGTCGTTGAATACGTTACAGTTCTGGTAGATCTCCACGAACGCCGTGCCTTTATGTTCGGCGGCACGCCGCAACACGTATTGCAGGTGCGGGCTGTCGACGTCGATCGACCGCGCGACAAACGTCGCCGACGCCCCGATCGCCACTGAAAGTGGGTTGAAGGGGCGGTCGAGCGATCCAAGCGGCGTGGACTTGGTCTTCATGCCCTGCTCGCTGGTTGGTGAGGCTTGGCCTTTCGTGAGGCCGTAAATACGGTTGTTGAAAAGCAGGATCTTCATGTCCACATTGCGGCGCATCGTATGAATGAGGTGGTTGCCGCCGATCGACAGACCGTCGCCGTCCCCGGTGATCACCCACACCGCCAGATCGGGCCGCGTGACCTTGATGCCGGTCGCCACCGCCGGGGCGCGGCCGTGGATCGAGTGAAACCCGTAGGTGTTCATGTAGTACGGGAACCGCGATGAGCAGCCGATTCCGGAGACGAAGACGATCTTCTCGCGCGGGACGCCCAACTCCGGCATCACCCGTTGCACGCTCGCCAGGATGGCATAGTCGCCACAGCCTGGGCACCAGCGGACATCCTGATTCGAGATGAAATCCTTGCGTGTAAGCCTGGCGGCGCACTCGTTACTGTCGCCCTGAGGCGTCATGATGCCACCTCTGTGTGCGTGGCGAACTCAGCCCGCTCATAGGCACCCAAGAGATCTTCCGCCTTGGCCATGATCTCAGAGACCTTGAATGGCCTGCCCTGAACCTTGCAGAGCCCCACCGCGTCAACCAGGAACTGTGCCCGCAGCATCATCAGTAACTGCCCGAGGTTCATCTCCGGCACCAGTACGCGTCGAAAGCTCGCCAGCACCTGGCCGACGTTTGCAGGCATCGGGTTCAGGTAGCGCAGGTGCATCGATGAGACGCGGTGCCCCTGTTGGCGGAGGAGTTTGACCGCATGCGTGATCGCCCCGTAGGTTGACCCCCACCCCACGATAAGCAGGTCTCCTGAGGGATCGCCGTAGACCTGTGCCTCCGGGATCTCGTGGACGATGCGTGCGATCTTCTCGGCCCGTATCCGGACCATCTGCTCGTGGTTGAGCGGATCATACGAGACATGGCCGGTGATATCTTCTTTCTCAAGACCGCCGATGCGGTGCTCCAGGCCAGGCGCCCCGGGAATCACCCATGGGCGCGCCAGTGTCTCGGGGTCGCGTAGATAGGGGTAGAAGCCCTGCGGATCGGTCCTGAACGTAACCGGGATCTTCGGCAGGGAAGCGACCTCGGGAAGTTTCCATGGCTCGGCGCCGTTAGCCAGGTAGCCGTCCGAGAGGTAGATCACCGGACACATATAGCGTATGGCGATCCGTACGGCCTCAATGGCCATCCAGAAGCAGTCGCCAGGTGTCGCCGGAGCAACCACCGCCACCGGACACTCGCTGTTCCGTCCGAACATCGACTGCAAGAGATCGGCCTGCTCGGTCTTGGTCGGAAGGCCCGTGGACGGTCCGCCGCGCTGCACGTTCACGATGACCAGTGGGAGCTCAGTCATCACCGCCAGGCCGATCGCTTCGCCCTTGAGCGCCAGGCCCGGACCGGAGGTTCCGGTGGTCCCGATAGCGCCCGCATACGACGCCCCGATTGCGGCCGTCGCGGCCGCAATCTCGTCCTCGGCCTGAAATGTGATCACGTTGTAGTGCCGGTACATACAGAGGGTGTGCAGGATATCGGAGGCGGGCGTAATGGGGTAGCTGCCGTAAAAGAGCGGTAGTGATGCAAGTTGCGCGGCGGTGACGAGACCGATCGCGGTGGCCTCGTTCCCGGTGATGTGACGGTATGTGCCGGGTACGATTGGGGCCGGTGGCACGAAGTAGCGTGATGGAAAGATCTCAGTGGTTTCGCCATAGTTGTAGCCGGCCCGGAACGACGCGATGTTAGCCTCGGCAACCTTCGGGTTCTTCTGGAACTTGGCCCGGATGCTCTTTTCTTCGCGCTCTGTGGGGTGGGTGTACAGCCAGAACATGAGACCGAGCGCGTAGAAGTTCTTACAGCGTCCAACCTCCTTGGCCGTCAGCCCCATCCCTTCCAGAGCGAGCGATGTCTGCTTCGAGATGTCGATTGCGTAGACCTGATATTTGGAAAGGCTGCCGTCTTCAATCGGGTTCGAGGTGTAGCCGGCCTTCTCGATGTTGGGTCGGGTGAACGTGCCGGTATTCAGAATGAGGATGCCACTAGATGGAAGATCTGGCAGGTTGATGCGCAGTGCGGCCGGGTTCATCGCCACCAGAACGTCCGGCTGATCGCCCGGCGTAAATACCTTCTGACTCGAGAAGTGAATCTGGTAGGCCGACACGCCTGCCAGCGTTCCCGCCGGCGCCCGAATCTCGCCCGGGAAGTCCGGAAAGGTCGCCAAGTCACTCCCTTCATGCGCAACACTCTTGGTAAATTCCGTTCCGGTAAGCTGCATGCCATCGCCTGAATCGCCGGCAAAGCGGACGACGACGGTCTCTAGCTCGCTTATCGGTCGATGCGGTCCCACAGGTGTAGACGGTGTACTCTCGCTGTCAGTCATCTAGGTCCTTTCGTCCTCGTGAGGGGCCGGCCGTCCACTAACCACCATGGAGCTCTCGCGCCGAGAGGCCGGGCTCAGGCGGCTCATTGAGCACTACGGCGGGGAACAGGGAGACGATGAACTTGACAACGTCCCGCATCGACACAATGCCCACCGGTCTGCCCTGCCCGTCGAGCACCGGGATATGACGGTAGCCGCCAATGTGCATCTTGTTGAGGACATGGGCGATGCTGTCGTCCATGACTACGGTCTCAGGATTCGGGGTCATAGTCCGCTCGACAGGACTGTCCAGGTCGAGATGTCCCGCTACCTTCTTCAGGATATCCCGCTCCGTGAGGATTCCGACAAGCTGGTCGCCTTCCGTCACCAGTACGCAGCCGACATGGGCGTCGTTCATCGCCGTGGTCGCGTCCCGCAATGGGGTACCTAGACGAACGCAGATCGGATCATGCGGCTCGAGCCCCCGGATTGGCTCCATCAGGATCGCACCACCTACCCTCTCGGTGTCCTCGTACGCGTCCTCAAATTCGCTTGCTGCAATACCCATGATGCTCAGCCTCCCGATCTTGACGCCAGAGTGCTCTGAAACGCCAAGTCTTCCTCCCTCCCACCTCATCTCCTAACTACGCCTTCTTATTATCTTTACGATAGTCCTCGTGTGACGCGAAGTCAAGGTGAAAGCCTGGATGGAGGGCATGCGAGACGTGTAGAATAGGCTGCTTTGCAGTTGACAGTCTCTGGGAGCTCTACTATAGTTTAGTTAGAAAATAGCATTCAGCAGTCAGTGCTCAGATGTCAGCCTTCGATAAAGCGGAGGGGTGTATCACAATAGAGTTGACCGCTGAGAACTGACTGCTTACTCAGGTAGCATTATCGTGGGTTGTGGTGAGGACTAGCCTCATAGGGTGTGACTTGGTTGAACTGATTGTTGATGGTATGCCGGTGCAGGTTCCCGCCGGGACGTCAATTCTCGAGGCGGTTCTGCGGACCGGTGGCGAGATCCCGCATTTTTGCTATCATCCAAAGCTCCGAGTGGTGGGCAGTTGTCGGATGTGCCAGGTGGAGGTGCAGGGAACCCCAAAGCTGGTGATCTCGTGCGCCACCCCTGTTGCGGATGGGATGGAGGTCTTCACGGCCTCCGAACGCGTGAAGAAGGCCAGGAATGCGGTGCTCGAGTTTCTGTTGCTGAATCACCCACTCGATTGTCCCGTGTGCGACAAGGGCGGAGAGTGTCCGCTTCAGGACTACACGCTCAAGTTCGGCCCTGGCGAAAGCCGCTTCATCGAGCAGAAGATCCATCGGACTAAGCACCAGCCGATCGGCCCATTTATCATCTTCGATGCGGAGCGGTGCATTCTGTGCACCCGATGCGTCCGGTTTTGCCAGGATGTGGTGGGCACCTCAGAGTTGGGCGTGTTCGGCCGTGGCGACCGATCCGAGATCGGCCTCTTCCCCGGCCAGAGCCTGGACAACAGATACTCGGGGAACGTGATCGACCTCTGTCCTGTAGGGGCGCTAACAAGCCGGGACTATCGCTTTCAGGCACGGCCATGGGATCTGGTCAAACAGGTTCCGTCGATATGCGGGCTGTGCAGCGCCGGGTGCAACATTACGGTGGATGTTCGGCATAAGGAGCAGGGTCAGCAGATTCTCCGCATCCGCCCCAGAGTGAACAATGAGGTCAACGGGCACTGGATCTGTGACGAGGGTCGCTTCGAGTTTCATTTTGCTGAGGACCCAGGACGGATCGGTAAGCCATTGATACGGCGAGATGGTGAGTTGCTGCCGGTGAGCTGGAACGAGGCGATCGGCCGTATTGCTGACGACCTCGCCAGGATCCTCCGGGAGAAGGGAGCGGAGGCCATCGGCGTGATCGCATCGGCACGGCTGACCAACGAGGAGGCATTCCTCGTTCGACAACTGTTTGGAGAAAGGCTCGGTATTCCAAACATAGATCACCGGGTGAGGCGATCTCAGGAGCCTGGGGGCGATACGCCGGAAGATCACCTGCTTCGGCGGACCGATAAGTACCCTAACTCGGTCGGGATGCGCATTCTGGGACTTCTTCCCAGAGCCCAGGGGATGGGGACCAGAGAGATGCTGAGCGCCGCAACTGAAGGTCGGTTGGCTGCCTTGCTCGTCTTTGGGGAGGATCTGGTGACTGCGCTGTCGGGAGAGCTTGCCGTTGCAGAGTCGCTCGAGAAGCTAGAGCTGCTGGTCGCTCATGATTTATTCTTGACAGCGACGGCAAAGCTGGCGCATGTTGTCCTTCCAGGATTGAGCTTTTACGAAAAGGAGGGGACGTTCACAAATTTCGCGGGGCGGGTTCAGCGCCTCCAGCCGGCGCTGGAACCATTTGGTCACGCGATTCCGCTTGCCGAGATCCTTCAGCGCCTCGCATGCCGACTGGAACTTCCCCTCGTGGAAGGGAACGCAGAAGCGGTGTGGAATGAGATCGCCCAGTCGGTTTCGGCATATGCAGGCGTGACGTACGAGAGCATCGGTGGCTTGGGGCGCCGCTCAGTGATCGCTGAGCGCTGACTGCTTATATACGAAGGAGACAATTCATGGGGTTATTCGACAATCAGCAAATTGAGCCGGGCGTCGTTACTACGACGGTCGAGTGGCTCTTCAACTGGTCCCGCAAGTCCTCCCTCTGGCCGATGACCTTTGGTCTGGCCTGCTGCGCGATCGAGATGATGGCTACCGGCGCTTCCCGCTTTGACCTTGACCGTTTGGGGGCCGGCGTTTTCCGCCCATCGCCCCGCCAGTCCGACGTCATGATCGTCGCCGGGACTGTTACCGAGAAGATGGCTCCTCGCATCAAGACCCTTTACGAGCAGATGCCCGACCCCAAGTGGGTCATCGCTATGGGCGCCTGCGCTATCTCCGGCGGCCCCTTCTACTACGATGCCTACCACGTCGTCAAGGGGGTGGACCTGCTCGTCCCGGTCGACGTCTACGTCCCCGGCTGTCCCCCCACCCCTGAGGCGCTCATCTACGGCATCCTCACCCTTCAGGAGCAGATCACCCGTGGCGAGCGCGCGAAACCCGGCGGCCGGCCGACCCTGCCTACGCCTCTGGTGGCGGCCTAAAGGGGACACCATGGGACGCTACTTCTCAGACCTGTTCGGCGGCAGCGCGAGCATCCTTCGCTCCATGTGGGTGACGCTCCGCTACCTCTTCACCCCCGCTATCACCGTCCAGTATCCCGATGAACAGCGGCCGCAACCGTTGCGTGCGCTGAACCGCCACGTCCTGACCATCGAGGAATCTACCGGGCAGATCAAGTGCACCGCCTGCGAGGCCTGCGCCCGGATCTGCCCCACCCGCTGCATCGAGCTCACCGGCGCCGGCAAGGGCAAGGCCCGCCGCGCGTCCGCCTTTACCATCGACCACAACCTCTGCATGTACTGCAACCTCTGCGTCGAGGTCTGTCCTTTTGACGCCATCACGATGTGGACCCGGATCGGCGAACTCAGCACCGCCGCGCGCAGTGGCCTGGTCTACGACCTGAAGATCATGACCGCCGACCGCTTCTACCCCACCCCGATGACCCCCGAAAGGCCGCCGGCCTCCGAGCCAGAGCCAGAGAAAGTGGAGGCAGGGGCTACGGTGCCCTCTTCCTGAGATGAGCGCTCTAGTGGAAGATGTGATCATCCTTGGCTCAGGTCCGGCAGGCCTGACTTCGGCCCTGTACACCGCCCGAGCCAATCTACGTCCCCTCCTGATCGAAGGAACCGAGGCCGGTGGGCAGTTGGTCCTCACGACGATGGTGGAGAACTACCCGGGATTCCCGGATGGGCTCCTGGGACCTGACTTGATTCGTCTGATGCGACAGCAGGCGGAGCGATTTGGCGCGAAGTTCTTGAACGGGGATGTTACGGCCGTGGATCTGAGCAAAAAGCCGTTCACCCTCACCGTGGAAAACGAAGCGCGCCAGACTAATGCGCTGATCATCGCGACTGGCGCTTCGGCGAATCTGATCGGGCTCGAATCTGAACGCAAGCTGCTGGGGCATGGGGTCTCGACCTGCGCTACGTGCGATGGTTTCTTTTTTAGAGATCAGCGCGTAGCTATTGTGGGTGGGGGCGACTCGGCTGTTGAGGAGGCGATCTTCCTCGCGAAGTTCGCGACGAAGGTCACGCTGATCCATCGGCGCGATAAGCTTCGGGCGTCGAAGATCATGCAAGAACGGGCCTTCAAGAATCCGAAGATCGAGTTCTTGTGGAACCGAACGGTTGTAGAGATTCTTGACGCTTCGCAAGGGAAGGTAACCGGGGTCAAAACTAGGGTCGATGGTTCGACCTCGCTGGAGACCCTCGTCTGTGACGGGGTGTTCGTTGCGATCGGTCATTCCCCCAATACCGCGCTGTTCTCTGGGCAGTTAGAGATGGATGAGCGAGGGTATATTGTGACGCATCACGGGACGATGACCAGCATCCCCGGTGTCTTTGCTGCCGGCGATGTGCAGGACCATGTCTACAAGCAGGCCGTCACGGCAGCCGGATCGGGGTGCATGGCCGCTCTTGATGCCGAGCGCTACCTGGAGAGCCTCGGCTAAGGTGAAGTGCAAAATCCCCCCACCCCCCCCTTTCAAGGGGGGGGGTGGGGGGATTTGGGGTGCGGGATTCACATGTTGCCCGGGAAGTGGCCTAGCGCCGTGAAGTGAAGAGGCGAAGATCATGCCGATGAAACCGATGAAGACCCTCCTCGACCTGGAGGAGGGGATGCGAATCATTATGGACGTGGTCCAGCCGATAGAGCGGACTGAGCAAGTGACGCTACTTGAGGCGGTGGGCCGGATTCTGGCAGAAGAGGTCTGCGCGTCTATGGATGTACCGCCCTTTGCTCGGGCGGCCATGGACGGGTATGCGGTCAGGGCAGAGGATACGTTCGGCGCGGGGAACTTTTCACCCAAGATCCTGGAGCTCATTGAGGTAATTCATGCCGGAGAGTCCGCCCGCCGGAGCGTCCTCCCCGGGAGCTGCATCCAGGTGGCGACGGGCGCCCCGATGCCCGAGGGCGCCGATGCCGTCGTGATGGTGGAAGATACGGAGCTGGACAGTACCAAGGTGAGGGTCTACAAGCCTGTCTATCCCCAACAGCACGCCTCACCGATGGGCGAGGACATTACGCAGGGCAGCCTCGTCCTGCAACGCGGGGTGCGCCTGGACCCGAGCAAGATCGGCGTGCTGGCGGCCCTTGGGCTGCAAAAGGTTGGGGTCTATCAGAAGCCCCAGGTGGCCGTGATCCCTTCCGGCAACGAAATCCTCATACCCGGAGAGGTTCTCAGCCCAGGGAAGATCTACGACATCAACTCATATACCCTCTCTGCGCTCATCAGCGAGAATGGCGGCCTTCCGCACATCTTCCCGATCATGAAGGACACATTGGAATCCACGATCTCGACGATCCGAGAGGCCCTCGCGTACGATCTCATCGTCCTGTCTGGAGGCAGCTCTGTTGGCGAGCGAGACATGATGCTGGAGGCGGTACAGCGGATGGGGGAGCTGAAGTTTCACGGTATCGCCGTCAAGCCGGGAAAGCCCACCCTATGCGGCATTGTGGAAGGTCATCTATTGCTCGGGATGCCGGGCTATCCCACGTCATGCCTGACCAACGGCTATGGGATCTTGGCCCCCGCGCTCCGGAAGATGGCAAGGCTGAGCCGGCGCGCTCTCGCTTCACTGAAAGCCCCGATGTCCCGTCGGTACACCTCGACGATCGGGCGACATCAATACCTGCCTGTCCGCCTCGATGGCGGAGAGGTCGTCCCGGTCTTCAAAGAGTCGGGCGCCATCACCTCGATGGCAGACGCAGAGGGGTATATCGAGATCCCTGCCAATGTAGACCTCCTCGAGAAGGGGGAAGTTGTGGCGGTCCTCCTGTTTTGACCATTCGTCCGGTTATCCTCGGCGCCATTTCCTGGCAGCGCTGTCCGGAGGCGACACCTTCATGGATCTAACGCTTATCAAACAACTAGCCATTCCCTCATCCTCCAAGATCGTTCTGTTAGTAGCTGATGGGTTGGGGGGCCTGCCGAGAGAGACGGATGGTCGAAGCGAGATGGAGGTGGCCAGACTCCCCAATCTCGATGCCCTCGCAGCGCGCTCCCTCTGCGGTCTCATCGACATGGTGGGTCCCGGGATTATCCCTGGCAGTGGACCGGGGCATCTCGCCCTCTTTGGTTACGATCCTTTCACATACCAAATTGGACGAGGGGTTCTTGAAGCGTGCGGCATCGACCTGGAACTTCGTTCACGCGATGTGGCAAGCCGGGGTAACTTCTGCACGCTTGACGAGGAAGGAAGGGTTATAGACCGGCGCGCCGGTCGAATCACGACTGAGACCTGCCAACGCTTGTGCCGCCGGCTTGATCAGATCCGAGTCGAGGGGGTGGAGGTTATTGTCAGGCCCGTCAAGGAGCATCGGTTCGTAGTCGTGTTTCGGGGGGAGGGGCTCTCTGATGCCCTCTCCGATTCCGATCCCCTGGTCACAGGTGAGCGACCACTTCCTGTAAAGATTATCAGCCCAGGAGCGGAACGGACGGCGGAGCTTGTCAATCAGTTCCTGGATCAGGCGCATGAGGCACTGAAGGAGGAAAAGCCGGCAAATATGGTGCTACTCAGGGGATTTGCCGCGCCGCCACAGCTCCCTGCATTTCCGGATCTGTTGCGGCTCCGGGCGGTAGCGATTACCTGTTATCCGATGTACCGCGGTCTCGCCAAGCTAATCGGGATGGAGGCGTTACCCTTTTGTACCGACTTGGATGACGAACTGCGCGCGTTGTCCCGGAACTACGACCAGCATGACTTCTTCTACGTACACTTCAAGGCAACTGATCGAGCCGGAGAGGATGGCGACTTTGACGCGAAGGTTGCCGCGCTGGAAGAGCTGGATCGGCGCATTCCGCACTTCCTGAATTTCCACCCCGATGTGTTTATCGTGACCGGCGATCATTCAACGCCGGCTATTCTGAAAGGCCATAGCTGGCATCCGGTGCCCTTCCTGCTCTGGTCACGATGGTCTCGTTCTGCCGGGGTCAGCAGATTTACGGAAAGAGAGTGCGCTCAGGGATCCTTGGGGAGAATGCGAGCAGTCGATCTTATGCCCCTGGCAATGGCCAACGCTCTGAGATTCAAGAAGTTTGGGGCGTGAGGGGCAATGTATGTCAAAAGTCGGCCTCTACTGGCGCCTCCTTCAGGGCGTTGTCGAAAACCCGCGCTACTACTACTTCGTCCTCCGAAGGAGCGCCTACGACAAGACTGTCAGACAGCTCGCGAACAATAACCTTCCTGAAAAGGGGACCTTTTATCCCGTCAAGCTTGACCTGCGCGTCATCTATGGCTGTAACCTCCGATGTAAGATGTGCGGCCAGTGGGGCGACACGGGGACGTACTTTAGTTACGATACCGCCAAGCTCCAGCGCAAACTCGATCTTCAGGTGATTGAGGGGGTTGTGAAGGAGCTTGTGCCGCACGGTCTCAGATACGTTGATTTGGAGGGGGGCGAGACGTTTCTCTATCCGCAGATCATCGAGCTCCTCCGAATGCTCAAGCGCCACCGTCTCTTCGTGAAGCCTGTCACCAACGGCACGCTCTTAAAAAAGTATGCGCGCGAGTTAATCGACACGGGGATCGATGCGATCCATGTGTCGGTCGACGGCGATAAGGAGGCGCACAACTTCGTACGCCAAGCAGATTGGGCGTACGATAAGATGCTGGAGGGGTTGGAGGCGATTATTGTGGAGCGGCAGCGGCGCAACCGTCATACGCCGCTTGTGCATGTGAGCTTCACCATGACGCGCCACAACAAGTCCCTGTCGGTATATAAGCTCTGCGAGGAGCTGGCTGGGAAGGGGCTGCTGGACGTCCTCTGCATCAAGTCGAACCCGATTTGGGTTTCCACGGCCAATGGCGAAGCCTATAACAAGATGATCGCAACGTACTTCGATATCAGCGACCCCACGAGCTGGACGGGGTTCGTCGAGGACTATCGCGATTTCGAGGAGGAGGCGAAGGAGATCGCGCAGACCATCCGCCGGCTCAAGGCCAAGGATTACGACTTTTTCGTTCACCACCTCCCGTCGATCCCATTGGCGGAGATTCCGAAACTCTATACGGACTACGACTGGAATCTCGGGCGCACCCACTGCCCAGTACCCTACCTTGAGCCGACGATCGACGTCGACGGTCACGTCTACCCGTGTAACCTCTTCACGGACGAGCCGCTCTCGATGGGGAACGTCAACGAGAAGCCGTTTCTCGAGATCTGGTTCGGCGACAAGTATCAGACCTTCCGGCGGATGCTGTCGGAGCAGGGCGGCCTCCTGCCAATCTGCAACCGCTGCTGTCAACTCACCGAACATTAGATGAACCAGCAATGAGCCAGGAAACGAATAAGCGCAGCTCCCGAATCTTCCACGTCCTGGTGCCGCTCGCCGGCGTTGTGCTCTTCAGCTACCTGATCTACAAAGCGGGAGCGCGGGAGTTGTGGGATGGAGTCGTGCGCTTCGGCTTCGGGCTTGTCCTCTTCCTGGCGCTGGAGGGGGTGGGCGACGTCATGCGCGCCATGGCGACACGCCACTGCTTCAGCCCGGACAGCCCGAAGGTGCCGCTGGTGAGCCTGTTGTACATGCGCTGTACCGGAGCGGCGTACAACTTCATCACGCCGACCTCTGGGTTCGGTGGTGAGGTGGTCAAGGTGATGCTCCTAGAAAAGCACGTCTCGCGTAGCGAGGCGGCGAGAGTGGTGATCATCGACAAGTTCACGTACGGCATCGTACAGTTCGGGATGGCCTTTCTGGGATCGGCGGTGGTCCTGTTCTGGACGCCGCTAGACCTTGGCGTGAAGCTCACGTTCTGGACCGCGAGCGTACTCATGTGGGGCGGCTTCATCGGTTTTCTGGCCGTACAGCGGCAGGGGTGGTTCAGCAGATTTCTCGGCCGTGCCGTAGGGGTTGTTGCCGGGCGGCAGGCGCGCGAGTGGATCGAGACGAACCTTGCCGAATTGGACGGCCGGCTGCGCGGTCACTACGAGAAGCAGGGGAAGGATTTGATCCTGGCGATGTTCTGGCACGCCCTGGCATTTACGATGGGGATCGTGCAGGCGGGGCTCTTCCTCTGGTTTGTCTTTGGTGTAGACGACTGGGCTAAGGCGTCTGCGATCTGGTTCTTCGGCAGCTGGTTCGACTGCATTATCTTCATGGTTCCGGCGGGGCTTGGGACGCAGGAGCTTACACGCGCGCTGATCTTCGAAAGGGCAATCGGCTTTACCTTCAGCGAGGGTGTGGCATTTTCGATGATCCTGCGAATCAACCAGATATTCTGGACTGCGGTCGGTCTGGGGACGTATGCACTGGAGATGGCGCTGAGTCGGCGGCGGCTAGGAAGCGCGCCTGTCAAGACGGAATCAGACACCGCGCTGTAAGGTGAACTCCTTGTGGGCCGGCTTTGCCGGATGGACTATGATGAGATGGTGGGCGCTCATCCTCAAGTCATGCGGGTGCGGGCAGTCGATTGTATGCCTCTGGGCATGGCGAACGCCTTGAGATTCAAGAAGTGTAGAGCAGAATGCTTATACGGAGACTGCCAAACCAGCATTGAAATTGACAACTACGTAATAGTTTTCTTAGAATTAAGTTAGCATGAGGTTGGTTGCGGGCGGAGCCCGGAGAAAGCGGTGAAGGAATAGGATAACATCATGGCAGTCACCCTTCCCATCTACATGGATCATCTGGCGACCACGCCCGTCGCCCCGGAGGTTTTCGAGGTGATGCGTCCTTATTTCTGCGAGCGGTTCGGCAACCCGGCCTCTCGCAGCCACTCTTTTGGCTGGATGGCCGAGGAGGCAGTGGAACAAGCCCGCGCCCAGGTTGCACACTTACTTGGCTGTAAAGCAGCGGAGATCGTCTGGACGAGCGGCGCCACGGAGGCGAATAACCTCGCTATAAAAGGGGTGGCCGCCGCCTACCGGGAGAAGGGCCGGCACCTCATCACCTCTCGGATCGAGCATCACGCTGTCCTCGACACCTGCAAGCGACTGGAGCAAGAGGGCTGTCAGGTCACCTACCTCCCCGTGGACGGAACAGGACGCGTCGATCCGGCCGACGTTGAGCGAGCGATCAGGAAGGAAACGGTTCTTATTTCAATCATGGCGGCGAACAACGAAATCGGGACGCTGCAACCGATTGCTGAGATTGGCCGGATTGCCAAGCGCCATGGCGTACTGTTTCATGCCGACGCCGCCCAGTATGTGGGCAAGCTCCCGCTCTCGGTAGACGACTGGCAGGTCGATCTCCTCTCGGCGTCGGCACATAAATGTTATGGTCCGAAGGGAGTAGGCGCGCTCTATGTGCGGATGACAAAGCCTCGCGTCAAGCTGGTCCCCCAGATGGAAGGGGGCGGCCACGAGAAGGGCCGCCGCTCCGGGACGCTCAATGTCCCTGGGTGCGTCGGTTTCGGCGCGGCCTGTGCCCTCGCCGAGCGTGAACTTCAGACCGAGCCAGCGCGGCTCCTCGCGCTTCGAGAGCGCTTGCGGAATGACCTCTGGTCAGGGCTTGACTACCTGTACCTCAACGGTCATCCGACCGAGCGCCTTCCCGGCAACCTGAATGTCTCCTTTGAATTTGTCGAGGGAGAGTCGCTGCTCATGGCACTCAAGGGGATAGCCGTCTCCTCCGGTTCTGCCTGCACCAGCGCTACGCTTGAGCCCTCGTACGTCCTGCTGGCGCTCGGTCTGAACGCAGAGCTGGCGCATGCCAGCATCCGTTTCGGCCTCGGCCGGTCGAATACTGAGGAAGAGGTGGAATATGTCGCCGCCCGGGTGATAGAGAGCGCGGCTCGCCTTCGTGCGCTTTCACCCTTGTACGAGATGGCGCTTGATGAGGGGATCGACGTAAAAGGTGCGCAGTGGAGTCTCCGCGCATGCTAAGTGGGGGGTGGCGTGAGAGACTCGCGGTTCGTCGTGTGTGTGGATCATCGAGACGATAGCGAACCGTTCTCGTTATGAAAAAGGAAACCGAGATAGCCATTGAGGAGACCGAAGAGAAACGCCTGCGCACAACAGGTGGACGAGAAGGCATTGCTCGCATTGCGGTAATTAACCCACGATTTGAGGTTTCATATTGGGGGCACGAGCATGCATTAGCCATCGTCGGCAAACGAGCGAACACGCCGGTCGCGGCGCTGCCGCTGCTTGCAGCGCTGACGCCCCAGGAGCATGTGGTTACGCTGATTGATGAAAACGTAGAGTCCATTAACTATGACGCGTTAGCGGACATGGACATTATTGGTGTGACCGGGATGAGTGTTCAGCGTTTCCGCATGAAACACATTCTTTGCGAATTGAAGAAGCGGGGCTGCTTTACGGTTGTCGGAGGCGCTTGGGTCACGGTCCAGGAAGACTACTTTGAAGATTTGGCGGACGTCATTTTTGTGGGAGAAGCGGAAGAAACATGGCCCGCATTCTTACATGATTGGCAAGTGGGTAGGTGGAAACGACGCTATGAACAAAGCGCAAAATCGGACATGACCCGCGTTCCCACGCCACGCTTTGATCTGCTCAAGATGCACGATTATCTTTATGCGGGCATTCAAATCTCCCGGGGTTGTCCCTTCCTTTGCGAATTTTGTGACATCATCGTAACATTTGGGCGTCTCCCGCGAATAAAAACGAGCGCGCAGGTCCTGGCGGAACTCGATAGTTTGCGTGTTCAAAACGTGAAACAAGTGTTCATCGTCGATGACAATCTCATTGGGAATAAGGCTGCCATTAAAGTCGTGCTCAGAGACATTGTCAAGTATCAACAGAGGCACGGATATCCATTTAATTTCTTCACGGAAGCCAGCCTCGATCTAGCGGAAGACGACGAGCTCATGGGCTTAATGACCGATGCGAACATCGAAGGGGTCTTCATCGGAATTGAGAGTCCGAATGAAGACTCGCTACGAGAGACGAAGAAGCTTCACAATGTCAGGCCGTCGGCTGGTAGTCTGCTGGATCGCGTACATACAATTCAGTGCGCTGGCATTGAGGTCACCTGCGGCATGATTGTTGGATTCGATCATGATGATGCGACGATCTTCCAAGCGCAACAGCAGTTCCTCTCAGAGGCCTGTATTCCTCACGCGATGCTCGGGTTGCTCTATGCCACTCCTAAAACACCCTTGTACGACCGATTAAACAAAGAAGGTCGTATCGATCCATCTGATGTCTCGGAATTTGGGACAAACGTGATTCCGCGCAACCTAAGTCGTCGCCAACTGCGGGATGGCTATATCAGTGCCATGCAATCGGTGTATGAGGCCAATGCGTACTTTGACCGTTTAGAGGCACTGTATCTCAGGGGATATTTGGGACAGGGACAGTTAGGCGGCGTGAAGTACTTGAAACGGCATCCATGGGTGCGCGTAAAGTATGAGGTTATAAATGTCGCTGTTGCGGTAGTGTTAATGTGCCGGCTCATCAAGCACGTTAAGGAGAAGGGTTTGCGACGCGAGTATTGCAAACGACTGTGGCGGGCATTGAAGGTAGAAATCCTGCCAAGTTTTGTAAGCGGATACATCGTAAACTGTATATTGCACTACCATTATTACAAGCTCGCGCAGGGATTAAATAGCGGGCGGTTTGTCAGTACGATGTAGGCGTTGAAGGTGTGCCATAGTTAGTGTGAGCCAACGATACGAGTTCTTCAACGGGGAATTAAGGCTTTGACCAAAGACTCCCAATAGAAGGAGGTCCCAATGATTACCCTTACCGAGTCGGCTGCAACGAAAGTGGCTGATTTGCTCAAGGCGCAGGCGAAGCCTGAAGAAGGCCTGCGCGTCCGCGTCGTCGGCGGTGGCTGCTCCGGCCTCTCCTACGAGATGGAGTTCGACCACCCCCAGGCGGCCGACCAAATCTTTGAGACGAACGGTGTCAAGGTCCTGGTGGACCCGCAGAGTTACCTCTACCTGGCCGGCTCCGAGATCGACTACATCGACAGCCTGCAGGGGGCCGGCTTCAGCCTGAAGAACCCCAACCCGAAGGCGAACTGCGGCTGCTGATCGTCCTTGACGGTGTGGGCTCAGGCGAAGTAAGCGCTTAGCTTCCGGCAGTCGGCTGTTAGCAATGTGGCGATTATCCTTGCTGAAAACCGATCGCTAAATACGCGTGTTTCGAGGATACATCGTATGCTTCAGTTGACGGATAACGACATCCTACCCTCCAAGGCAGAAGCGGAGGAATTTGAGCGAGGTCTCCTCCTCACAACTCTGGACAGTCTGGTCAATTGGGCGAGGAAGTCGTCGATCTGGCCGGCGAGCTTCGGGCTTGCCTGCTGTGCTATTGAGATGATGGCAACGGGCGCCTCGCGTTTCGATCTTGCGAGATTCGGGGCTGAGGTCTTTCGGGGGTCGCCACGTCAATCCGACCTGATGATTGTAGCCGGCCGCGTGAGCCGCAAGATGGCCCCCGTCCTCAGAAGAATCTACGATCAGATGCCTGAGCCAAAGTGGGTAATCGCCATGGGCGCGTGTGCCTCCCTCGGCGGGATCTTTAACACGTATACCATCGTTCAGGGTGTGGACCAGATCGTTCCGGTGGACGTCTATGTCCCCGGCTGCCCGCCCAGGCCGGAGCAACTGATCCATGGGATCATGCTGCTGCAGGAAAAGATCGCCAAGGAACGGCCGAGCAGGCAGGGCCTCTTCCACCTCCCTTGGCGAAGGACGGCATAGGGAGTCGCGTGTGTTGCGTCAGGGGTGGCTACAATGATTGCCGAGATTCTCAAGGGGATGGTGACTACGTTCAAGCATATCTTTCGGAAGCCGGTGACGGTCTCCTATCCGGAAGAGCGGCTTCCGCTTGCGCCTCGCTACCGTGGCCTGCACATGCTCGTGGTGGGCGAGGACGGGATGGAGCGGTGCGTGGGTTGCGAACTGTGCGCTGTCGCCTGTCCTGCCGATGCGATCTATGTTGAGGCAGCCGAGAACACCGAGCAAGAGCGCCACTCCAAGGGTGAGCGCTACGCGAAGGTGTACAAAATCCACATGTTGCGCTGCATCTTTTGCGGCTACTGTGAGGAGGCCTGCCCGGAGGAGGCGATTGTACTGGGTAAACAGTACGAGCTTGCCTCCTACAACAGGGGTAGCTTCGTGTACGGAAAGGAGCGCCTGATGACGCCACTAGCGGAAGCGATGAAGCAGCGGCCTGACCTCCACGCTGACTGGTAGCGGAGGCATGGCGTCCATGGCCGAAAGCGGTGTGTGCCTGGGCTTGAGGGGGGGTGATGCTGCTATCCTTGGCGGCAGACAACTGTGTGAGGAGTTCGGCAAATCAACGGAGGGAGGGCATGGTCATCAGGCACGAAACTTTTATGGTGGCGACGGAGGATCGATCCCAGTTCATGGACGTGACAAAGCGTGTGCGAGATCTGCTCCAGCGGTATAAGATCAAGCAGGAGTTGGTCATCAACTCCCTTCACACGACGACTGCACTGTTCATCAATGAGTGGCAGGAGGCTCTGCTCCATGACATCCAGTTCCTGCTGGACCGCCTGATCAACGAGCGGGACGGCTATCGCCACAACGATCCACATTACTCTGATTGTGATCGGAGCAACGCCGACGCGCACCTTCGCTCCCTCCTGCTCGGCCGACAGCTCTCGGTTCCGGTGGTGGATGGGGAGATGCCTCGGCATCTTTGAGTCGGTTATCTTCGCCGAGCTGGACGGGCCGAGAGAGCGGCAGATCCAACTCTAGGTACTGGCCGAATAAGGGGGTTGGCGTCGGAACCCCGCGCGAGCGGAGAGGGAATGAACGAGGCTGGCGCTGGGATTGCTGTAATTGAGGAGAGCTGGCATTCTCCGAAGGGACGGGCCGTTCGCGAGGTCGTCTTTGGGATGCACGATGGCCTCATTACGACGATTGGTTTTCTGTCCGGGGTCAATGCTGCAAACGCCAGCTTGCGCGTGATCGTTATTTCCGGCCTGGCGGAGGCCTTTGCCCAAACTCTTTCGATGGGATTCGGGGCCTATCTCTCGACCAAATCGGAACGAGAGTTCTACCAGCGAGAGATTGCTCGGGAACAGTTGGAAATCGAGACAGCGCCGGAGAAGGAACGTGACGAAATGCGCCAGATCTACCGGAGCAAGGGCTTTCCGGAAGATGAGGTCGAGATGGTGGTCGCACGCGTGACTGCGAACAAGAAACTGTGGCTCAAGGAGATGATGATGGAGGAGTTGGGGCTAATCGAGAAGCGATTCGACGACCCGCTCAAGGTCGGCCTGCTGATTGGGGCCTCCTCCTTTGTTGGGGCCTTCCTCCCGATCCTCCCTTACTTCTTCCTCGAACTCAGATGGGCGTTCACGGCCTCAGTCGCCTTGGCCGCGGCGGCCCTATTTGCAACCGGGGCGGGTAAAACGCTCCTGACAAGGAAAGCCTGGTGGAGCAGCGGGCTCGAGATGGTGGGGATCGGGATGTTAGTCTCGGTTGCAGGTTATGGCATCGGGCACTTCCTGAGTGCCCTCTGGGACTAAGATGTCCATGCAGCGGATCGTTCGGTACCGCGGTGGATCGTGCGAGACGGTAGAGATCCCAGTGGTGGAGGAGCAGCCCCTCACGATCTTTGTCAACGGGCGTGAGCTGGCTACTTTGCTGTGCACGTCGGTGAAACTCGATTGCCTGGTCCTGGGTTTTTTGAGTTTTGAGGGGATCATCCAGGCGCTCGACGAAGTCAACTCGCTGGAGGTCTTCCCCGAGGAGGCGGTGGCGGACGTCAGACTGACCAAGGCATTCACCCCCCCGAGTCACCGCATCTTGACCTCTGGGTGCACCGGAGGTATCACATTCGGCATGCCGATGGAGGGGTTTAAAGCATTCCCAGAGGAGGCGACCCTACGCCCGGAGCAACCGTTCGATCTCATGAAACAGTTGTATGCCGAGGCGTATCTCTACCGGGAGTCGCGTGGCATTCATGCCGCCGCCCTGAGCGACGGCAAGAGTCTGCTGCTTGTCGCCGAGGACGTCGGCCGACATAACGCCCTGGACAAGATCCACGGTGAAGCGCTTCTGCAGGGGATTACGACTGCCGGCAATATCCTCCTCTCCACCGGTCGCATCTCGTCTGAGATGCTTCGTAAGGGGGCCCACATGCGGACCCCAATTGTCATCTCTCGAACCTCACCCACCAGCCTCGCTATTGCCGCGGCCAAGCGCTTCGGCATCACCGTGATCGGCTACTGCCGGGGCGAAGGGTTTAATGTCTATAGCCACCCCGAACGCCTGCTTCCACAGCGGGTGACGATCAGCAGTCTGTCCCACTTTTAAGCGACAGCGACCCCTCGATGCGCCTTATCGATCTGCACACCCATACGACTGCTTCCGACGGCGTCCTCTCTCCGCAACAGTTGGTTCGCTTTGCCAAGGACTGCAATATCTCTGTCCTGGCCGTCACCGATCATGACACCCTGGAGGGTCTCCCCGTGGCGATGGCGGAGGCCTCGCGGGTGGGCCTGCAGGTCGTTACAGGCGTCGAGATCACCGCGCATGTGGGAGACCTGGAGATTCACATCCTGGGGCATTTCATTGATCCTGACGATAACCGACTAGCCGAGTTCCTTGCCTCCTCCCGCAACGACCGAATCGAGAGGGCTCATCGGATGATCGAGAAGCTCTGGACTCTTGGTCTCCCGCTGGACGCTGATGAGGTCTTGAGCCTGGCGCCAGGCCCCTCAGTTGGGCGCCCCCATGTGGCACAGGCGATGATCAGGCACGGATATGTGACGTCGCTGAAGGAGGCCTTTGACCGGTACCTGTCTCTGGGTAAGCCAGGCTATGTAGAACGCGCCAGAATTCCTGCCGCCCTGGCGATACGTGCCATTAAGGAGGCTGGAGGCGTGCCATCCCTTGCGCACCCAGGGCAGTACGGTCACGACGAGATCATTCCATCCCTCGTACAGCAGGGACTTATGGGGCTGGAGGTGTATCACCTGGAGCACGATATCGAGTCGCTATTCCGTTACGAGCGAGTGTGCCTGGAGTACGGTCTATTGGCAGTCGGTGGCTCCGACTACCATGGCACTCCTGGGCTCCGGTCAAGCGGGCTTGGCAGGTCAGCGTTGCCAGAGGCGAAGTTCGAACAGTTGCTCGCCGCCGCATCTGCCTCCCGCACCACCGCGTATGGCTGTAAGGGTGAAGAGGGTAGTCGTATTCCTCGAGACCAGGCGGGACAGAGCAGCAGATGAAAGATTTCTTCGTCAAGACGGCTCGAAAATATCAGGTGATTGACATCACGCCGAGGGTCCAGGAAATCGTAGAGCAAGACGGCTCGACAGACGGACTGTGCTGCATCTTTGTGCCTCATGCGACCGCGGCTGTCACAATCAACGAGAATGCCGACCCCAACATCGGCGAAGATCTCCAGGATGCGCTGGCGAAGCTGATCCCTGAGGGGATCTGGCGCCACGATCGGATCGATGGCAATGCCGCGGCCCACATCAAGGCGGCCATCCTCGGCCCGAGTGAAACGGTGCCGGTGAAGGACGGGAGGCTGGTGCTGGGAACCTGGCAGAGCCTGATGCTCGTGGAGTTTGACGGTCCACGTCAGCGGAAGGTGATCGTCCAGATCACTGCGTCCTTGGAAGGTTGACAGGCGGGTCAAGACATGGTACAAGGGCTAACGAGTGTGCCTGTATGCCGCTATCGCAAGTAGTGATCTGACTAATCACATATGCGGGCTCAAACGAGGCATTTGTGCTCCAACCTGCTAAGGTAACGCCGCTGATTTCGCTTCCCGAGATTTTCGGCTCACCCAAGCCACCCTGGCTGAAGGTCAAGGCGCCAGGCGCACCCAACTACCTTCGGCTGAAACGGCTCCTCCGAGAGCGACAGCTTCAGACCATCTGCGAAGAGGCCTATTGTCCCAACATCGGCGAGTGCTGGGAGCAGCTTACCGCAACCTTCCTCATCCTGGGCGATACCTGCACCCGTAATTGCAGCTTCTGTGCGGTCAAACAGGGCAAGCCGACAGAACTCGATCTAACCGAGCCGGAGCGGGTGGCCAGGGCGATTGACGCGCTGGGGTTGGTCCATGCGGTGGTTACCTCCGCCAATCGCGATGACCTGACCGACGGGGGGGCGAGTATCTTTGCGGCCGTAATTCGCAGAGTAAGGGGGCTTGCTCCTGGCTGTAGCGTTGAGGTGCTGATTCCTGATTTCCGTGGTAGCAAGGCCGCCCTGAGAACGGTGGTTGATGCCGAACCCGCTATCCTGAACCACAACGTGGAAACTATTCCCCGGTTATACCGGGAGGTCCGTCCTGGATCGCGCTATGAGCGGTCACTCGAGCTTCTGGCCAGGGCGCGACGAATGGCGCCGGAGTTAGTAACCAAGTCAGGGGTCATTGTGGGATTCGGGGAGGAGTGGCAGGAGCTGATCCGGACGATGGCGGACCTCAGGGCGGTCGATTGCGATATTCTGACGCTGGGACAATACCTGCGGCCAAGCCACGCGCACCTGCCGATTATGAAATACTATACCCCAGAGGAGTTTAAGGAGTTGAAGGTGATTGGGGAAGGGATGGGGTTCAAACACGTAGAGTCCGGGCCCTTGGTCCGGAGCTCGTATCATGCCCGCGGCCAAGCTGAGGAAGTCAGCCGGAAGCGTGAGAGCGGGAGGACTGAACTATGCAGAAGCTAGAGCAGAAGGAGTTGGTGGATCTGCTTCGACAGATGCTCCTGATGCGCCGGTTCGAGGAGAAGTGCGCGGAGATGTACGCTATGGGGAAGATCGGCGGCTTCCTGCATCTGTACATCGGCCAGGAGGCGGTGGCGACGGGCGCCATCTCCGTGTTGCGGCCGGACGACTATGTCATTGCCAGCTATCGGGAACACGGTCATGCCTTGGCCAAGGGCTGCGATCCGGGGAAGGTGATGGCGGAGCTGTTCGGCCGGGCGGATGGCCTCTGTAAAGGCAAGGGTGGTTCGATGCACCTGTTCGACAAGACCCACCACTTCCTGGGCGGCCATGCGATCGTGGCGGGGCAGATCCCGATCGGGACCGGCGCCGCCTTCGCGAGCCAGTACGAGGGAAAGGATCAAGTCACGCTCTGCTTCTTTGGAGACGCTGCCGTCAACCAGGGGGTGTTTCACGAGGCGCTCAATCTCGCGGCCCTGTGGCACCTGCCGATCGTCTATATTTGCGAGAACAACCGGTACGGCATGGGGACCGCCGTGGAGCGCGCCACCTCGGTCAAGGATCTGTACCGACGGGCCGAGGCATATGGGATGCCCGGCGAGGCGGTAGACGGGATGGACGTCCTGGCCGTTCGGGAGTGTGTGGGATTGGCTGTAGAACGGGCGCGACGAGAGCGCATCCCCTCCTTCATCGAGGCCAAGACGTATCGATTCCGGGGGCACTCGATGGCGGATCCGGGGACCTACCGAACGAAAGAAGAGGTCGAACGGGAAAAGCAACGTGACCCCCTCTTGATTTTTCGGAATCACCTCATGGCAGAGGCGGTGATCAAGGAGTCGGATTGGAAGGCGCTGGAGAAGGAGGTCCGAGCCACGGTGGAGGAGGCGGTCCGCTACGCCGATGCCTCCCCGGAGCCACCAGTGGAGTGGCTGCACACCGACGTCTACGTCTCAGAGCGCTGAGGGAGGGAACGAGAGTATGGCGATCATCACCTATCGAGAGGCTCTGAATCAGGCGCTCCGCGAAGAGATGCGCCGGGACCCTCGTGTGTTCCTCATGGGGGAGGAGGTGGCCCTCTATCAGGGTGCCTATAAGGTCAGTCAAGGCCTGCTTGAGGAGTTTGGCTCGAAGCGAGTCATCGACACCCCGATCAGCGAGGCCGGGTTCACCGGCGTCGGCATTGGAGCGGCGATGGTCGGCTTGCGGCCGATTGTGGAGATGATGACCTTTAACTTCGCGCTGGTGGCGATCGATCAGATCGTCAATCAGGCGGCCAAGATCCTGTACATGTCTGGCGGCCAGTACAATATCCCACTGGTCATTCGCGGCCCTGGCGGCCCGGCGCATCAATTGGCGGCTCAGCACTCCCAGAGTATGGAGGCGTACTTCTATCATGTTCCCGGTCTCAAGATCGTGCGTCCGGGGACGCCCAAGGATGCGAAGGGACTCCTCAAGAGCGCGATCCGGGACGATGACCCGGTCATCTTCATTGAGTCGGAGCTGCTGTACGGGACCAAGGGCGAGGTGCCGGATGGCGAATACACCATCCCACTTGGGGTCGGCGAAATCAAGCGGGAAGGGCGCGATGTCACCATCGTGGCTTACTCCACGATGCTCCTGCTGGCCTTGCAGGCGGCAGAGGAGCTGGAGAAGGAGGGGATCTCCGCGGAGGTGGTGGATCCGCGTACGCTCCGCCCGCTGGATACCGAGATCATCATCGAATCGGTCAAAAAGACCAATCGCGTTATAGTTCTAGAGTCTGGCGCCGGGTTCGCCGGGATCGGATCGGGGATCGGGACCATCATTTCTGAGCAGGCCTTTGATTACCTGGACGCGCCGGTGGAGCGGGTAACCGGCGCCAACGCCCCGACGCCATATGCGAAGAATCTCGAGCGTGCCAAGGTCCCGAGCAAAGAACGAGTTGTTGCAGCAGTGAAGAAGGTCCTAGCCATCTAGGCAGAGTTTTGGGTTTCGAGTTTTGCGTTTGGGGGAAACCCTCGGATAAACGGCTGACCCTATACCCGAAACTCGAAACTCGAAACTCCAAACCCTGTAGTTCAAGAGGAGACATGCGCACGATGGCCATTTCTGTGGTCATGCCCCGGTTGAGCGACACCATGGAGGAGGGAAAGATCCTTCGATGGCTGAAGCAAGAGGGGGACCTGGTAGAGGGGGGTGACATCATCGCCGAGATCCAAACCGACAAGGCCGACATTGAGATGGAAGCCTTTGGGTCAGGCACCCTTCGAACAATTCTCATCGGGGCTGGCGAGTCAGTGCCGGTCGGTCGCCTGATCGGGGTGATTGCCGAGGAGGATGAGGATATCTCTGCGCTGCTGCTTCCCGTTACAGGCTTAGCCATTCAATCCGTGACGCCAACTCGACCAGGCGCTCCTGCGCCGGTCCCTCCCATTCTTCAGGCGGTCGCTCCTGGGCGCATCAAGGCTTCACCCTTGGCGAAGAGGCTCGCACGAGAGCAGGGGATCGATTTGTCGATGGTGAGTGGATCTGGCCCGGGCGGAAGGGTAATCCGCCGGGATCTGGCTGCCACGATACCATCTGCTGCGGCTGTCGGTCAGCGAGCGCCATTGATCTCGACGGCACCGCCGGTTGCAAAGCGAGCTGCCGCGGTTGCCTCACCCACGCCATCGGTAGGGTTTGAGGACCGGGATCTCTCCCCGATGCGTAGGGCGATTGCGAAGCGCGTGGCCCAGAGCATGGCGACCGTACCGCACTTTTACCTTACGGTTGAGGTGGCCATGGATAAGGCCACGGAGTTGCGTGAGTCGATACAGGCGCAGACGTCAGACCTTAAGGTGACCTTCACCGACATCATCATCAAAGCGGTGGCCATTGCGCTCGGGCGGCATCCGGCGGTCAATGCATCATTCGGGGGAGAACAGATTCGCGTCTACTCCCAGGCCAATATCGGCATTGCGGTGGCTCTTGAAGAGGGATTGATCAACCCGGTGTTGCGCGACTGTGGTCGGAAAAGTCTGGCACAGATCGCCAGGGAGACGAAGAGCTTGGTCGAGCGAGCCAGAGCTCAGAAGTTGAGGCCTGAAGAGTACGCTGGGGCGACCTTTACCCTTTCGAACCTGGGCATGTATGAGATAGAAGAGTTCACCGCCATCATCAATCCCCCAGAGGCCGCCATCCTGGCAATCGGCAGGATCCAGAGCAAGCCAGTCATCGTAGATGGAGGAGTGCAGATCGGCCAGCGAATGCGGATGACGCTTTCGTGCGATCATCGGGCGGTGGATGGCATGACTGGGGCGATATTCCTCCAAGAGGTCAAGCGGCTGCTTGAGCATCCGCTTGACCTCGTTCTGTAGCGGTAGATGCGATGGGGCAGGACGAGCGAACGTTTGATTTAGCGGTGGTTGGGGCGGGCCCTGGCGGCTACGTCGCATCGATCCGCGCCGCGCAGCTCGGGATGCGGGTGGCTCTCGTCGAGCGTGATCGCCTGGGCGGGATCTGTCTCAACTGGGGCTGCATTCCGACGAAGGCATTGCTTCAGAGTTCGCATCTCCTTTCCCTCCTACGCCGTGCCGAGGAGTTCGGAATTCACGCGGAGAACCTCCGGGCGGACTTCGGCATTGCCGTAAAGCGGAGCCGCGAGAAGGCCGAGCGACTGGCCAAGGGCATCGAGCACCTGTTGCGTAAGAATAAAGTCTCCGTCTTCATGGGGGAAGCCCGCTTTATCTCCGCCAAGGAACTCGAGATCGCGGACAGGGGTGGAAAGACGAATGGGTCGATCCGCGCTGAACGTATTCTCTTAGCAACCGGGTCGCGACCCAGGCTGCTGCCGGACGTGACGATGGATGGTCAGGTCGTGCTCACCAGCACCGAGGCCATGCTGCGTAGCCAAGCTCCCGCCTCTATGGTTATCATTGGGGGGGGAGCGATCGGCGTGGAGTTTGCCGATATCTATCACGCCTATGGAACGGCTGTGACACTCGTTGAGCTGCTGCCGACAATCCTTCCCTATGAGGACGTGGAGATTACGGCGCTACTGCACCGTTCTTTGACCAAAAAGGGGATCAAGATCTTCACCGGGACGAGGGTTGAGCAGGTGATCGTTGAGGCGGGGAAGGCCACGGTCAGGGTATCGAACAACGGCGGAAGTCAAGAGCTTCATGGCGAGACGGTCCTGGTGGCGGTAGGCAGAGTAGCGAACTCCGAGGTGGGCGGCCTGAAAGAGCTGGGCGTCGCGATGGAGAATGGATGCGTCGCGGTCAACGAGTGGATGGAGTCCAGCGTTGCCGGAATCTACGCCATCGGCGATCTTGTTGGCGCGCCGCTCTTGGCCCACAAGGCTTCCCACGAGGGAATCGTTGCGGTCGAAAAGATGGCCAAGCTGGATGATGTGACACCGGTTGATCCCAGGAGGATCCCGAGCTGCACCTACTGTCACCCGGCTGTCGCCAGCATCGGTTTGACGGAGGCGAGGGCGAAGGCCGAAGGATACACGATACGCGTCGGCCGGTTCCCCTTCAGTGCGAGCGGGATGGCGATCACCCTCGGCGAGACCGAGGGGATGGTAAAGGTGATCGCCGATGCAACGCATGGAGAGATCCTGGGCGTGCACATCATGGGTGCCCATGCCACCGAACTGATCGCCGAGGCCGGCTTGGCGATCGCATTGGAGGCCACCCCGGAAGAGATTGCCAAGTCGATTCATGCCCACCCAACCCTTTCCGAGGCGATGGGGGAGGCCGCCCTTGCCGCCCTTGGCCGGGCCGTCCATCTGTAAAGAAGAAGGGTTTAGGGTAGAGGGTACAGGGTAGGGGATAAGATAGGATAAAAGAAGTATGAAAAGTTGTGTTCCGGTCCTTTCCCTGCACCCTAAACCCTCTACCCTAAACCCTATACTACCGATGCCGACCTGTAGCCTGATCGACCTTGGGCTCGTGCCATACGACGAGTCGTTAATGCTGCAGCGACGGCTGGCGGCGCTTCGGGCTGAGGACCGCCTGGGGGATGTCTTACTCCTCGTCGAGCACCCGCCGGTTATCACCCTCGGGCGAGCCGGGCAGAAGGCTCACCTCCGCGTACCGGAACCCTCCCTGGCCGTACTGGGCATCGAGTTTTTCGAAGTGGAGCGCGGTGGCGACATGACCTATCACGGCCCTGGCCAGTTGGTAGGATACCCGATCCTCAATCTGGCCGAACATGGTCGTGACCTGCATCGATACCTTCGGCAGCTCGAAGAGGTACTGATCATGACCCTATCGGACTTCGGGATCACTGCTGGTCGCTCACTCGGTCGGACGGGCGTCTGGGTGGGCGAAGAGAAGATTGCCTCGCTAGGCATTCATGTCAGCCGGTGGGTCACCCGTCATGGCTTCGCGCTGAACATCAATATGGATATGGCGCCGTTTGAGCTGATTGTTCCTTGCGGTATCCAGGGCGCCAGGACGACAAGCATGACACAGGAGTTGTCTCGTCCAATCTCGGTTCGTGAGGTGATGGCAGCTCTTATCGAACGTTTCGAGGTTGAGTTCGGGGTGTCTCTTCTGCCTACGTCGCTGCCTGAACTTTTACGTTCGAGGAGCCAGGCGGGCATAATCGAAAGGGATGGGCCAGCCATCGTTTCGATCATGCGGCAGGCATCGGAGAAGGGTTCATGCGACCCCAGGTTATTAGAGCAGTTTATCAACTTACTGCAGTCTGGTGAGACCCTGGTGGGTCTGGAGAAGGCGAGGCCCAGGCGGCTCTAGCTGGGTACCTGTTCGGCTCCTTTTAGGTTGTTCCTGCATGCAATCTCTGCTAGACTAAACTCGTTTTGAGAACAGGGTTTGAACGTGTATTCGACTCCATTTTTGCCATCTGCGTGAATCCGTGGTCGGCAGGAGCGGCAACCTCACTCTCGAATCCATCATGGACTCCCCCCCGTCATGCGCTATACCCAAACGGCCGATGAGCGTACTCTACTGAGGCCTGGCCCCAAAGCCCGCATCCTTCACAGCCTCGATCATCTGCTCAACGGTCACGACTCCCTTCTCATAGGTCACACGAGCCAGCTTGTCTTTGAAGCTCACTTCTGCGCTTCTGACACCCTTCAGCCCCTCCAGGGCCTTCTTGACCACAAGGGGTCAGGCCCCTCACGTCATACCGTCGATCCGCAGGTAGGCAACGGCAGTCTCTGAGGCGCGGGCTTGCCTCAGAGCCAGGAGGAGCGATGCCCCCAGTCCCCATGCGAGGAAGCTGCGTCGACTACAGGTCGGCAGAGTCATCATCTCATCTCCCCCTCGTGTGACATCCCCGAATGGTCGGTTGTGGAACCGGGCGCCGGCATCATCTCGGCGGTGCCGGATGTGGCCCGCGTCGCAGTCATCTTCCTGCCTGTACGCTTCCTCGCTGAACGATTCGAGACCTACTTCACCACGATCGTCCCCTTTAAAATGAGCGGTTTGGCCCCAACATGAACATGGTACGGGTAGGTACCGGGACGGGGAAACTCGACGGTTGCTTCCGTCGTAAATAGCCCAGTCCTGGCCGGAGCTCCCAGAGTTCGATCTTCGAAGTCAACGCGGATACCGGGCTCGCCCGTGGCATTGATCCAGGTGACATGATCCCCAGCGCTGACGGTCGTTTCCGTTTCCTTAAGCGCACCCGTATGGATCACCACATGGGTCGCGAGGGCCTCAGGTGGATCAAGCGCGGTCATGGCGACGCCCCAGACTGCCAAGGCCATTCCAAGCAAAGCAATCTTTCTCATGGCTTGTGCCTCCTTCCGAGCTGACGCGACGTTGAAATCGCCTTCTATCACTGAAGGCGACAGCGCGCTCGGAAGAGTTCAATTCGGCACGTGAAGATCAGCTAGACTTACTCTTCTGAAGCAAAGGTCATCACCTCTTCTGGAGGCCGTCACTTTCCCGCCTCTCGGAGCGATCGTTCCGGCCTCTGACGGGTGGAAGCCTTCGGAAATTCCCTCGCAGGATCGGTCAGTTTCCGCGTTCTTTCCAGGCTGAGACTCGGTGGCTCCCCGCCCCTTCGGCGAAGCCTGTACTGAGCTTCGTCGAAGTATCCGTTCCGGCTCCTGCCATACCTACAAGATTTCCGGAAGAGCCGAAAAAAATTTGCAGGAGGGCTTGACTCCGTACCTAGGTACATGCTCCATCTTATACATGGGAGGAGGTGAAAAGATGGAGGGGTTGACCATCGGTCAGTTAGCCAAGCAAGCGCAAGTGAACATCGAAACGATTCGCTACTATGAGAGGCGAAGACTGATTCCTGAGCCGCCCAGACGCGAGTCCGGATATCGTCAGTACGCTCCCGATACTGTAGGGCGCCTCAAATTCATCAAGCGAGCCCAGGAACTGGGATTCTCTCTCAGAGAAATTACAGAACTTTCTTTCTTTGCGCGTCGATCCCGGGACAACAACGGGGGATATCAAGGGGCGAGCCGAAGCCAAGGTTGCCGATATCAAGGCAAAAATCCGCGACTTAGAGAGGATGAAGAAGGCTCTTATGAGACTCGCTGCCTCCTGCAGCGGACGCGACCCGAGCAGCGAGTGTCCGATTCTCGATGCGCTGGAGTCTCGAAGGGACTGAAAAGAGGTGTCATGATGAGTACCACAACGACCATTGAATCTGCTCCACGTTTCTGGAGCGAAGAACCTTCCACACAACCGGGCCGCCGACGAATCCGCGCGCGTATCGGCGGGCTGCACTGTTCGTTATGCACCGGCACGATCGAAAAGGCGCTGAGCAGGCAACCTGGCGTCGACAAAGTCGCGGTGAGCTTGACACATGAACAGGCGCTGATCGAGTACGACCCGAGCGTGGCACGAGCCGAGGACCTGCTGCAGACGCTCAAGGATATCGGCTATACCGTCTCCGATCCGCGCAAGCTGCGTCCGTTTGATGAAGAAGAGCGCGCGCTGGTGCGCGAACGCGGGCGTTTCCTAACCGCACTGGCCATGAGCATTGCCGCCATGGGGCTGGCCGGGTACCCGGTGGACAGCGTGTGGTTCGTATTGTGTGTGTTCTCCATCGCGAGCCTCGTAGCGTTCTCCTTCGTGGTTCTGCGCGGCTATGGCTTGCGTTGGGCGGTTGTCGGCTCGGCCCTTTTCGCTGCGTTCGGCGCCGGCATTTACATACTCCAGTTGCGCGGCGCGTTCGGCGGCGCTACCCCGTGGTTCGCCGGAGCGCTCGCCCTGTCCTTAATCTTCGGCGTGGGTGGGCACATTGTGCGCATGGCCGCCAGCGCGCTGCGGCGCGGCATCCTCAACCAGCACGTGCTGGTTGAATGCGGGGGATTTGCGGGGCTTGCCGGCGGGGTCATCGGCCTGGCATTCCACCCGCCGGGTTATCCGACGACCGCGTTTTTCTCGGTGGCGGTCATGGTCCTCACGTATCACATCTTTTCCGAGTGGCTGTCCTTGATCGTGAAAACCCGCAGTTCGCAGGCCGTCAAGAAGCTTTTGGACCTTGAGCCTGACGTTGCGCATGTCGTCAAGGACGGCAAGGAAGAAGAGGTGCCGCTCGAAGAGGTGCGCGTCGGCGACGTGGTGCGCATCCGCCCAGGCGCGCGGGTGCCGGTGGACGGTCAGGTCGAGTCGGGGGAATCGGACGTGGACGAATCGCTTGTCACCGGCGAGCCGCTGCCCGTCGAGAAGCGCGCGGGAGACCGGACTGTGAGTGGTTCGCTCAACGGTCACGGCACGCTCCTTGTGCGCGTGACTGTGGTGGGCGAAGAAAGTTTTCTCAGGCAAGTGATACGAAGCGTGGAAGATGCCCGAGCCCTGAAACCCGGCCTGTTGCATCTGGTGGACCGCGTACTCCGCGTGTACACACCGATCGTGTTAATCACTGCGGCCGGCGCGACCCTCTTCTGGCTCCTCGCTCCACTGATTGGCGGAGGTGCCCCCGATGTACAGCGGGCGATGTTTGCCGGCCTGAGCGTCCTCGTGATGGGCTATCCTTGCGCAGTGGGGATCTCGGCGCCGCTGTCGATCGTACGCGGGGCGGGTGAAGCGGCCGAGCGCGGCGTGCTGATGCGCACGGGCGAGGCCTTTCAGGCCCTACGGCGCGTACAGCGCGTGGTGTTCGACAAGACCGGCACGTTGACCGAGGGTCACCCCGCCTTGCGGGAGATCGTCCCCGTGGCCTGCCGGGAAGACGAACTGCTCGCGCTCGCGGGAGCCGTAGAGGCCGGGTCCGAACATCCGCTCGCTCGGGCGGTGGTTGAAGAGGCATTTAAACGCCGTGTCGCACTGCCTGAGGTGCAGGGATTCGAGGCCGTCGCGGGCCGAGGTGTTAAGGCGCGCCTTGGCGATAAGAAGCTAATAGTCGGCAGCCCGGCTTTTCTTGCGAGCCAAGCAGTGAATCTTGGGCTGCAGGACGGACGCATCAAAGAACTCGAGGGACGCGGACTGACGGTCATCGCCGTTGCACGGGAAGGCGTGCTTCTGGGTTTGCTGGCGCTTGGCGATGCGCTGCGGCCCGACGCGGCGGAGACGGTGCGCCGACTCCACGCGCTCGGCATCCGCACGAGCCTGATCACCGGTGATAACGAGCAGGCGGCACTTCACTTCGCCCGTGCCGCCGGCATCGAAGAGGTCCATGCGCGCGTATTGCCGGCCGAGAAGGCGGCGATGATTCGCACGCTTCAGGAGAGCACGCGCGTGGCCATGGTCGGCGACGGCATCAACGACGCACCGGCCCTGATGCAAGCCGAGGTCGGCATCGCCTTCGGCAGCGGAGCCGACATCGCCGTCGAATCCGCTGACGTGATTATCCTCAACAGGCGAGTTGCCGCCGTGCTCGATGCCTATGAGATCAGCCGTTACAGTTATGGAAAGATGGTGCAAAACGTATGCCTCGCATTCACGTTCAACGGGCTGGGGGTTCCGGCGGCCGCGACGGGATTGGTCTATCCAATATGGGGCATGGTCGCCATGGCGGCTAGTGTGACGGCGATCTTCATGAATTCCCTGTGGAGCCGCGGCGACTATTTCTTCCAGGCCATCAAGACGGTCGGGCATGCGCCGCAGATGCCATCCAGCGTGTAGGCAGAAGACGGGAAAGAAGTGGCGGAGAGCGTCCCGCTCGTCGAGGTGGAATTTCTGGTCCCGAACATGCACTGCGAGGGCTGCGCGGAGAAGATCAGCACGGCGCTGACCGCACTGCCGGGCGTCCGAGAGGTCAAGCCGAAGGTGCCGCAAAAGCATATCTCCGTGCGCTACGAGCCAGCCAGGTTACCGGCGCAACAACTCAAGGAAACACTCGATAAGGCCGGGTTTGCCCCCATCGAGGCGTAGAAAAGGAGTGAATCCATGCAGTCGGCCGAGTCTTTGTCGGAGTAGTCTACTGAGAGAGATGTCCTAGACGGTCGGTACGGAGAGGGCGGACTTCCTGTTGTGGCTGGCCTGAGGTTTCTCATGAAGGAAAGTGCATGACTCTCTTTTGGAAAGCCTGGTTCTTCACCTTCGAGTTGTTCAAATTCATGACCCTGTTCTATATGGTGTGGGGTCCTGGATTTATTGTAGCCGCGCTTCTTACGTTGCGATTTCGCCGTCCAACTTGGGAGCGACTTCGATCGAGTTCTCACACCACCAAGCTAGGCATCTGGTGGGCCATCCAGGCCGGTATTGTGGGCAGTGTGGATCGGGAGAGAAGCTGGCAGGCGGCGTGGGGGCTTCTTGCTGGCGGTCACTCCCTGACAACTTCCTTTGCCTACTTGATCGTCAGCCGGAACATGACGATCCACTTCCTGGCCATCTTTGCTCTTTCGCTGGGTGCCGAGTTCGCCGTCGGGCAAGTCCTGGGAGCCCTTGTAATGATCGGCCTTGTGGCCCTGGGCCTCCCGTGGCTCCAACTGAAGCCCTTAACCACCCTGGCCACCAACGTGGAGCAGTGCCCGCCGTCCGTCCTGGACCTTCCCATATTCCTCTCCTGGCGTACGCTGCTATTTTCCTGGAAAGGTTGGCGGGCTATATTGGAGTTCATCGGGCAGGAGGCATGGCGGTTTGCCCCGACACTCGCCGCAGGGATCGTACTGGGCGGGATCGTCTTCGCCGCCGGCTTACAGCCCTGGTGGATCATCTTCGCGGGGATCGCAGGCCCTGGGACCCTAGCCTCTGACCTGATCAATTCTCTCGTCAGTCCGGCTATCGCGATGACGATGTTCCTATCCCCCGTTGGGAATCTTCCTGTAATCCACGCCTTGTTCAAAACCGATGGGCTCTCCTATCCAGGGATCATCAGCTTCTGCCTGGCCAGCTCCATCCACCCCCAGGATGTGCAGATCTACATCAGGATGTTTGGCCGCAGGCAAGGGCTCATCCTGGTCGGCCTCCTGTACGGGACGGCCGTCCTGGGTGGGCTGGGCTCTACCTGGATGTACGCCATGTTCGGTTTTCGTCCCCACCTCCCACCATTGGAACTGATGAAGCGGCTCTTGAACATCTTCGGGAGCCTTTTCAGGTAGAGGTCCTGCAATCCACGAACCGCGACACTAACCACAAAAGGAGGAACGAGATGAGAAAGGGAACGCAGACGGTCTCCACCCTGATCGGGCTCGCGTTGATCCTGGCCCTGGTGTTTCCTCTTGTGGCCTTGGCTGAGATTCAGCAAGTCCAGATGGGCGTCGATGGGATGACCTGACCCATCTGAGCGTATGGGGTCCAGAAGGCCCTATCCCGCCTGGAAGGCGTGGACAAAGTAGAGGTCAGTTTGAAGCAGGCGAAGGCAACAATCACACTCAAGGAAGGCCGACCCCTCGAGGTGGAGAAGCTGAGGATGCTTGTGGTTGAGGCGGGGTTTACGCCGACCTGGATCAGATTCGAGGCGATAGGCTCGCTCATCACCCGAGACGGGAGCCCTGTCTTCAAGGTTCAGGCGACAGGGCAGATCATCCCGCTTGTGGCCGATGAGACACTCAAGGCACTTCGGAAGACCGCGGGGCAGGACGGCAAGCTCATTGCCATCATTGGGCTGATCCCCAAGGGAAAGGATAGGGCACAGGTTGAACGGCTCGAGGTCTATTGATGGAAAAGGAAAAGGGGAAGACATCGCAGAAAGGCGCGCGGACCTCATTCTGGACTGCCCTCGCGGCGGTGGGAATCGGCATCGCCGGGAGCTGGTGCTGAATCGCGCCGCTGGTGCTGATCCTGTTCGCAGGCGGCGCCAGCGCGTTCGCCAGTGTGGCGACTTACCGGAATGTAGTCGGTCCTTACATGGGTTGGATTCACCTCCCAGGTTTCGTGGCCCTGGTCGTGGCTCACTACTACTATTGGACGCATCCTCAGCCGAAGGGGGTGACCCCAAAGAAGATGGTCTTCTGGGCGTCCACCGTTCTCTCGGTGGCGATGACCGGTTACTTCTACGTCTGGGGGGCATTGCTCTATCCCTACTAACATGGGGTAAGCATTTAGCGATAAGCAGGTACGTAGGGGTACTGCTTACTGCGTCCGCTTTTCGGGAGCTTCCAATGGCGCGGAGTATGAAGGGAGGGCGGCTCGTCTATGTCCTCGGGGGTGTTGTCGTCCTGATGGGGACCAGCCCGAGCTTTGCTGATCCGATCGTCGGCGTTGGGCCGACGACGATCTTCTCCTCCGGAACAGCCGTTCGGGGGCTCGGGGTCTACACCCGTCTGAGTGAAGGAGGGAATCGACTCACCGTCTGGGAGGCCCCACTGCTGGCGCTTTATTCCCCCCGCCGGGATCTCAATGTGGCGGTGAGCCTGCCGTATGTCTCCAAAGCGCTGACCCTAGAGGATGGCCGCCGCCGTGGCACAGAAGGCCTCGGTGATGTAAGACTGTTCGCCCTCTACCGGTTCTTCCGGCAGGACCGACCCCTGGGAACGGTCGAGGCCACGCTGCTAGGCGGCCTGAAACTTCCCACGGGGGACAGCGCACGCCGTGATGCCCAGGGGCGGCTGCCGCCGGCGCTGCAGCCCGGGACCGGCTCGGTCGATGGCCTGACTGGGCTGACGCTGGGGTCGATCAGCCGGCGGTGGGGCCTGTACCTTGGGACGCTGGGCAAGGTGAATACCGAGGCGCAAGGCTTCAAGGCCGGGGATACCATCTCGTATAACCTCACTGTCCAGTATCAGCTTTTTCCAGATTGGCCTGTCCCAGACCTTTCCCAGCTTAACCTGAGCCTGGAACTGGTGGGAACTACGTCGGGAAGAGAGGCGGTCCTGGGCGTCGCTGTGCCAGAGTCCGGTGGAACCGAGTTTTTCCTGGCCCCAGGCCTACAGTATTTTCTCGGTCCGCAGTGGGTCATCGAAACAGCGGTGGAGATTCCCATCAGCCGTGGCCTCGAGCGGCCCTTGGGCCTTAAACCTGATGTGATCGTGATCTGGGGGTTCCGGGGTGTGTTCTAGCCGTATTCGTCTTCGCCCCACCGCGCCCCCTGCGGGCGCGTTCATGGGCGCTTGCCCGCGAGGGCCCGGCGCACCAGTCCAGCCCCTTTGACCATCGCCTGAAGCTTCCCGAACGCCACGGGACGAGGGAGATGGTTGAGCCCGCAGTCCGGGCAGACAAAGAGGCGCCTGGCCGGGACGTACTGCAGCACCCGCCGGATGGTCCTGGCCACCTGCGCCGCTGTTTCCACCCGGTGGTCTTGCACATCTACGGCCCCCACCCCTAACATCTTGTCTTTCGGAAAGTCCTTGAGGGCGCTGATGTCTGTCTCCTTAAGCCCCGCAAACGCCATGAGGACCAGGTCGACCTCAGCCCCCTGCATGACCGGCAGGATGGCCTCGAACTCCGAGGGGAAGACGCGGAGCCCATGATGCGCGGCAGGATCAGGGTTGTAGTTGCCCTGGCAGACATGGAGGGCCTTCTTGGCCCGTTTCACCCCCCGGAAGCAGGCGTTGACCGCCTTGACCCCCCACGCGTGATCGTCAGGCCGAAACCAGAGGACTGGCTCGTCAAGCTGAATCACACTCCATAGCGAGAGTCTCCGGACTGCCATACTGCTCGTCCCACACGATTCTGGCAAACATGTGGGGACCGGTCATGGCGATCTTGACCGGGCGGGAGCTGTAGCGGCGGAGGAATCGGAGCTCCTCCACGAGGCCGAGCGGGGCCGGCCGGAGCTTCTCCGTCACCACCGGCGCCGGGAGCGACGCCGAAGGATCGAGCGGCGTGATGCCGCTGCGGTTCCGCAGCTCGCCCGAGAAGCCCGGGATCTTCGCGGCGAAGTAGTTGATCATGGCGTTGGGAGGGCCGAAGCGGTTATTGTCCCGATGGAACAACTCCCCGTCGCTGATCAGGTCGATGTCAGCCGTCTCCTGGTCCTTGATGGCCCCGAGGGCGGCGATCTCTTTCGCATCCCCAAAAGCCGAAGGCAACAACGCCCCCTGTTCCACTCTTTCTTGCAGGACAGGATACCAGTCCGGGACCGAGTATGAGCCGACCACAGTGGTCGGCAGGAGCGGCAACCTCACTCTCGAATCCATCATTCACTCCCCCTGTCATGCGCTATACCCAAACGGCCGATGAGCGTACTCTACTGAGGCCTGGCCCCAAAGCCCGCGTTCTTCACAGCTTCGATCATCTGCTCGATCGTCACGACGCCCTTCTCATAGGTTACGCGGGCGAGCTTGTCCCTGAAACTGACCTCTGCACTTGTGACACCCTTCAGCCCCTCCAGGGCCTTCTTGACCACAAGGGGTCAGGCCCCTCACGTCATGCCGTCGATCCGCAGGTAGGCGACGGCAGTCTCTAAGGCGCGAGCTTGCCTCAGAGCCAGGAGGAGCGATGTCCCCAGTCCCCATGCGAGGAAGCTGCGTCGACTACAGGTCGGCAGAGTTATCATCTCATCTCCTCCTCGTGTTGCATCGTCGAATGGTCGGTCGCGGAACCAGGCGCCGGCATCGTCTCGGCGGCGCCGGATGTGGCGCGCATCAGCAGATCGGCTGTCATGTCAGGGAATCGATCAAGCGTAACGGCTGCAACCACGATAAGGCTGGCGAGCAGGAGGACGACGAGGTTTAGTCGCCCACCCACCAGCCGGCAGCCGAGTGAGTTGCAGCGTCTGCGCTCGCGAAGATAGAGGACCCATCCGAGACTGACCCCGATGATCCCGGCCGGGATAAAGATCGCCCGGTAGCGCATGGTGGTCATCATGAAGGCGCCGCTGCCAAGTCCCAGCAGGATGATTGCGAGCGGCAGGAGGCAGCAGAGGGATGAGACGGCCGCCGCCGCCGCACCCAAGAATCCAGGCGTCACATCTGATGTCTTCATCTCCTCAACGTTCACATCCTCTCCAGCGCGTATGCACCAAACTCATAGGTCACGCGCTGCTTGGTGCCGTGACATTCAATAATGTCACCAGGCTGCGCGTGATCGGGCAGGATAATGATCTCGTCGCCCACGGCGCAGCTCGCGGTCTTAAGCACTACCGCTGCCCAGCGGCCCTCCTGCTCGCTCACCCGGAGCGAGAGCCCCGCTCAGTTAAGGCAAGGGATAATGTCGCCCGAGCGCGTCCCTGGCGGAAGCTCGATCGCCTGCCCGCATCCGTTACACTGTACTACGACCATTATAACCCCCCCAGGGGTCTTGCCCCTCAGATGCGTTAGCTGAGCTCAAGCAGCCGCATCAGTTTGCCGCGGTCGAAACCGACGACGACCTCGCCTTCAATGACGGTCACGGGTGTGGCCCGGTAGCCCAGCTTCAGAAGCTCCTCCATCGCTGCGCGGTCCTCCTGGATATTCTTATCCACAAATGCAATGCCCTTTTGAGAAAGAAACTCTTTCTCCTGGTGGCATGCCCCTCAGCCCGGTTGACTGTAGACGATAATCTGCTTGGCCATCAGCGTATTCCTCCTCGTGTCGTATCGTGCTGTCGACGGATGAGCTCAACCAGCAGCAGCCCGACACACAGGGCCAAAAGCGGGAAGAGCGCGTAGTCGAGATACCCAGTCCACCCCGCCAGCCCGATCACCCCCAGCAGGGTAACCGCCAGCGGGGTGACGCAGGCCAGGCAGGCGAAGATGGTCCCACCGATGCCGAGCCATGCCAACCCCGTAAGCTTGCTCTGTTTGTCTTCTCGTGTGCCTTTCTCTTCGTTGGTATCGCAACACTTCATGACATCATCCTCCTTAGGATTCATTTACCTTCTCCCCTCTCCTAGAATTGCCCAAAGAGCTCGAGCGCTCTCGCCCATGCGTCACTCAGCAACAGAACCTTGCCCTCCGACCTTCCATGTCTTGTGTTCCACCTGTGTGCGTCTTCTTCAGTACAGAAGAAGTTGGTTGAGGGTCAGTGGTGCTCGGCGAGGTTCAGGTCAGGCTCGTGTTGTGTAAGCAGTTCCGGGAGGTTGTCCCAGACCACCACCCCTGCAGGCTTGACGGCCACGATCTGCCTCTCCTCCACGTGAATACGGATTGATCGTCCGCAGTGCGGACACGCGGCATTCACGATCACGGCTACGCCAAAGAGCGGCCCTACACCAAGGGCGTCGATGGCGCACATGGCGTAGCGCTGCCGGCCCGTGTCCTTCAGTGCCAGGCGATAGGGGGTCGGACGGATCGAGAGCGGATAGGCGGCCTTGATCGCGTTGGAACGCTGGTCTCGAACCAGAAATACCTTCCGCTCAAGGGCGGACAGAAGCTCGGCCGCCGCGGATTCGGACACCTCAAGGCGCGAGGCGAGCGCCTTCAGACTGGGACCCCGACCAGTTGTCAGTATCAGCCCGAGTAGGGTGCGCCGAGCGAGCCGCTCTTTTGTGGTCAACGAACCCCACATCGTTACCTTCCGATCACAGCTCGAGGCCGCTGAGTGTCAGCGATGCGCGTGCAGGCCCAGAGGTGCTCAGCATTCTTCGCCACCATCTCGCGCGAAAGCTGGAGGATTTGTTTCACCCGCTTGTCAGCGATACAGTAAACCGTGTAGCGCCCCTTACTGGTGGTTGTGACGTAGCCACACCATTTAAGGCAGGCCAGGTGATTCGACACGCGGCCTTGCTGGATGCCGAGGAGGCGGACCAAGTCAGAAACGCTTTGTTCTCCGTCCAGAAGGATCTCGAGGATCTTCAGTCGGGTCGGGTCTCCAAGGCCGCGAAAAAACTTCGCCGACAGTTCCAGCAGGGCAAATTCCTGCTCCGGTACCAGCTTTCGTAGCGCACTCATGCCGCCTCCTATATTGAAGTAACTCTATATACGACTATGCGTATTATATAATAAAGGTTACTCCTGTCGTCAAGTGTTTTTTCAACGACAGGGAGTTGCGCTTGCTGAAGCAGGATTCGAATGGGAGATCGTTTTCCAGTTCAGGTGGTTGTAGTCGAAATCGCCCTCTTCGATGATGTTGAACTTGATGATCTGGAAGTTCGGACTGAGGTCGAAATCCCGTGGCACGATCTGCGTGTAGTGGCGCATCGTGAGCGGGTAGCTGTAGGGAGTGGCCTCGAGGAGCTTCTCGTCAGGAGGATCGCCAATATCGACTACAGGCAGGATCGGGTACCCCACCCGCTGGAAGGCCTGGGCGATCATACCCGAGCAGATCACCTGGTGCTCGGTGCAGTTGCCCAGGCAGGTTCGGATGGTCCAGGTCTTCATGGGGCCGAACCGCACCGGGCAGAGGAGCAGCAGGGCCAGTTCGAGGAAGTTGCGGTTATCATACTCCTTGCCCAGGTCCGCAATGGTAGAGTCGATCACGCGGTCCAGGTCGGACGGATCGATCTTAAATGGCCTGCAGACCCGGATGTTGTGCCACCGGTACTTCGCCAGCGGCGTGGCCACCACCCCCTTATCGGTCAGGGCCTCGATGAGCAGGCGGTCGGCGAACTCGCCGAAGGTGGCCAGCGCCTGCTCGCGGAGTTGACCACTCCGGCGGAGCAGTTCGTCCCCAACGTAGAGGGCGCAATGGCTCCACGGGCTTTCGGTGGTGTACTTGATGAGCTGGCTGATCCTGAGCATCCCCTCCACCAGCACCACATCTCCTTTCCGGATGTGCTTGTAGAGTCGCTCCATGTTATTCAGGACCTTGATGTCATACCCGGTCACCTCACGGTTGAGGCGACGCGCGACGGCTCGCTTTAACCAGTCGTTGAGCCTGGTGATGGGTAACCGGAAGATGCTGGAGGCTTTCATAAAGTACCGCGATGTGCCTTTTGTTCAAGGAGCTCGTTTCTGATCGAGAGGCTGCGAGTTGCTATTCAGCATACGAATGTTCGCGTGCCACTGCCATAACCTTGAAGATCCCGCCCACCTCCGGGATCGTTTCAGGCGCCTGCTCTGTAACGCAGGGGAGGAAGTGGCGCACGGTGAAGCCGCAGCGCCCGCATCGTTTATAGTAGTAAAGCCCGCTCCCCTCAATCTGGAGGTCGCCGATCTGAATCATGTCAGTGGCACAACAGGCACTGGGACGCTCAGGCGAGACGATCCTCACAGGATAGGCGCTTACCGGACGTATCCGCTTGCTGTACGTCACAATCGTGGCCATGGGGTCATCCCTTTTGTTGCGCGGCGGCATGGGCTCTATCGAGGGTCGGTCCGGCGGGTCGCCACGAGGAGGGCCATCAGGACTATCCCTATCACGATCCCTGCCGCCACCAAACTCAATCCGATCAACCATGTCCCCATCTCGCATTTCCTTCTTCGTGCCATATCCAACTTATAGCGCCATGGAGGGGCCGTGTGTGAGCGCCGGCAGTCGAGAACGGCTGGCATGCCACGCGTCGGTTCCGCCTTCTCATGCTTTAGATGCGTGCGAGGATCTGGCAGATGCGCAGGGCAGTACCCGCCGGGACCTGCTGACTCTCCAGGGAATCGGCTGGCTCGTTCCTCGCATCGAAATAGTGTGAGGGACATCAGGCCGATTCAGGTATAAAGAACTTGCCTGCCCACGAGCCATCGTGTAGTTTCATCACTGCTCAGCTCAGTATGAATGGAATCTGTATAGAAAATCCAGATAGCCTACATTAGAATTAGGACGCTTGTCTTGCTCCTGGGAGGAGCAATCTACCTGCTGTGTCAGCTCATTGTACGGCGATCACTTTAAAGAGATTACATGCGCCCTGAGCCTGCCGCCGGATAAACAGGCTGCCAGGCCAACGTCGGTCCAGCTCTTCGTCTATGCTCCCGGGGCGACTGGGCAGCGAGTGGCCCACGTCGAGAGGGCCTCCCTAGTGGGTAGTGCCTCCTCGCGTGAAGAGGCGAAGCGCCGATCATGATCATGCTGCTGCGAATCCTTTGTAGGCCTCACGGCATCTAATACAAAAAGCGTTATGAGGGATGGAGTGAGCCTCTCGGATCAGGAGCTCGTCGAACAGATCAAGGCGGGAGAAGAGGCGCCCCTTGAGGCGCTCCTGGGGCGCTATCAGGAGAGGGTGTATCGGCTCGCCATGTCATTCACCAAGAACCCGGCGGATGCCGAGGAGGTCCTCCAGGACGTCTTTCTCACCGTCTATCGGAAGATTGCAAGCTTCGAGGGCCGATCGGCCTTCAGCACATGGCTCTACCGGATCACCGTCAATACCGCCCTGATGAAGCTTCGAGGCCGGGGGCCTGTCCAGGCATCGATCGACGAGTACCTGCCCCAGTTCACCAAGGACGGACGGCATGCCCGGATGGCCGTGGACTTCACTCAGGGGCCGGATGAGCAACTGCTGCGGAAGGAGCGGGAGCGGGTCCTTCGGGAGGCTATCGAGGCCCTTCCGCCCGACTACAAGGTCGTCCTTGTTCTGAGGGACCTCGAGGGACTCTCGAACGAAGAGGTGGCGGAGATCGTGGGTGCCAGCGTCCTGGCGGTCAAGGCTCGGCTGCATCGGGCACGCTTGGCCCTTCGTGGGAGGCTAGAACGGTACGTGACAGAAGCTGGGGTAAGACAATGACTCTTTGGGAGCGTGTGACGCGTTGGGCTCGGAAGCCATTTCGAGGAAGCACAACAATGCTGACCTGCCAGGAGCAGGTCGAACTCCTCGCTGATTACCTTGATGGGACCCTTCATCCCGAGATCGCCAGTGCGCTGGAGCGGCATCTGGAGGACTGCGTGGCGTGCGTCAATTTTACCAACACCTACAAGGCCACCAAGGCTTGGGTCAGAGATCTCACGTATGAAGAGATGCCTGAGGACCTGAAAACCAGATTAGCAAGCTTCCTGAAGGCGAAGATTCTCCAGGAGCAGCCAGGCGGGAATCACTGATGAGATCGAGTGTCACCGATAGACCGATAGATCGCCACTAGGTTGGCCCGTTCTTCGAGTCGCATCTGCTGTAGGGACGAGAACGGGTTCCTGCTAATTCAAATCAACATTGACATCTTCCTTCCACCAGGTCTCTTTTGAGTAGGGCCGTTTTGCCCCGATAAGGAAGACCGGTCCCACACGGGGACAGTTCTGCCTCAGACTGGTGGGTTCCTGCATGCTACCGCATCTGTAGTCCCTCCTCGGCATTCAATCGAACCTTTTCCTCACCCCCTCCCACGCCAGAGCCGTTTGTCGCGTTGCAATGGCTTTCAGAAACCACCTGCCGAATCTTTCAGGCAATCCCTCGCATCTCAAGAAGTGAAACCAGAGGAAAGGAGGTGCAAGCATCGAGCTTGAGGGTCAAGAAACCGAAGATATTGCGATCCGCAGAATAGAACAACACACACACAAAGGAGGAAAACGATGCAACATCGAAATAGCATCGCGTTGACTATGATCGTTGGGCTGGTCTTCACTGCGTTGTTGACGGCCGGCCGCGCCTCAGGCGCGCCGAAGGCGAACATCACCCTTCAACGGGCTCAAGGGGTCGAACAGGGCAGCGGCGAGGCGGTGATTGCCGACAGCGCTCTTACTATCCGCGTGAAGGACCTCAAGCCCGACTCCGTGTATACCGTCTGGTACGTGAACATGGAGACGAAGCACGAGATGGCCGGTGTCGGGCCATCCCCTTACATGTTCAAGACCGACAAGAAGGGGGTGGCGATCTTCAAGGCGAAGCTCGACGCGCAACCCTTTGGCAAGTGGCAGATGCTGGTGATCATCCGTCATCCGAACGGCAATCCTCAGGATATGGAGCACAAGGAGGATGCGCTGTGGGCGCCGCTGACCACGTCTGCAGGGAAGGCGCCTGCGAATCCCTGCGCCGCCCGCTAGCCAGCAAGAGTGACACGCATCTCCTTGATCTGACTGCGCCAGGGGCAGCCTCAAAGAGGCTGCCCCTGGCTTCAGGTCGAGGGAGGCCTCCTGACTGATCCTAGAGTCAGCCACGTTGTGGCAATCTGGAGGGAGGTAGCATGTGCTTCGCGTCCCGCGCAGAGGTATTGGAGGAAATCCGGCGCTGGAGAAGGGAGGCGAGCCCTCTCCCCGGGGCTGGCGCGGCGTGAAGGGAATCGGAGAAAGTGGAAAAAGGGAGGTTACTTCAGTGCCGTCTGGTTTCTGTTTTCATTTTCGTTGAGGGTTGATACCCCGCGGCTTGCCGCGAGTTCGTCATACCGGCGAACGCCGGTATCCAGAGGGCCCGACTGGATTCCGTGTCAAGCACGGAATGACGGGCCAGAACAGAAGACGATACCCCGCAGCTTGCTGCGGGGTAGTTCATTTTGCAACAGCGCTTTCCGGAGGAGCTGAATCCCCTCTGGCAGGACTCATGCGACCGCTGAAAGCGGAAAGGGAGGAGATACGATGCCAACGGTGAAGCTGATCACTGAGGAGGAAGCGACTGGACGTACGCTGGAGATCTACGACGAGATCAAGAAAACCTATGGAATGCCATTTGTGCCGAATGCCTATAAGGCCATGGCGATTTACCCGGAGTTCCTGGAGGCACAATGGCAGAAGATCAAAGCCTTGCGTGCGGGCGGAGAGGTTTCCGCTCGGGAGAAGGAACTCATCGCACTGGCTGTTTCCGCCACAAACGGGTGCGACTACTGCATCAACGCCCACACGGCAATCCTGAAGCGTATGGGCATCTCCGACCGAGCCATCGTCGAGGTTATGGCCGTGGTGGACCACTACAACGGGATCAACGCCTTCCTTGAGGGGCTTCAGATTGAGAGCGACATCAAGCCATAGGAGGTCTCGAAAGGAGAGCAACGGCGCAGACCTGTGACATGGCTGGCGTGGTGAAAGTCGCGATCGTCCTACCGGGCTTTGAGCTGAAGGTCCGGGTTCCCCGCCTGCCCTCAGTCCAGTCCTTCTCTTCGACGCGACATCGCCTTCCTTGGCCTCTTCCCCTCGAAGAGCCCGCGAATCCTTAGTGTCATTCTTTGCATCTTAAGAACGACACTACGAAAGGAGCGAGAGATGGATCCATTGATTAGCGTCTGGCCCTTCTTCATCCGATATGGCTACGCCATCCTCTTCTTCGGGATCGCGCTGGAGAATGCCGGTCTCCCGCTGCCCGGGGAGGTCTTGCTCTTCGCCATGGGGTTCTTATCCTCTAGCGATGCGTCCGCGTTCCCCGTGGTGATTGCCTTGGGGACGGCCGGCGCCGTGGTGGGCGACAGCCTTGGTTATCTCCTTGGCCGTCTGGGTGGAGAGCGGCTCCCCAGGCTCTACTGCAGGATGACATTAGGCTCCGCCCAATGTATCCAGAAGGCGCATGAGTACTTCACGAGGCGGGGTGGGGGCCTCACTGTCGCCTTCGCCCGATTCGTGGTCGGCATCCGGGCCTTTGCGGCTCCGATGGCCGGCGCTAGCGGGATGGCGTATCCTCATTTCCTGGTCTACGATGCGCTGGGGGCGCTCCTCTGGGCGACCCTTGCCGCAACAGCCGGGTATTTCTTCGGAAGCCATTGGGAACGGCTTTTGGTTGGCTACCGCTGGTCTTACGGCTTCATCCTGGTTGGCGTCCTACTCGTTGCTTTGGGGTATGTACTCGTGAAATCCCTGCGGCGGCGCCGATACAGGTCTGCGACGAGCTTTTAAGGAGGGGAAACATGGCCACGTTTCGCGGTGAGCGCCGGGCCTTCGGGCGTCCGGGTATTGAGCCCCGATGGACCCATGGGAGCAAGGACGGGGTAGGAACCCCCTATGCGGCCTCCAGTGGTATTTGGTTCACCCTCTGGAATGGCATCATCACTGAGGTCTATTATCCCACCGTGGACCGGCCACAACTCCGAGACCTTCAGTATCTCATCACTGACGGGGAGGGCTTGTTCCATGAGGAGAAGCGCCACCTCCGCTCCAGAGTGGAACGCCTGTCGTCCCATGCCCTCGGCTACCGCATCACCAATGCCGATCCCGAGGGGCGGTACTCCATCAGCAAAGACGTGATCACCGATCCGCACCTTCCCTGCGTCCTTCAGCGCACCCGGCTCATCGGTGATCCGGCACTGCGGTCCCGGCTCCGGCTCTATGCCCTCTGTGCCCCCCATTTGGAGGGAGGGGGGTGGGGTAACAATGCGTATGTGGTGGAAGTAGCGGGCCGGCAGATTCTGACCGCCGAGAAAGGAGGAACCTGGCTGGCCCTCGGAGCGACGGTCCCGTTCCGTCGCCTCTCCGTCGGCTACGTGGGTCGAAGCGACGGCTGGACGGACCTGGCGGACAACTTTCAATTGGATTGGGAGTTTGACCAGGCCCTCGATGGTAACGTCGCCCTGACCGGGGAGCTGGATCTCGATGGTCGGCGCGAGTTCACCCTGGGGCTCGCCTTCGGTGATGGTCTCCACAGTGCCGTGACCACGCTTTTTCAGGCTCTTGGCATCCCCTTCAAGGAGCACTGGACGCGGTACATGCAACAGTGGAATCGCCCGTGCCGAAAGATCCTTCCCCTCGAGACGGTCTCAGGTGACGGGGGGAACCTGTACCACGGCAGCTTCAGCCTGCTGCTCGCGCATGAGGACAAGACCTATCCTGGCGCGATCATCGCATCCCTCTCCATTCCGTGGGGAGAGGAGAAGGGTGATGAGGATAAGGGGGGCTATCATCTGGTCTGGACCCGCGACATGGTCAACAGTGCCACTGGCCTGCTGGCCGCCGGAAATACCGAGACGCCCCTCCGGGCGCTGATCTATCTTGCCGCTAGTCAGCAGCCGGACGGTGGCTTTCCCCAGAACTTCTGGATCAACGGCGAGCCCTACTGGCGTGGCATCCAACTTGACGAGGTGGCCTTCCCCATTTTGCTTGCCTGGCGCCTCCGCCGGGATGAGGGCCTGGGGGAGTTCGATCCCTATCCGATGGTACTACGCGCGGCAAGCTACCTCATCCGACACGGCCCCGCGACCCAGCAGGAGCGGTGGGAGGAGGCGGGCGGGTACTCGCCTTCGACGCTGGCCTCCAACATCGCGGCCCTGATCGCGGCCGCCTGTTTTGCGCTGGAGCGAGCAGATTCAGCCACCGCCCAATTCTTACAGGAGTACGCCGACTTCCTGGAGTGCCATATTGAGGCCTGGACAGTAACGACCGAGGGGGTTTTGGTGCCAGGGATCGGACGGCACTTCATCAGGATCTGCCCAGCGGTTGTCACAGACGCTTGTCCCAGTGAAGACCCCAACCAGGGGCTGCTCGTCATTGGCAATCGGCCGCCGCGAACTCAGACAACCTTTGCAGTGAAGGAGATAGTGGACGCAGGATTTCTGGAGTTGGTTCGATACGGGATTCGCAAACCCGGCGATCCGCTCATCCGGGATTCCCTGCGTGTTGTGGACTCGGTGCTCAGGGTCGAGACCCCTTTCGGTCCATGCTGGCGCCGGTACAACCATGACGGCTATGGTCAGCGGGAAGATGGCGGGCCTTATCAGGGCTGGGGCACGGGTAGGGCCTGGCCCCTTCTGACCGGGGAGCGGGGACACCATGAACTGGCTGCAGGACACGATGTGTACCCTTTCATCCGGGCGATGGAGGGATTCGCCTCGCCCACAGGGCTGTTGCCAGAGCAGGTGTGGGATGAGCCGGATCGGCCCAAGGTCCACATGTCTCTTGGGCGGCCAACGGGCTCGGCTATGCCCCTCATGTGGGCCCACGCCGAGTATATCAAGCTGCTACGGTCCACATTTGATGGGCAGATATTCGATGCTATTCCGGAGGTTGCTGCGCGCTACCTAACAGACAGGAGAGCGTGCAGGCCCCTGGAAATATGGAAGCCTAACCGTCAGGTCTGCACCGTGAAGAAAGGTTTTACCCTCCGCATTCAGGCACCGGCCCCCTTTCGGCTGATCTGGTCCAGTGATGAATGGCAAACCGTCGAGGATACACCCTCTTCTCCGACGGCCCTTGGCGTTGAGTTTGTGGACATTGCGATCCTGCCGACTCAGCGGGCCCCGATCCGCTTCACCTTCTTCTGGACGGTGGACGGCCGTTGGGAGGGGCGCAACTACGAGGTGGCTGTTCAGCCTTAAGTGAAAGGCATCCGGGACAGGGCTGGCATATCTCAGACCCGATAATCTTTTCAACACTAAGTGGAGGAGTAGCTGAACCTGGGAAAAGGGATGTGGCAAGTAAGATGGAGCAAGAAGATCTTTCTGCTCGCCATAGGAACAAGCTTGGGCGGGGGGTTGTACCTGTTCGTTCCGCCCCTCCGAGTATTTCTTCATCAGGCGGTCCGCCTCCTCAGCGAAGGGGATGTCGAGGCGCTCAAGGCCTTTCTCCTCTCCTTCGGGGCGTGGGCCCCTGTCATTTCGTTCCTGCTCATGGTCCTTCAGTCCCTCATCGCCCCACTCCCCGCCTTCGTCCTCACCCTCACCAACGGCCTCCTTTTTGGCGCCTTCTGGGGATCGGTGCTGTCCTGGGGAAGCGCTATGGTTGCGGCGGCCCTCTGCTTCGGCCTCAGTCGCCTCCTCGGTCGTCGCTCGGTGGAGAAGTTTGTCAGCCCCTCCGCGTTAGCCATGGCCGATGCCTTCTTCGCCCGCTATGGCAAATACGCCGTGCTCGTGGCTCGTCTTCTCCCCTGGATCTCCTTCGATCTGGTGAGCTACGGGGCGGGATTGACCCCGATGGGGTTCTGGGGTTTCTGGAGCATGACAGGAATCGGCCAGCTTCCTGCTACCCTCTTTTACACGTACCTGGGCCACCGGGCTGGGAGATCGATACGGGCGGCCTTCCTTATTCTCACCTCCCTCTTCGCTGTTGGGATCCTCACGGCTTTATTGGGACCCTTTGTTAAGCGGCATCTCGTGGCACGCCATTGAAGGGGAGGTGAGCGATCCTGGCTGTTCGACTGGGAATTCCTTCAGGGAGGCGAATCGTCTACGTCAAAGTCCTCATCTCAACAATGAATGAGACTGGGGAGGGTCAGGCATGTTACATCATCTCCCAGATCGTCGGTCCAACAGACTGGGCGGAGAACTATTAGGAGCCTGAGGTCATCTGTGTCAGGGTCGGGGACCTAATCGTCTTTACCAATAAGGAAAAGAAGCTGCGCAGCATCACGCTGATCCACCATGAGGATCTGCCGGATCAAGCCTTTACTGATTCGGGCTCGGCGTATACCTTCTAGGTACCAAACGTCCTGCCTACCGGGGTACATTACCTCGGATATAATATTCACCTGGACATGAAGGCGAGGATCAGCGTGCAGTGGTGAAAGGGACGATGTCTGCCGAAGATGACCGTGCAGTTTCGTACAGTTTCGTCTTGACTTCCTCTCCCGTCGCTGATAGCGTCCCCTGCCGTGGGCAGGATTTGGGCAGTGCCGTGCTGGAGGCGGCCCTACCCAGGCACTAGTGGGCCACCAGGATCTTGCAGGAGGAGATATCACATGAGAAAGTCGATCGCCTCGATTGTCACGGGATTGGCGGTGGTCTTCGTCGCGGGGCTCTCTGTCGGCTGGGCGCAGCAGGCCACGGTCAAGCTCTTGTCGCCGAAGGATGGGGAAGCCATAGGCCCCAGCATTTCGGTGAAGTGGGAGTTCAAGAAGGCGGGGGATGCCGACCACATCCACCTGTACCTGGACGGGGCCAACCAGGGGCCACAGTTCGGGACGTCGGTGGAACTCAAGGGCCTCTCGAACGGGCCGCACACAGTTCGGGTCATCGCCGCTACCAAGAGCCACCAAGAGATCGGACCCGAGGCCAGCGTGAAGGTGAGCGTGAAGGAGGGCACGGCGGCGCCGGCAACGCCACCGCCAGCCACCAGGCCGACCCGGAGGTACTAGCCGCGGGGTTCGCCGGGGGAACCGGTGACTGCCAATTTCCTCTATGCGGTAAACCAGTTCTTCCATAATGTGCTCGTCGTCGCCTTCGTGGGAGGATCGTTGTATGTGGTCCTGCTCATCCGGGAGCGCCGGAGCGGGGAAGGAGCGGACGCGGCAGATGACGGAACGGAGGCCTTCCTCCGGAAGCAGCCCCGCAGGGGGTTCTGGATCCTGGTGACCTTGATGGCGACAGGAGCCAATTTCGGCGTTCTAAGCCTCTCCCTGTACGGCAAGTTGCCTGACCTCACACTCATCGCCTGGGGCGCCCTCGGGGGCAAGATCCTCCTCGGACTCATCTGTCTGGGGATCCTTTGGTATCTCTGGAAGAAGCTCGTTCCCGAGATGGCGCTACTCTCGCAGCGGGAGGGAAACGGGGGCCGGCTGAGCCCGCCGGATCATGGGTGCCTCGCGACCCTCCCCCGGCGGTGGGAAAGATCATGGCTGACCCTCCTGTTCCTCGGCTGGCTTATCCTATTTTGCGCCGCCGTCCTGCGCTATACGTCATAAGGCCAGGGGAACGCAGCGCCCCGATCCGCGGACGCGCGAACCTGCGCGAGCCCGCCGGGCCAGGAATCGGCCCCTCTTGGGCAGCAGACCCGCCTACACACCTTCCTCATGGGCTGAAGGTCTGGCGTCCCCTCCCAGAAGCTCCTGGGACATCTGCCGATGCTCCTCCATCCTGATCCCTGAAGGGTCTTCATCTCCGGCGAGGCACTGGTGGGCTTGGACAAGACGAGACCACGTCGGCCGTTATAACGAATGTGTGTTGCATGTCACTGCTGTCGAATGAGGAGGGCAAAAATGCCGAAACAGAAGCTACCGATCCCTTTTCAGCGGTTCACCCAGCAATTCCCGGAGGCTCATGCAGCGTACGAGCGCCTCGGAGGGACCTGTCACGCCTCGGGTCCACTGGAGGCGAAGACGCAGGAGCTGGTCCAACTCGGGATGGCGATCGGGATCCGGTCAGAAGGGGCGGTCCATTCCCACGTCAAGAAGGCGCTTGAGGCGGGCGCCTCGCCTGAGGAGATCAGGCATGCGGTCCTGCTAGGAATCCCGACTCTCGGGTTGCCAACGACTGTGGCCGCCTTTACCTGGATCGACGATATCCTCGAATCCGGAACCAAATCCCTCGCTAAGAAGAACAAGAAGAAGGTCTAACGAAGAGTTCACAATCCTCCGCGTAGGACTATCACGGGCACCGACTTAAGCCATCATCTGACATAGCAATGAGACTCTCGCTGATACTCTTATCACTGATCCCGCGTCACATGGGGGGGTGGAGTTTTCTCGGCTAATTTGGACAGCAGTGATGTGGTATAATAGTTTACAGTGCGTTTCGAGAAGCTAAGACTACGTTGGCTGTGGTAACTGGGCCTCTAAATGGCTGACGATTCGCTGCGGCAACACAGGCCATCAACCATCCAGATATTCAATATCAACAAGATCTTTGGCCGGCTTTCCATCCGGGCCAAGTTGATCATTGCCTTCTGTCTGTTCGGGGTGGTTCCGGTCGTGGTGGTGGGCGGGTATGGGGCGATGCATTCCTTCCGCCTCCTGAATGCCGCTACGCAGGATCGTTCGAGGGCTGGGGTTGCCTCGAAGGCCGAGGAGGTCGCGCGATTTCTCAAGGAAGTAGAGGGGGATGTCGGCTTCCTCAGTCGACTCCCCACCCTCCAGGCTTTTATCAATCTCCCGTCTGGGGCCATGCAGGAGGCGTCGCTTCTCGTGTCCGGTCTCGGTCAGGAATTCCTCTCCTTCTCTCAACCTCATAACAGCTTCTATCAGATCAGGTATATCAATGAATTGGGGAGAGAGATCGTCCGGGTTGATTTCGATGGGCAGCATCACTACCTCGTCCCACCGGGCCGCCTCCAGGATCAACGAGATCGGTACTATTTCAGGGAGGCCATGGCCACCCCACCGGGGACTATCTATATCTCCCCCATGGACCTCAACATCGAGCGGGGTGCTGTGGAGGTTCCTCACAAGCCCGTGGTCCGCTACGCAGTCCCATTAAGGAATGCTCAGGACCAGCCGCGCGGCATCGTCATTGTCAATCTGTACGCCTCCCGGATCCTCGATCAGATTCTGACCCTTGGAGAGCAGGGGGGGGACGTCTCGCTTATCCGCTCCGATGGTCTCTACCTCTCGCGTTCCACATGGATCCGGCCCAGCAAAAACGTAGCAGGGTCGGGTGAACCCCCGTTTCCAACGTGGTTGGCCTCTTACTCCGAACGGCTCCGACTCAGTCAAAATGTGGGCGGCCCGGCTTCTGTGGAGTGGCTTTCGAAGGACGTTCCGCCGACAGCGGCGACAACGATCCTCTCAGGAACAACCGGTATTATTGCCCAGTCGGGCTTCAAGGGGAGGATCATGGCCTTTGCCCCCATCGTCCCCAACCGGGGCCGTCAGGGGGAGTTCTGGGTCGTCCTCCATAGCTATTCTAAAGCAGAGATTCTGTCCTCCGTCCGCTCCCTTCAGGTAACGGCCCTGGCGCTGGGCGGGGTAGTGCTTCTCATGGCTGTCGGAATGGGTGTGGCCGCCGCCAGACATTTCACGCGCCCGATCACCGAGTTGATCCGTGGGGCCAAAGCGATCGCACAGGAGGATTTCGATCGACCCATTCAGGTCGAGACCAATGACGAGTTGGAGGATCTGAGTCATCAATTCAATCAGATGGCCATCGACCTGAAGCAACACACTATACAGCTTCGCGAGGCGAGGGAGCGCGCCGAGCGAAAGACGCAGGAGACGCAGGCGCTGCTTCAGATCGAAACCGAGATCATGGGCCTGCTTTCCCTGCCCCAGATCCTCCAGCTTGTGGTGGATAAGGCCCGTGAGCTGATGAACGCGGATGTGGTCATCCTGTGTCTCGATGAACCCGGGGCAGGAGGGTTGAGGGTTGGGGCGACGAGCGGCGCACCGGAGGCTCTATCCTTGAAGCCTGGAACGGTTCTTGATACTGCGACGTGTCTGAAGGTGATTGCATGCGAGGCGATCTGCCCGGCTGCGCATGAGGTCCCTCTCCCCACCCATCTTGCGGCGCCGATGCGAAGCGGTAATCGGGTTGTCGGCGATCTGTGCGTTGGGTATCGAACTGTGCGTACCATGGGTCAGGACGAGGTGGAGTGCTTGAGCGGGCTGGCCAATCTGGCGGCCATCGCGATCGAAAACGCGCGGCTCCATTGGGAAGTCCAAGAATTGGCCACGCTGGAGGAACGGGAGCGGATCGCGGGAGATCTGCACGACGGGATCATCCAGTCGATTTATGCCACGGGCCTCGGTCTTGAGGAGTGTGTTCACCTGGCTGAGGAGAATCCGAGACAGATTCAATCCATCGTGGAGACCTCGATCCGCAACCTCAACATGGTGATCCGTGATGTCCGCAACTATATCATCGGCTTGCAGCCGGAGGGGCTGCAGGCATCCGGCCTCAGCCGCTCCCTTGCCGACCTCGCGTATGGGCTCTCACTGAACAGGTTGATCGAAGTGAAGTTAGACGTGGAGCCGGACATCGATGCGACGCTCACGCCGGAGCAAACCGGCCACCTCTTTCAGATCTGCCGCGAGGCGCTGACCAATGTCGTCAAGCACGCAGGCACCTCAAAGGTTTTGCTGACCCTTGCGAGGTTCGACAGACAGTGTCGTCTTCGGGTTGAGGACGACGGTCGAGGATTTGATCCGACTCGACGCTCGGCCTCTGGGCAAGGGCTTCGCACCATGGAGGGGCGGGCAAAGAAGCTGGGCGGTGTCCTACAGGTGGAGGGTATTGAGGGCCGTGGAACCCGTGTCTCCGTCGAATTCCCACTGCAGAGCGTGGAGCGGACGGGATGAAAGGACACGTGACAGGGCAAAAGACCGGCGTGCTCCTTGTGGACGATCACGAGGTCGTCAGGGTCGGACTTCGATCGTTGCTGAACCGCGAACCGACCATCGAGGTGGTCGGTGAAGCGGGCACGGCTGCCGCGGCGGTGGCCCAAGCGGCGCGGCTGCAGCCCGACGTCATCATCATGGACGTTCGACTCCCGGACAAGAGCGGTGTGGAGGCGTGCCGGGAAATCCGTGGCGCCGATCCAAAGGTCCAGGTCATCATGCTCACCTCCTACGCCGATGAGGAGGCCATCTTTAACTCCATCATCGCAGGCGCCTCCGGCTACCTGCTCAAACAGATCCGGGGCGAGGAGTTAGTGCGCGCCATCGAGACCGTGGCGGGCGGGCAATCGCTCCTCGATCCGGCTGTGACCCAGAGCGTTTTGGAGAAGATGAAAAGGCTGGCCTCTGGTCAAAGACTCGATGAGATGTTGGAGCTCTCTGCTCAGGAGAAGCGCGTGCTGGCTCTCGTGGCGGAAGGGAAGACCAACCGGGAGATCGCGAGAGCCCTTGGGCTGAGCGATAAGACTGTCAAGAACTATCTTTCCCACGTCTTCGAAAAGCTCAACATCTCCCGTCGCGCGGAGGCCGCTGCCTTCTTCGCCCGCCGTCACCCCCAGTCCTCCTAGAGCCATTCAGCCCTAATCTGGCTAGGGCTGGAAATCTTCTCACCTTCCCCATCCAGCACTTTTCTTGCGCTTGCCACCCGTCTATCCTTTTACCTGAGAAGTCTCAGATGCAGAAGCCGTGATGTATTCCAGGGCCAAACAAAAAGGAGGCGGTGTGACGGTAATGAGGAGTGGGTGGATCGCATCGGGATTGCTGAGCGTGCTCGTTGGCGGCAGTGCGGCTATCGCCTCGGCATACGAGGTGGCTGCCGTGGCGAATGGAGGGGCGATCTCTGGGAAGGTCAGCTTTAAGGGCACCGTACCGGAGATCAAGGTCTTCAAGGTGGAGAAGACCCCGGAGGTCTGTGGAGAAAAGCCGAGAGAGCTCATTGAGGTGGCGGTGAACGGAGGCGACCTGCGGGACGTGGTGGTCGTCATAGAGGGTGTCGAGAAGGGAAAGCCGTACAACGCCAGCGTCCGGAAAGGCGATCCGCCTGGCGAGGGCGAGTTCCGCCTGGCGGCAGGGAACGATTTTTCTGTCACCGAAGTCAGTCCGAAAAAGTGCAACTTTGGGCCCTTTACGGGGGTTGTAGCGAAGGACAAGGTGATGCATTTTGTGAACCGGGATCCGGTGAAGCATAGTCCACACACCTATGAGGTCAGAGGGCGCGTGCGCAAAACGGTCCATAACCAGGACTTAGAGGGTGATGGCAAGCTTGATCTCAAGGTCGAACTTCAGAAGAGCCGAGTGTTCAAGCTTGAGTGCGACCAACACAACCATATGCAGAACTTCTTCTACGCGGTTGAGAATCCTTACTTCGCCATGAGCGAGAAGGACGGAAGCTTTTCCATCGACCAGGTTCCCCCTGGCAGCTACAAGCTGACGGCCTGGCATCCGGTCCTGGGCCTCAAGGAGCAGGAGGTGACCGTGGCGGCGGGGGGGAAGCTGGCCGTGAACTTTGAGTTTACCGCTGAGTAGCCATCAAGGCCACCGTGTCAAGAGAAAACCTGCATGTTGGGACAGGTATTTTAAATATGACACTCAAGGACGTCCTTTCACCATATGGAATACACACCGCATCGGAATTGGCCCGTAAGATCAGCATGAGCCGACAACAGGCGTCCGAAATCTGGACCGGGAAAGTCGGTATCGGAAAGAAGGTCGGCAAGCGGATTGCGGACGCCACGGGCTGCCCGTTTCATTTGCTCCTGCTATATCGTGACAAACTATATCGGGACAAAGACGAGAGTCGCCATGAGTCGCCCTAAATCCTACCGCAAACGGCCAGATTGTCAGACTTGCGGCAAACCACTTATCAGCTAAAGGGCACGGAATAGAGAGGGGGACGTGAGGACAGTGCATACTGAACAGAACATGGGAAGCACCACAGGGCGACGCCGTCGCCTCGGTCAGGGCGTTAAGCGGGTCTGGCCCGTCGCGCTCATCGGCCTCTTATCGGTCGCCTGGACTGGGGAGAGTGGGGCCGATCAGGACCACCAGCACCTCGCCGCCGCCCGGCCTGCGAACCATGTGCCCGGCGGCATCAACCTGGGTCTGACCGGACTGCCTGACCAGGCGTACGCGGCGCGCGTTCTCGAACACAAGATGCACGATAACATGAAGGGCGGCTTCACGCAGGCCGCTGCGAGTCACTTCGGCGGCGGGCTTGACAACGAGAGCGTGGCGCTGGCCCCTCAGGCCGGGGAGTCGGTGAGTGCGGGCGCCCTCTGCCCCGCCTCCGCCCCGGTCAAGGCCCACGACCTCTCGGCGATCAACGTCGAGATCACCCTTAACGCCTATCACGACTTCTTCCCCGGCTACATGTACGTGCTCACCGAGAACATCGACAAGGTTCGGGCCGAGGAGAAGAAGAACGAGGCCGCTCGCAAGAAGGAGGCGGACCCCGGCGCCATCACCACCGGCCTCTCGGGCGACGTCGCCATCCAGCCCCTCGCAATCCGGGCGAATCAGGGCGACTGCCTGCGCATCACCCTCACCAACAAGGTCGACGACGAGGATGTGGGCCTGCATGTACACGGATCGAGCCTTCTGGTCAAGGCGACCGGTACCCCGGCCACCCAGACCAACCCCGACACCGTGTTGAAGCCTGGCAAGAGCCAGAGCTTCGAGTGGTACGTCAAGCCCGACACCCAGGAGGGCGCCCGCCAGTTCCACAGCCACACCCGCGACCAGTCCAGCCTGGGCCTCATGGGGGTGCTGGTGGTCGAGCCTAAAGGTTCCGTCTACCTCGACCCGCACACCGGTGGGGCCCTCAAGAGCGGCTGGTTGGCTATGATCAGCGATCCCAATGGCCCCGACTTCCGGGAGTTTGTTGTCGTCTACAGCGAGGCCGGCAACGAGGAGACGCGGCCGCTGAACAAGAAGGAGGATATGATCCCCCAGCGCGATACCTTTTCCGACAACTACCGCCCCTCCTCGCGCCTGCTCAACTATAGGAGTGAGTCGTTCTTCAATCGGATGGTGGTCCAGCAGAAGAAGTTCGGCTTCGAGGACGAGTCAATGGGTTACAGCGCCTACACCTTCGGCGATGTTGTGACGCCGGTCCCGCGATCGTACGTGGGCGACCCGGCCAAGTGGCGGCTGGTCCATGCGGGATCTGAGGCCATCCACTCCCACCACCTGCACGGCGGGGCGATCCGCTGGCGGCGGCAGCCCCTGGTCCAGAACGACCTCAACCTCTTCGGCACGGCCAACTTCGCCTTGGCTGCGAACGGCCCGGTGAAGTTCCCGCCGATACAATCCACCTCCGACCGCCTCGATGTCCAGACGCTGGGACCCGCCGAGACCTTTACCAACGAGATCGAGTGCGGCACCGGAGGCTGTCAGCATCTGGCCGGCGACTTCCTGTATCACTGCCACATTCCCCACCACTACGTGGCCGGCATGTGGGCCTACTGGCGCTCCTACAACACGCTCCAGAGTCCTGGACACCAGACCGACGTCATGGCCCCCCTGCAGGAGTTGCCCGACCGCAAGGGCAAGGTCAAACCGGCAGTCGACTCCACCAAGCTGGTCGGGACCACGGTCCGCTGGTTCGGTAAGAACTTCACAATTACGGACGGTAAGACCGATCTTACCAGGCCGGTGGCCGCGTACAATCTTGAGCAGTGGGTGGAGATGATGATCCCCACCCAAGGTAAGCCCGGCCACACCGACGACGAGGTGGCCCAGATCAAGGCCTATGATGCCACCGTTATCGACTGGGCCAAGGAGAAGAAGGACGGCACGATCCTCTACCTGAACGAGCCGGAGACGACCCAGGTCTGGCCGGCCTATAAACCGCTAGTACCTGGCGGCCGCCCGCCCTTCCTTTTCGACCCCAAGACCGGCCGTCTCGCCTACCCACACTTAAAGCCTCATCTTGGTAGGCGCCCGCCCTTTGCCCCGAATCACAACGGGGCGCCTTGGGCGGAGCCGATCCACCAGGCCGCGAACGGGACTCGGACCGCTGAACCGGCCCGCCCTGGCGAAAACGGCCCATGGAGCCTCTGCCCAGTTGAGGCCAGCAGCCCGGCGACCATGAAGAAGTACGTCGTCAACGCCATCACGCTGCCGATCACCCTCACCCCGGCCAAGGGCAATCAGCCCGCCATCGTTGACAAGAAAGGGCAGATCTACGTGAACGCCGAGGAGGAGGAGGCCATCCGGGCAGACGACAAGAAAAAGATCCCCCTGGTCCTGCGGGCCAACGTGGGCGACTGCGTGGATGTCATCTTCAAGAGTAAGCTCGACGATAACGACCCAGAGGTCCTGCACTCGAGCAAAGTCAACATGCACATCCACTTCGTGCAGTTCGACACCCAGGCCTCCGATGGCGTGATCACCGGCATGTCGTACGAGCAGTCGGTTAGGCCCTTTACCCAACTCGCGCCCAAGCGCGAAGGGCTGCCCACCCCGCAGAACACCTCCATCACCACGGCCGCGACCAAGGGAAAAGGCGCCCTCACCGTGGCCGATGCCTCCCGCTTTCACGTCGGAACCGAGGTCGGGATTGGGATGGACAAGGTCGAGGAGTTCGAGATCCGCCGAATAACAGCGATCAAGGGGAACACCCTCACGCTGCACGAGCCGCTCAGCCACCCGCATCAGAAGGGTGAGATCGTGAGCGTCGAGTTCGTCCGATATCGCTGGTATGTAGACTCCGACTTCGGCATGACCTTCTGGCACGACCACGCCTTCGGACTCACCTCCTGGGCACACGGCCTCTTCGGTGGCCTGGTGGCTGAGCCCCGCGGCTCCACTTACCACGACCCGGTGACCGGCAAGGAGGTTCGCTCCGGCAACATCGTCGACATCCACACCAACGAGCCGGTCTCCGCCCACATCCGGGGTGGCTTCAGGGAGATGGTGCCCCAGATCATGGATGACGTGCCGCGCACCGAGAACCGGATCGTCTCCGGGACCGTCTTCGAGAAAAAGGCCCCCGGACAGACCGCGCCTCAGACCATCAACAAGCTCGGCAGCATGGACTCCTGGTCTCTCCCCGATACCCCAATGACCTTCCTGAACGGGGGCGAGCGGACGACCGGGAGCGCCTTCGGCCTCCGGGTCGAGCCGCTTTGGCGGCGCCTAAAGGAGAACTCCGATCCATCGCAGCTCTTCAGCAGTGCGGTCCACGGCGATCCGGCGACGATGATGCTCAACGCCTACGTGGGTGATCCCCTCGTGGTCCGGTCGCTGCAGCATTCGGCCAACGACATGAACACCCTGCACATCGATGGCCACTGGTTCCCGTTCGAGCGTTTCTCCAAGGACTCCCGCCCGCGCAACGTGGTCCACATGGGGATCGCCGAGCGCTTCGATCTGGCCATCCCGGCGGCCGGCGGCCCCCAACAGCGGGCCGGAGACTACCTTTTCTACAATGGCCGGGCCTCCAAAATTGGGGAGGGCTCCTGGGGGCTCATCCGCGTCCTCGACAAGGCGCAGCAGGATCTCTTGCCGTTGCCAGGCCATGAGCGGTTCACCTACGCCACCGGCCCCCTCTGTCCCGCGGCTGCGCCGGTGAAGCGCTTTAGCGTCGTCGCGATCGACCACGCGATCGACCTGCACAAGAAGGCCGGGGGCGTGATCAAGACCGGCGGTACGAATCGCGATCTGATCCTCGAGAACCCAGCCGGCAAAATCTTCGTGCTGGAGGAGGAGGTGGCCGAGGTCACCTCAGGCAAGCAGCAGCCCCACCCCCTCACCCTGCACGTCAACACCGGCGACTGCATCCAGGTGAACCTCAAGAACGCCCTCACCAAGGACCGCGTCTCGTTCCACCCCGACCTGCTGGCCTTCGATCCCCAGGACTCCTACGGGGTCAACGCCGGCAAGAACAAGGCGGATCAGACTGTGGCCCCGGGGCAGAGCCGCCTCTACACCTTCTACGCCCACCCCGAGTACAGGGAGGCTACGGCCCTCATCCGCGACTGGGGTAACCCCACAAGCGGCCCACGCAACGGCCTCTACGGCGCCATCGTCATCGGCCCGAAGGGCTCGACCTACCGCGATCCGGTGACCAAGGTCGATGTCACCCTGAAGAACGCCTGGCAGGCCGACGTCCTCGTCGATCAGTCGATCCTCGAGAACGCCCACCGGGCGAGCTACCGCGATGTGGCCCTCTTCTTCCAGGATGAGGACAACCTCATTGCCACCGCCTTCATGCCCTACATCCGCGACGCCGCCGGCCTGATGGCGGTCAACTACCGTGCTGAGCCGCTGAAGTGGCGCGTCAAAGAGCAGAAGTGCCCAGAGAGTACGGCCTTCAACTGCCAGGCCGCCGGGGAGCCAGGCACCCCGATTATCCAGGCCCACGTGGGCGACCGGGTCAAGATCAGGGTGCTAGTGCCGGTGAGCGAGCAGAACATGATCTTCAGCATCGATGGCCACGAGTTCCCACTGGAGCCTGAGATGTCGGGCAGTAACCAGCTTGCCTCCCTGCATCTCGGCGCGACCGAGACCTTCGAGGCGGAGATTGTGGCCGGCGGCGACGCGAGACAACCTGGTGAGTATGTCTACATGAACCACCGGATGATGTATGCCGAGGGCGGTCAGTGGGGCCTGCTCCGGGTGCTTGCGCCGGGGGATGCGCGGATCGCGGCGTTGGGGAGTAGTGTGAGCCCGGTGGTCGGACGTCCGGCGCCCATTCCGGTGCGGCCTCAAGTCAGTTTGATCACGAACCCGTAAGATGAGTGCTAAGGAGGTGAGCGATGCGTAATGATGTACGGTTTGCGACGCTAGCCGCTGGACTTGCCCTTGCGGTGGTAGCGCTGGCGGGCGGGCCAGCGGTGGGGGGTCCTCCTTCCCCCCCGCCGCTGGCCCCGCTTCCAGAGTTAAAGCCGGAGAAGCCTGAGCAAGTGGAGCTGGGCAAGATGCTGTTCTTTGACAATCGGATGTCCGGGGATGCTGACAGACGGTGCGCCGACTGCCATGACCCGAAGAAGGGGTGGGCGGACGGTATGGCGCTCTCGGACGGTTACCCCGGCAACAAGTACTTCCGGAATTCCAAGACGATCATCAATGTGGCCTATGCGCCCTACCTTTACTGGGATGGCCGGATGGACGGCGAGGACCTGCCCACCCAGGTGCGAGATGCCCTGACCGAGTCGTACTGGCACCTCATGGACGGTCGGATCATGCTGGAGCGCTGGAAGCAGGCCCCGGAGTACGTGGAGCGGTTCAAGACGGCCATGGGCGGCGAGGCCAACTTCGGTCGGACGCTCAACGCCGTTGCGGCTTTCATGAAGTCTCTCACATCCAAAAATGTCCCCTTCGATAAGTACCTCAAGGGCGACCAGGGCGCTATCTCGGAAGAGGCCAAGCAGGGGCTCGCCCTCTTCCAGGGCAAGGCGGGCTGCATCGAGTGCCACAACGGGCCGATGCTCAGCGACTATAAGCCCCGTGCCTTGGGGGTGCCTGAGAACCCCTACGTGTTCCTGACCCCGAAACGCCACCTGCAGTATCGATCGGTGATGAAGTCGCTCGGAGTGCCGAACTACATGAACCTCCTCGAAGATGTGGGTTACTACGGCGTGAGCAAACTGAAGAAGGATATCGGCACGTTCATCACCCCGAGCCTCCGTGAGGTCTCCCGCACCGCCCCTTACATGCACAACGGGATGCTGGCCACGCTGGAGGATGTCGTGGAGTTTTACAATAAGGGAGGAGGCGATCGCCCAAATAAGGATGCGCTGCTCAAGCCGCTTGGGCTCTCGGTGTCGGAAAAGGCGGCACTCGTAGCCTTCCTGAAGACCCTGAGCGGCGATGAACTGATTCCACCCGATCTGGATCGCCTCAATGACCAGAAGATGCTCGCGCCCTATGCCAAGTATGATTGGCTGAAGTACTCGCATTAGAGGGAGGTGAGAATAATGGCGCGTACACGTTCGAAGATGATCGTGACCCTGCTGATGGTCGTGGCGGTGGCGGGTAGCGGTGTGCTTGTCGCTCAAGGAGCCGAGCAGAAGTTTGTGGAGTTGAACGGAGAGAAGTTCCCGGCACTGGCGGCGCTGGGGCCGCCGCCCATCCCGATGGATCTGCCCCAGAAGCGGGATGCTCGGGGTTTCCCGGTGCTGGACGATCCCCTGGTGCAGTTGGGGTTTCTTATGATGTTCGAAGGCCGTCTGACAGGAGACGGGAGCCTGTCTTGCGCCACCTGCCACGTGCCAAAGGAAGGATGGGGGCTCTCCTCGGCCATCAGCCGCGGTTATCCCGGGACGTCGCACTGGAAGAACTCCCAGACGGTGGTCAACACCGCCTATCTCGGCAAGCTGTTCTGGCAGGGCGACTCTCTGGCGCTTGAGGCGCAGGGCGAGGCGGCCAATACCGGCCTGTCCGGCAATGCCAAGACAGACCTCTCCGAGGAGCGCCTGCGGCAGGTTCCCGAGTACGTCAAGCGCTTCAAGGAGGTCTTCGGGACGGAGTGGCCGATCCTCAAGGATGCCTGGCGAGCCGTTGCCGCCTTTCAGCGCGCCCTGAACGACGAGAACACCCCCTTTGATCGCTACATGCGAGGCGACAAGAGCGCGCTGACACCGAAGCAGATCAAGGGGATGGAACTGTTCCAGGGGAAGGCCGGCTGCATCCAGTGCCACAACGGCCCGATGCTGACCGATGAGAAGTATTACAATACCGGCCTCCCCCAGCAGGAGGAGTTCCTGAAAGACCCCGTACTGCAGTTCAGCGCGCGGTGGCAGCACTATCAGAGAGGCGTTTCGGAAGAGATCTACCGGAAGTCAAAGACCGATCTTGGGCTCTATTTTGTCACCAAGGTCAAGGACCATATGGCGGCGTTCCGTACGGCTCCGCTCCGGCATCTGGTGTACACGGCGGGGTATATGCACAACGGGGTCTTTGATACCCTGGAGGATGTGGTCGAATTCTACAACGAGGGTGGCGGCGATGATCCGATCCAGCGGGACTTCGGTTTCAGCACGAAGACCAAGCGGCTGAAGCCCCTGAAGCTGACGAAAGAAGAGAAAGAGGCGCTTGTAGCCTTCCTGGAAAGCACTACCGGCAAGGAGATCATCCTGCCTGAACCAAAGATTCCGGATGATGGCATCTTCCCTGCGGCGCTTGCCAAGTTTGGCCAGCTCCCGCCGGAGAAGTTCATCGAGAAAGAGAAGAAGAAAGAATAGGGCATGGAGGTGGAGCGAATATGTCAACCGTAGAGGGTAACGAGTCATTCTGTCTCGATCGGCGCCAATTCCTGCTGACTGGAACGGGGGCGGTGGCCGCGACCTTCCTGCTCAATGTTCCTGGCGTGAGCGGCCTAGTCGAGGCGGCCGGGGTACAGTATCCCATGAAAAAGATCGGGCGCATCAGCATGCTTAAGACTGATGCCCCGGTTGCCTTCGCCTACCCTTTTGATGATATCTACTCACAGAACCTGTTGATCAAACTCGGGGTTCCCGCCTGGGGCGGGGTTGGGTCGGGGAAGGACGTCGTCGCCTTCAATACCCTATGCACCCATATGGGGGGGATACTCTCCAATAAGTACAATGCCGAGCATAAGGTCCTGGGCGCGTGTCCTCTCCACCTCTCGACCTTCGACCTGCGCCGCCACGGAATGATAGTTGCGGGGCATGCCACCCAGGATCTGCCCCAGATCGTTCTGGAGGTCAAGGGCGATGGCATCTACGCGAAGGGGATCATCGGGCTGGTGTTCGGTAAGACCGATAACCTGGTCAAGGCATAACGGAGGTTATTCATGGCGAATCCATATGAGGTTGACAAACAGAGGGTACCGCTTCCACCGAAGGGGGCTGATATCCTCACGACGGCCTGTGATTACTGCGTTGTGGGCTGCGGATTTAAGGCCATCCGGTGGCCTGTAGGGCTGAAAGAGGGCGGCCTGAAGGCCGGTGAGAACGGTATGGGGCTTGACTTTCCGAGGCCGCCTGGAGAAGGCGGATGGGCGAGTCCCAACATGCACAATATCGTCTCCTTTAATGGCAAACCACATCATGTCCTGATCGTCCCCGACTGGGAGTCAAAGGTGGTCAATATCGGTGGCGCCCACAGCATCCGGGGTGGGGCCATCGCCCAGAAATGTTACAACCCCACAACCCTGACTGCGGATCGGCTCAAGACCCCACTCCTTCGCGTCAATGGAAAGCTTGTGCCGATTAGTTGGGATGCAGCGACCGATATTGCGGCTCAGGTTGGAAACCATGTCATCAGCCATCATGGTGAGAACGCCTGGGCGATGAAGATGTACTCGTACCAGTTTGTTGAGAATACCTACGCCCTGACCAAGCTCGCCTGGCGGTCGGTGGAGACGGTGGCCTTTGCTTTCCACGACAATCCATCGAACGCGCCGGATACCCCAGGGTTTCGGGACGTGGGGATCGACAACTTCGGCGCCTCGTATGAAGACTGGGGCTTGGCGGAAACGCTGTATATCTCCGGTACCGACCCTTTCGAGACCAAGACCATCATCTTCGAATCCTGGATCATGCCTGCCGTGAGTCAGGGGCGGCAGAAGCTGATCTACGCCTTGCCCAGAAAGACAACCGGAGTTGCCTTCGCCGAGGCCAACGGCGGACTCTTCCTTCAACTCATCCCCGGTTCCGACACCGCCTTGCACATGGCCATTGCACGAGTCATTCTCGAGAACGGCTGGGAGGATGCGGAGTGGATCAAGAAGTACACCTCCAATGCCTGGGAGACGGACTCGGGCTTTGGCCAAGGGACTCGCAACACCGACTGGCAATGGCGGACCACCTGGGGTGGCACTCTTCAGCCGAAAAACGGCTTTCCAGGGTATAAGGAATGGATCCTGGCCCAGGAGGAGTCAAAGCTGGATGTTGCCGAAAGGATCACGGGCGTCCCGAAGGAGAAGATCATCAAGGCGGCCGAGTTGATGGCGAAGCCCAGGCCGGATGGGACCCGGCCCAAGACCTCTATTGCCATCGAAAAGGGAAACTACTGGTCGAACAACTACCTTAATACCGCCTCCATCGCTTCCCTCGGCCTCCTGTGTGGCGCAGGCAACCGCCCGGGTCAAATGATCTCCAGGATGGGTGGGCATCAGCGCGGAGGTGATGCTGCCGGCGGAGAGTATCCAGTGAATAAGAGCCCGGAGAAGATGGCCGGGCGTAGGCGCCAGGTGTTGGATCTTGACCGGTGGATAGAGGGAGGGAACGTTCGCTTTGCTTACGTCATCGGCACAACTTGGATCGGCTCGATGACCGCATCCCACGCCCTTGAGGAGACCTTCCGCCGCCTGACCCGGGGCAACCCCCATCAGATTACCAGCACCGATACTGCTCAGGTGATCGAGACCCTGAAACGGCGGGCCGACTCCGGCGGAATGGTCATCGTCGATCAGGATATCTATCTGCGTACCCCAATCGGCACCGAGTTGTCCGATCTCGTCCTGCCCGCTGCCACCTGGGGTGAGGTGGACTTTGCGCGTGCCAACGGGGAGCGGAGATGGCGGCTCTACTCGAAGTTTATGGACCCGCCTGGGAAGGCCAAGCCCGATTTCTGGATTGTCGGGCAGATTGCCACGAAGATGGGTTTCCCTGGTTACGACTGGAAGGACTCCAACCAGGTCTTTGAGGAGCTGGCCCGCTTTACCCGCGGCAGCCGACAGAACATCCATCCGCTGGTCTGGCTCGCAAAGCAAAAGGGGATGCGCGCGCATGAGTTGCTCCGGAGCTATGGCACTGAGGGGATTCAAGGGCCGATCTTCTACGGGGATGGGAAGCTCTGGGGGACCAAGCGGCTGCACGACTCTACCGCCCAGTTCCTTCAAACCGGTCCTCAGGGGGTGACGGTCCAGGATAAAATTGCCTATGCCTTCAACACGCAAAGCGGCAAGGCCAACTTCATGCTCTCACCCTGGAAGTTCTTCTGGGCTGACTTCTATGAGTGGCTCAAGCCCAAAGGGGAAGAGATCTGGGTCATTAATGGCCGGAGAAACGAGGTCTGGCAGTCCGGCTTCGATGATGTCGAGCGACGACCATTCATTAAACAACGATGGCCTGAGCCCCCAATGGAGATTCATCCCGATGATGCCAAGACCAGAGGGATCGAGACCGGGGATTATGTGGAGGCCGTCAATGAGCGGGTAGCCGTGCAGCAGAGTGGCTTTCAGGGGGTCAAGCTGAAGGACCTGAGCTTTACCGAACTCCTGAAGAACGGCCACATCAAGATTGTGAAGTCCGACCCCGTACGGGCCGTGGCGATCGTGACGGATGCGGTTCGTCCTGGCGTGGCATTCATGGGGAACCTCGAGCCGCGGCACCAGCATATGGCGAATGCCTTGGTCCCGCGTGTTCCCGATCCAATCAGTGGTAACTACCGTTTCAAGCTGGGCATCGCCAAGATCCGCAAGATCGGCGAATCGCCCTACAAAACAAACCTGGAGAAGATGAGTCTAGCCCCAAGGACCATCATTTAACGGGGAGGGCATGACACCGATCATCTCTGTCATCGGCAGAAAGAACAGCGGGAAGACATCCCTTTTAGAACGTCTGATTCCGGCACTGACCCGTCGGGGACTCCGGGTCGGAACGCTCAAGCACCACCACGGTGGGAGTTTCGAGGCCGATACTCCAGGCAAGGATTCCTGGCGCCACGCCAGGGCTGGGGCGGTGGTGAGCGGGGTTCTGGCCAGGGGCAAGACCGCCCTCTTTCTTGAGCACGAAGAGCCGATGCGCCCGGAGGAGATCGTCCGGTTCTTTACCGATCGCGTGGATGTTGTCCTGACCGAGGGATTCGCGCACGCGGGCTTTCCGCTTATCGAGGTCATCCGAGGGGCACACGGCGGCAGCCCGCTCTCAACGGGTGCTGATCGACTCCTGGCGCTGGTGACAGACGGGGAGTGGCATCTCGGCGTGCCACGTTTCGGCCCCAGTGAGATCGAGACGCTAGCTGACTTCCTCGCGCTTGAGATCTGCCGGGAGACCCATGCCGGGAGGCCCACCTTCTTGACCACGGTGTCTCAAAATCATTGACAGGTTCCGAAAGAGGTGAGAGCATCGAAGGTTCGAGGTGGTAGGATGTGAGCAGAATGTCAAACCAATAATCAGGCGAAGAGGAGGTTAGATGGAGATGGTGAAGCGGATAGGGAAGTACGTGCTGCTGGCTGTCGGGCTTGGCGTTATGGTAGCCGGTCCTGTGTGGGCTGCGGAGAAGGGAAAGCCGATCACCCTTGCCGTCCGCGTGGTGGACGCGGTCTGTTTGTTGCCTACGGGGCTCAAAGGGGACGCGCACCGCGAGTGCGCCATTGCCTGCGACAAGGCTGGGGTTCGGGCATACCTTCTGGACGAGAAGGCCAACGTGATGTACGCGGCGATGGCTGATGGCCCGTTGAAGGATCCCAATGCGCTGCTCCGTGCGCATCTGGAGAAGAACGTGACGGTCAAAGGAGACCTCTATACCGGCCCTGGCGGCCTCAAGGTCGTCGCAGTGAAGGAGGTCCATCCGATGTAAGTGCCCGGAGCGAAACAGCCTTGCACTCCACGGAACCCCTGTGGATCGAGGCTGCAGAGAGGGGCGCATCGAAAACGGCATACGGAGAGGTTTTCGTGCAGGGGACCCCTTAGTGGTCTTTCGCAGGTTAAATCAGGGGGGTGAACAGAGACCGCGGGGTGATCCAACGTGCGGTGGTTAACCTAACGACGCACAGAGAGGAGAATCATGGCTCAAAGAGGCTGGTGGGTTCGTGGTATCGTCTTGGGCAGTGCCTTGCTGCTCGCCCCGGTGGGGGCGTGGGCCGACAAGCTCACGGAGCTCGAGCAGGCATTTGAGACGCAGCAGAAGTCGCTACAGCAGTTGCAGCAGGAGATGAACCGCC